>JACCDX011427056.1_pt1 | contig 12603 bp, 10 predicted proteins | sample 7449681 | NCBI WGS metagenome assembly JACCDX01 (sample SAMN15323450, study PRJNA562643) | freshwater metagenome | isolation source: river surface water | place: USA:Blue River Watershed | collected 2017-08-18
AGTTAGATGATGCAGGCACCTCAATTCCTTCATCAAAAGCTGATAATGATGAGGTTCGTGCATTTATGTCGAAAGTACTGCCAAATTACGACCGTGAAAAAGTATACACGAGCGACATGAAAAAGTTATTCACTTGGTATAGCATGTTAAAGCCAACCTTGGATTTTGATTCATTGAATAAATCTGATGAAACAGAAGAAGCGGCTGAGGTGAAAGAAGCAACAAAAGCAAAGTCTTCAGAAAAACCAAAAGTTGCGGCTACCAAAACAAAAACACCGACCAAAACTTCTGCAGGAGTAAAAGCGAAAACGACTACTCCGCGCAAGATGGGCAGCTAAAATTATCCGAATGGGTACTTTTATTCCGAATGATTTCAGAATTCATGAAGTTTCTGAAGTTGAAGCGTTGTTTCAACAATTGATTGATAGACCAATTGGTTCTGTTCAAGAATTCGAGACATTTCTAGAAGATGTGAGCGATCTTGAGAGCTTTTTGTCTGAAGATATGGCATGGAGATATATCCGAATGACATGCGATACCCAGAACGAGTCTATTGAAAAAGATTACTTATTTTTTATTCAAGAGGTTCAACCCAAAATTGCGCCATTTGAGGACTTACTGAATCAAAAAATTGTAAACTGTGAGTTTACCAATGACCTCAGAAGTCAATCTGAATATACCATATATTTCAGAGCACTAAAAAGTGCAGTGGATTTGTTCCGTGAGGAGAATATTCCATTGCAAGCTGAATTGAATACACTGGCACAAGAATACTCTTCTATACAAGGTGCCATGAGCATAGAATGGAATGGCGAAACCATTACCATGCAAAAAGCCTCAAATCTTTTGATGGAAACGAACAGAGCCATTCGCGAGAATGTTTGGAATTTGATGACCGGTAGAAGATCCTTGGATACTCAAAAACTCGAAGATTTATTTGATCAAATGGTGAAAAACCGTCATCAAGTGGCGCAAAATTCAGGATTTGAGAATTATCGTGATTACATGTTTGCTGCGATGGGAAGGTTTGATTACACCGTTGAGGACTGTAAGAATTTCCACAACTCAGTTGAAAAGCACGTAGTTCCTCTGCTCAAAGAAATTCAGCAGCGCAGAAAAAACTTGATGGGGCTTGATGAATTAAAACCATGGGATACCGCAGTAGATCCTCTGAACAGAGAACCTTTGAAACCGTTCAACAATGGAACGGAATTATTAGAAAAAGGAATTGAAACATTGAATGAACTAGATCAATTTTTTGGTGGATGTTTAATCACTATGAAAGAGAAGTCACTGCTTGATCTTGATAGTCGTGTTGGCAAAGCGCCAGGAGGATATAATTATCCATTGGCCAAAACAAACATGCCCTTTATATTCATGAATGCAACTGGGAACTTAAGAGATGTAGAAACTTTGGTTCATGAAGCAGGCCATGCAATTCACAGTTTTCAAATGGCGCCTCTAAAATTGAATGCATTCAAGAATACGCCTAGTGAAGTAGCTGAACTTGCATCAATGAGTATGGAATTGTTAAGCATGGAAGGTTGGAAACATTTTTTTGATACAGAAGACCTTTTAAATCGTGCTAAATGCGAACAACTTGAAGGAATTTTAGGTACACTACCATGGATTGCCACTGTTGATGCTTTTCAGCATTGGATTTATGAAAATCCAAATCACACCCAAGAGGAACGAAAAGCAGCATGGATCTTCCAGCAGGAACGTTTTTCGAGTGGACTTGTGAATTACCAAGGTTTTGAGGAAGCTAAAGCTTTCGCTTGGCACAAGCAGCTGCATATTTTTGAAGTTCCTTTTTATTATATTGAATATGGTTTTGCTCAGTTGGGGGCAATCGGCATATGGAAAAATTATCACGCGAACAAATCAAAGGCTCTGGAGGAATATAAATCTTTCATGCAGTTGGGATACACCAAATCTATCCCAAAGATTTATGAAAATGCAGGAGTTAAATTTGAATTTTCGTCAGACTATATCAAACAACTCATGGATTTTGTGCACGAACAATGGGCACAATACATTTAAATAAACCCACATTGATAAAAATTGGCATTGGAATCGTCTCCTTTGCCATTTTTTTATTTTTTGGACACTTTATATCCAAAGCAGGAAATTGTTGGGGAGGATTATCGGCAGATTGCTGGAGCCGGTGGGATAGCGCATTGTATTTGGATGTTGCGCAGAACGGACACAATTTATTTCCTTGTAAAGATTATCCAAGCAGTTGGTGCGGTAATGCAGGTTGGGCACCCGCTTATCCTTTCCTGATTCGGATGGTACATGGATTATTACCGATGATTGAAATGCCGATGATAGGAATTTACATTGGCTTATTCTTTGTTTTTGCCACAATTATTTTAATTCAATTTTGGCAACCACATCTGAGCTACTCTCAGTATTTTCTGGCAACTTTGGTTTATCAATTTGCTTCTGGAAGCATTTATCTACATGCCATTTTCCCACTATCTATGCTCTTGTTTTTCGTATTCCTTTTGTTTTATTTTCTGGATAAATCGCAATTTATTTTTGCAGGAATATTTGCATTTTGCGCAGTTCTGACATACAGCATTGGGTTTGTATTAATTTTGTGTTTGGGCGTTTGGATCATGTTCGATTTTTTCACAATTGACAAACGCAAAATCAAGTGGGATAAAGTTTTTGTTTTGTTGGCAGCCATTGCGGCTTTAATCACATGGTTTGTTTATGATTTTATTCAAACTGGTCATTGGAACGCCTTATTTTTGATTCAGTTCAAATATGGTCATGACTTCAATATGCCTTGGAAACATATGGGTACGCGATTCAATGATTTGATTAAAAACTGGGGAAAAAGAGAAATGTGGATTGAGCTTCAAAATTTCTATTTGTGGATATTGGTTCTCAGTAGTTGCACTTATTTGTCCCTCAAAAAAAATAGAAGAACCAATTGGATCTTCTATTTCATGTTTTGCTTTCTTTTTCTAGCGGTTCCTTACAGCACAAGTGCAATCACGGCTATTTTCAGAAATGCGATTATTTTGTCACCAATTTGGGTTTATTTATCAACCCAATTTAATTGGAAGTTTACACTTTTAGCACTGATTATTTTTGTATGGTTTTCCTACCAATTAGGCATATTATTCATACAAAGCATCCTCATTTAATTATAGATTTCCTCTTTTGGCTTGTTCTCTTTCGATGGATTCAAACAAGGCCTTGAAGTTTCCTTTTCCAAAACTTTTCGCACCGTGTCTTTGAATAATTTCATAGAAAACTGTTGGTCTATCTTCAACTGGTTTGGTAAAAATTTGAAGTAGATATCCTTCTTCATCGCGATCAATGAGTATGTTCAATTTCTTTAAAGCTTGTAAATCTTCATTGATGTGCCCTACTCTATCTAATACATCCTCATAATACTCGTCGGGAACATACAGAAACTCTACCCCTCTTCTACGAAGTTCACCAACCGTTTCAAGAATATCATGCACTTCCACAGCAATGTGTTGAACACCTGCGCCTTTATAGAATTCGATATATTCTTCAATTTGTGATTTCTTTTTACCGTCGGCTGGTTCATTAATTGGAAACTTTACATAACCATTTCCATTACTTACAACTTTGCTCATGAGTGCACTATATTCGGTGCTGATGTCTTTATCATCGAAGGTCAACAACAATTTAAAGCCCATCACATCTTCGTAGAACTTCACCCAATCATTCATTTTACCAAGCTCAACATTTCCAACACAATGATCTACATATTTGAGACCAACGGGGCTTACTTCCATTGCATAAGCTGGTGTTATGAAACCGGGCAAAAATGGTCCGTTATAATTTTTTCTCTCTACAAATTTGTGCACCGTGTCGCCATAGGTATGGATTGCAGAAATGATTACATAACCATGTTCATCTTCAAATCTCGTAGGTTCCATAAAGGGTTTTGCTCCGCGTTTTACGGTTTCTTCAAAACTTGCAGTGGCATCATCTACCCATAAACTTAAGAATTTCACACCATCTCCATGAATTTTATGGTGTTCTGCAATATCGGAGTTTGGGTCGATTGCAGTGGTCAGTACCAATCTAATTTTACCTTGCTGCAAAACATAACTCGCTTTATCGCGCACTCCTGTTTCTGGTCCACTGTAGGCTACAAATTTATAACCCCATGCAGTTTGGTAATAATATGCACTTTGTTTTGCATTACCAACATAAAATTCAATATGATCTGTACCATTCAATGGCAAAAAATCGGTTGTGGTGGCTGTAGATTCTAAAGTTTCCAATTCCATGATTCAAATTTAATTCAAATTTGGGAACTTAAAAAACGATGACCACAGAATTGCCTAAAGATGATACAATCCTTAGTTGGGATCTACATCAAAATCTACTCTAACAGCGGAAAAACCATTGGTTGTTTGAAGTTGATTTTGGGCCCAAAATAGAAATTCTTTGATCTTGGGGATATTGTCTTTTTGACGATCCATTTTGAGTAAAAACTGTTGGATATACATATTTTTCACCCGCGATACAGAAGGAGTAAGTGGGCCTAACAACCTGTCTCCTAACTTGTTGCGCAAAATATTATTCAAATGAGCTGCTGCTGAGAACACGGTCTGCTGATCTTTATGTTTCACGGAAATGTCAATGAGTCTCGAAAATGGAGGATATCCAAAAGTTTGCCTTTCAATTAATTCAGACACCGCCAACTCAGCGTATGCCTCATCTTTTACGGCGTTTAATACCAAATGGTTGGGCTGATAGCTTTGCACCAACACTTGACCTCTTTTTTTACCACGCCCTGCCCTGCCAGACAGTTGATACAATTGTTGAAATGCCCTCTCATGCGATCTAAAATCAGGCAAATTCAACATGATATCGGCATCTGGCACTACAATCAGTGCCACATCTTCAAAATCAATTCCTTTGGCTAATAACTGAGTGCCTACCAAAATTTCAATTTCACCTGATTCGAACGCATCGAGTATTTTTTGAAAGTCGGAACGCTTTTTTATGCTCGTTTGATCAAACCTTGAAATTCTCAACTCCGGAAAGATCAAATTCAATTCTTCCACAATTTTCTCAGTTCCAACACCTTTCATGATTAAATCGGCGCTCGAACAGGCAGGACAATTTTTAGGTACATTTTGTTGGTAGCCACAATAATTGCAGCGTTGTTGATTGTAACTCTTGTAAAACGTAAGTGCAATATCGCATTGAACACATTGAGTTGTATGTCCACAAGTACCACATTGAATGAAAGGAGCATAGCCTTTTCTGTTATGATAAACGATGACTTTTTCTTTACGTTTGAGCTTTTCCTTGATCGCTTCAACGGCTAAATCAGAAAAAAATCCTTGCATTCGATTCTGTTTCTTTAAATCACCCAAATTCAAAGTCATGAATTCTGCAAATTGTTGTTGTTCAAATCGCTGCAGCAGTTGAACTTTTTGAATCACAGAATCATTTGCAAGTTGTAACATTTCATAACTCGGAGTTGCAGAACCCATTAATATTTTCGAATGATTCAATTTTGCTAATTGGAAAGCTGCATCCCTTGCATGAAAATTCGGACGTTTTTCGAACTGCTTATAACTGCTCTCGTGTTCTTCATCGATGATAATCAAATCAAGTTCAGCAAAGGGAGCAAAAAGTGCATTTCTAGTACCAATGATAAAATTGATTTCCCTCAACCGTATTTTCTCATAAAGTTCAGTTCTCTCAGATGTACTGTAATAGTGATGCCAAACACCAATTTCTTGAGATATTAGCTGTGCAACTCTTGAAACGAGATGCTCTGTAAGTGCGACTTCGGGAACTAAAAATAGTACCTGCTTTCCTTCTTTTAGAGACTGCTCGGCAAAATGGAGATAAATATGAGTTTTACCTGATCCAGTAACACCATGCAGCAATGTGTGTTTTTTTAATTTGAAAGCTTGCTCAATTTCGTCTACGGCCACTTTTTGTGTGTCCGTTAACTCAACCAAATCCCCTTCCCCTTGTATGGCGTGAAATCGATCTTCACGCTTTTTCACCAATTGAATATATCCTTTCTTTTCAAGGGAAATCAAGGTATTGCGACTCACCGATTTATTCAAAACAAGTTGTTTGGATTCAATTTGTTTTCCGGGTGCCCCCAAGATATACATCATGGCCTCAAACTGTTTAATTGACTTTCGTTCCATTTGATTCAAAGCCAAATTTGCATCCGTTTCATTGTCCCAAAAGTCTGTACAAAAGATCCATTCAGAAAATTTGGGCTTATAATTCTCTTTCAATTCCTCTTCCATAGAAATGATGCCTTTTACATACATCGATTTGATGTATTTGAGTACAGATTTCATTTTCAATGCTGATTGTACTTGTTCAACAGCGATGGATTTGGAGGTCAATAACAATGATAAAATTTCATTTTCTTTGGAATCAAGAGGTTGTAAATCATCGGGATCAAAATCTGGATGCAGTGATAATTTGGTCATCGATTGTACTCTAAATCCGGCAGGTAAAGCGGTAGACAAAACATCCCCCAAAAAACACATATAATACTGTGAAATCCAGTCCCAAAATTTCAATTGAAGTAATGAAACAATTGGTTTTTCATCCAATAAATCTAAGATATAATCTGCTTGATACCCCTCCGGTGGTGATTCTGTAAGTTCATAAATAATTCCAGAATAAACCTTTTTAGTTCCAAAGGGAACAGCAATTCTTTGACCAACAAATACTAAATCTGTCCATTCATGTGGAACACGATAAGTATAAATTTTTGGTAAAGGCAAGGGTACAATGACCTTTACAAACAGCGTTACCCTATCTTCAAACAACATACTCATCAATTACCACCATGTTGCCAGCAATAGCCATTCGATTTTGCTGACCTAGAACATTGAGTGCCTTTTTTGGTGGTTGCCCCACAACGGCCGTAAGATGAAGACGGAGTGGTTGGCGAGGAAAAGTTTGATGGTGTTGTGTTGGTTGAATTATTTTGGGGGACATTTGAGGAGGTGCCTAAATTTAAATTGGGATTATTGGTTTGAAGTTGTAACAACAATTGATCAATTCTTTGATTCAAATTGCGATTATTTTCTTCCAATATGGCAACTTTTGTCTCTAAAATGATGATTTTGGTTTCTAATGTTGTCACTTTTGATTTAATATCAGATGCAGTCTGAGCCGATACATTGAGTACGCTGCACATGAAAATACAAACCGCCAAAATTTTAATAAATCTCATCTTTCGAAATTACGGAATGAAAATTTAAAAAAGTGAATTCTGTGAATATTTCGCTCAAAAAATACCCTTGTAACAACCCCAAAGAGTTTAACACGTAACAAGCTGATTTACTAAAAACGTGAAAACCAACAATCCAATGTGAAACAATAGTAAAAATTTAAGGGCTAAATCCATCATTTGGTATTTATTTTTGAGTTTTGATATACCTAACAAAGTGATACAAGTATTGGTTACCAAACTAATTGAAGATCCAATGATTAAATTCTGGTTACTAGATATGTGCACTCTTGATACTTGGTAATTATAAATGATTAAAAACAAGAGAAATATAGATGCATTTAAAATAATCAGGCCATATTTAACATTTTTCTTACCTGCAACAACAACCACAGTATTGTAACCAAAAATAAGATTTCCTTTGTGTCCAGAGATATCCTTCACCACGTCTTTTGTGAACAGTATGGTTAAAAGAGTTGCAAAAAAATATAGTAGTTTCCAGTCCCAAACTCCGTAATGAATCCAAACCGCAATGAGTGGTGCCATGGTTAAAATACTTGCAGAGAGTTCACGAACTATTGGTTTTTTTTGTAATTTGTGCGAATAAAACCAACACAATCCAATATAAACAATGTAAAATAGGAAGATCTTTTTGGTTGTAAAAAAAGCAAAAAGTAATGCAATACCATTAAATAAAAAGTAAGTATTTGCAAGGAAATTTTGACCAATAACCCTTCCCACGAGCGCAGATTTCGGGTGGTTTACAAGGTCTTTATCTGAATCATAAAAGGAGTTGATAATGAATGCACCGGCAATGGTGAATACCGTTGCAAAAATCATTAAATGGAGTGTCCCATCTAGTATAATTTGTCTAAAAGAGTATTGTGGGCCAAAAACAAATAGAGCCAGCGAGTACTGTGCAATGAAAATGAGTAGCACGTTGTACCAACGAACTACGGACAAGAAATATAGTAACTTTAAAATTTTTTGATTGGCAGATAGCCCCATGTTAAATTTTATAGATCACTTGAAGTTTATGGCCTTTCAACATTTTTTCAGCCTTTTCATAATCCTGTGTAAAGCCAAGAACGAAGCCTCCACCACCGCTTCCACACAATTTCAAGTAGTACGCATTGGTTTCTAAACCTTTACGCCAAATATCTTCAAATTTAGAGGGAATCATTGGTTTAAAGTTATCTAAAAACAATGAAGAGATTGCTTTCACATTTTCAAACAATGGTTTATTTTCACCCTTCAAAAAGGATTTCACTGCACCATCGTTGTATTTTTTTAATTGGGTTCTCACTAAGTTTCTAAACCCTTCGTCTTTTAGTTTCTGAAGGAATATGGCCACCATGCCTTGGGTTTTCCCGGGAGAACCCGAGTCCATAAGGAATATTGCTCCCTTTCCTTCAGTGTTTTCTGTGGGCATACCCACTGCTCCCAAATCGCCTTTACCTTTGATTAATATCGGTAGATTCAAATAGCAGATTAAAGGATCTAAACCCGAACTTTTACCATGAAAATATGATTCAAGCGACGACAATATAAATTTAAGGTTAGATAAATTATCTCCCTTCATTACGTCGTCGGCTGAAACTTGATTGAGTGCGTATTGGTTGTAGAGAGCCGCTACCAGTGCACCAGAACTCCCAACACCGAATCCCTGCGGAATGGAACTGTCAAAGTACAACCCATTGTCTAAATCATTGAAAAGACGATTAAAATCAAAGGTGCATGGCAATTCATTCTTGTCATTTAGTTGCATCAAATGTTCAACAAATTTTCGAATACTTTGATTCGAATCTAATTGAACGTTGTTCAAAGGATTTGCAAATTCAAACTTCCCTTTGAAAAATGTGTAAGGGATACTCAATCCCATAGAATCTTCAATGATTCCGTATTCTCCAAAGAGAAGAATTTTGGCGTAATATAGAGATTCTTTAATCATTCGACGATTTTGGTAGGTTGGCCTCCAGTGCTACTGCAAAGATACAAACCATTTTTACAATAGACTAACAACTTAGTGTTGATAAAGTTCATTGCTTCTGTTTCAATTGATTCAGGAAATAAAATATGCACGTTTGCACCCGCATCCAAAGTGAACCCCAGTGGCAATCCAGTGTCATTTCTAAATGTCCAAATTTCCTCAATGATGGCCAAAGTTCCAGGTCTAATCAATGTAAAATAAGGAATTGACGACATCATCATGGCATGAAGTTGTAAGGCTTCAGATTCAACCAATTCAATAAATGATATGATATCACCGCGTTGCATAAACTGCAAAACATTTTCAATATTTTTTTGTGCTTGTTGGAAACGAGATGCTGCATACGGATGATTTTTCAACAACGCGTGACCTGCAGTGCTACTGACTTTCTTTTCACCATCATCTACTATGAGAACACAATCTTTCCAATCTTGTAAATTAGAATGAATTAAACCAGTGTATGGAACAGCATATAAATCTGAACTATTACCTACAGCGTCATGATGTCCCCAAATTGCTGGTTCAGCATAAACGCTCCTGCATGCACTACCCGACCCCAGACGAGCAAAAAAACTTGCTCTTTGATAAAATTCAAGGGTATTGTATTGAAAAAGTCCTTCAAGATCTGCAATACACAGTGCCAAAGCTCCAAATCCAGCCGCAGAACTTGCGATACCGGTACCATGCGGAAAATTATTAACTGTGTTTAATTTGATTGAATGTGTGGCCACAAAGTCGCTGTAAGGAGCAATTCTACTCAGGAAATCCTTTATTTTAGGTTCGAAAGATGTTTTAGGTGAATTGTCATATAAAAATGTGAGTTCTGGTTCTCGGGATTCGGTAGCTTCAACCGAAGTTTCAGCAAACAAATCACTCAGAGACCAACTAATGCTTGCATTTGCAGGAATCTGAATCCCGTCCTCTTTTTTACCCCAATATTTTACCAATGCGATGTTACTTGGACAACGATATGTTACTTTTCTTGTCATATTACTGTTGAATGATTAAATCATTCCATTTCATTTTTGAATAGTTTTCAAATTTTTCTGGATAGGCATTCAAAATTACATCATTCACAAGAATCATGTCACCGCCCCATGCACCCAACCATTTACACAAACCACCATTTACCGGTGAAATTTCCAGGACTTCATAAGGAGTTTTCAAATGTATAGACTCCGACAAAAGTTTCTGATACATTTCCAAGGAAGCTTCCATACTCAATTTATCAGTCGCATTTTTTGTAAGTTTCAAAATATGATCAAACTGTGCCGTATAAAAATCATCCTCAGCTATTTCATTCAAAGCATCTTGAACTTCAGAAATACTTTTTCTAGAATCCATTTTTTTGCCAAAGAACACAACCTCCCAATTCTGAGAGAGCTGAGTATTCATCTGCCAAAATTGCCAGTTTGAGTCATCTTCTGTGAGCCAATAAACAATGGGTTTTTTTATCATGCCAACGGCCACGTCGTAACCGCTACCACCAAAAACCTCAAACTGTAATTGTAGAGCATTCAAATTCAAATATTCTGCCATGAGTGTGATCAGGGTACTGCTACTCCCTAAACCATACACTCTGTTGAAATCTAATTTTGTTTCAATTCTATATGATTTGCCGATTTTCCAATGCGCCAAATCTGCTTTTTGAAAAATTTGTTTGAGTCTAATTGTTTCTGTATTCGACAGTAAATCCGAATCTATCACTTGAAAAGTGGGTAATTCAAATCTACAACTGAACCAAATGTTATTTTGGATGTCTTTGGCTTCGAAAATTAAAAAATCATGCTGATTTCCGGGAGTGTCAAATTCCCAGACATGCATTGATTGCCCCCATTTGGTTGGTAAAGCAATGGATTCAAAACCGTTAAGAACCAAATATTCCCCTGTAAGGAGTATTTTACCTGGAGCAAAAAAAGCTTTCATTAATGCTTTGCAGACAGCGATTCTACAGCGATTCCGCGAATTTTACAAAAAATTTCGACGGCTGCGCTAAAACTCACAACTTTATCCTTAAAATATTCAACGATTTCTGACTTTTCTTTGTCTGTTGCTTCCAACTGATTCAAAATATTCAGAAGATGCATTTTCATATGCCCCTTTTGAATACCAGAAGTGATCAAAGATCTTACTGCGCTAAAATTTTGGGCCAAACCGGCAACAGCAACAATTTCCATCAAATCAGATGCATTAGGGTAACCTAAAAGTTCATGGGCGAATTTTACCATTGGATGTAAGCTGGTAATACCACCTACAGTGCCAATAGAGAGTGGAATTTCAATCCAAAATTTAAACACATCATTTTCAATAGAAGCATGAGACAAACTGGTATATCTACCATCTTTTGCCGCGAAGGCATGAGCACATGCTTCCGTTGCTCTAAAATCATTACCCGTAGCAATAATTACGGCATCGATGCCGTTCATGATTCCCTTGTTGTGAGTTACAGCACGATAAGGTTCAACAGATGCAATTCTTATTGCTCTGCAAAATTTCTCTGCAAATTCTGTGTTCCCAATTCCGGACCCTTCATTAATTTCATCAATTTTACACGATACTTCCGCTCTAACCAAGCATTCTGGGGTAAAATTACTCAAAATACTCATCACAATTGTAACTTCCGGTTGACTGTCAGATTTTCGTCCATCAACTAAGCTTTTCCACGTTTTTGCAATTTCTTCGAGGCAGCTATTGATGAAGTTAGCACCCATACTGTCTCTCGTATCAAATTTTACTTCAATTTGAAAATACCCTGGCTCAAATTCCGTTTTATTGAGTAGTGTGATTTCTAAAATCCCACCGCCACGAGCACGCATGTTTTTAGTCAAATCTTTGGTATGTTCAAAAAATAAATTTTTGTTATGCTCAAACAAATCATATAACCAATCAACAGCCATACCCTCCCACAAAAAGTGCACATGGCCAACTTTAACCATTCCAATGACTTCAGACTTAAATCCACCTCTTTCCAGCCAAAAATTTGCTGATTTTGAAGCCGCCGCAACAACACTGCTCTCTTCAATTGCCATTGGAATTGCGTACATTTTGTTGTTAATTAAAAAATTAGGAGCCACTCCAAAAGGCATGTAGAAATTACTGATGGTATTTTCAATGAACTCATCATGTAGTTTTTGAACTTCAGCTGAATTGTGCCAATAGCCAGCGAGCATTTGCATTGATTCTTCAGGTTGGTTGGTGAAATTTTGAATCAACCATTCGATTTTAGCCTCTTTACTGAGTTTACTGAATCCTTTTACTGGTGATGTTTTTTTCATTTTTTCAATGTTAAATAGGTTTGAGCCATTTCCAATCCTTGAACCTGACTTTCTACAAACTCGAGTAATTCTTGCTCCCCTAAAAGAGCATATTTAAGGAACAATGAAGCATG
>JACCDX010608331.1_pt1 | contig 12599 bp, 15 predicted proteins | sample 7449681 | NCBI WGS metagenome assembly JACCDX01 (sample SAMN15323450, study PRJNA562643) | freshwater metagenome | isolation source: river surface water | place: USA:Blue River Watershed | collected 2017-08-18
CAGCTTTGACAACAAGCTTTACTGCTAAAGAAGATTGGAACGGAACAAGTATAATGAAAGAAACACTTGACCCCACAAAAAAGAATATGTATAGAATTGAATATACCTGGCACGGGGTGGGTAATATTGTTTATTCAGTGTATAATCCAGACAATTCAACTTATGAAGTTGTCCATACAGAAACGTTTGCGAATAATTTTACAAGCCCTAGTTTAACACAACCCAATATGTTCCTTCAACAAGGAATAGCAAGTTTGGGTAGTTCTACAGCTATGACAATGAAAACATCTGGGATGTTTGCTGGAACGTATGGGAATACTAATATTAAACTACCTATAAACGGTATTTCAAACAGTAAAGCGATTTCTGCGAATACAGAGACGGTTTTAATGTGTATAAAAAATAGAAACACATTAAATGGATTTAATAATCAAAGTAGTATGTATTTAGAAAGAATTTCAATTTCCACTGATGGGAATAGACCTGTTATTATTAAAGTTATTAAAAATCCTACAACACTGTCTGCAAGTACAACAGCAGATTATACTGATTTTAATTACGTTGATGAAAACAATTCTTTTGCTATTTACGATACTACAACAGACACTTATACAGGAGGAACCGTTTTAGACACAATTATCGTAGGCAAGAATTTAGCTGAATACATTGACTATTCAAATGAAAAATTAGAATTCTTTCAATCAGATATTATTATTTTTACAGCATTAAGCACAGCCACAAATACAATAGATATAGCTGCGACAATTAGAGGGGACATCTAAATTTAAATACCGAAAGCGTTCATTATACTCTTATGTCTATCATGATCTGCAGCACTTAAGACTTCTTGGGGTGGGAGTAGTGGTCTATTAGGTGGCTGTCTTGGTTGTTGATTATCAACAATTTCTCGGTTGCTTGGAAAGTTATTGTTATCAGGCTTCTTTTCATCAGGTGTCTTTCCTTTACCAAAAATAGATTCAACTAATCCAGCAATTCCAGCAACTTGACCTAATGTGTCAGCAACGTCTTTTACTGTTTTTATAAACGGAGTAGCTTCGTTTATTAATCCTCCTACTTTACTTGCATTAGCAGCTGTAGCACTAACTCTAGATGCACTAGGAACAGCCATTCCAAGAGTTTCTCTTTCAGATACACCTAATATTCCTTCCTCAAATGAAATAAGATTTTCATCGATAACAAAGAAAAGGTCTTCACTGGCAATTTCACCAAAACCGAGTAATTCACTAGCTCCAGCACCAGCCCTAAGCACACTTCCTTCCAAACCTGAAATTAACCCTCCACCAAGACTTGTACCTTCAGCTGCAATCATTCCTCCTTCAACTACTCCTCCAGCCACTACACTGGCACCTTCAGTTAGAAGAGCCAGGTCGACGAACTCGAGAACGTCTTTAGCAACTTCTAATCCTTTAACAACACTTGCTATGGTATTCTTAGCGTCTGCTGTTTCCTGTGAAATTTTAGGTAAGGTATCTATATCAAGACCCATTTTAACCTGATTACGTTCATTGTCATTTTTTAAGTGTTTAACTCCGTCTTCTAGATTTAAAAATACAAGATTACTAGTTTCACTATCTCTGAAACCAATCTGCTTCTTTCCTTTTATTTCTCTTACTTGCCCAGCGTAGTTTAATGCCATTATATTTTTAAATCAAGATAAAAAATTATCTATACTGTGATTCTTAAGCCCACTTACGATGTCCTTAAGATAGTCATTTTTTGTTAATACTTTTGTAAGCTCTCCAGCCATCTCAAACATGGCTTCATTGTCTTTCTTACCTTTATGGTGTATTACTTTTCCAACATGGTAACTGTTAGTACTAATCGGGTCATCCTTAACTACATGATTCGTTATTTTACCAGGAGAACCATTAAACTTTTCTTTAATTGGTGATACCCCTGGGTTAAATGTTATAACTTCATCCACATTTTCATTTACATATGGGTCATTCATACTTACTATAGCACTACTTCCGCCAAGCGAATGTCCAGTCAATTTAACTTTTGCGGAGTTATCTGTTTCTTTTATTTTTTGAACAAGGTCCTTAGTTTTTCTAGTTCTTCTTTCAAAAAATCTGTTATTTCTTGTTTGACCTAAAGCAAGTGATACGTCAGCGTCAATGTCTTCTGTATTATTTAAATCTGTTCCCTTATGAGAAATAACGTATTCATTTTTATCAAGGTTATACCAAACACCAATGTTATCATTAGACTGGTCTTTAATATAAGTATAACCATTGATTTCTTTTTTTCTTAGAGGACGAGAATTATACGTTTCTTTACTTAAATGAGCGTAGGTGTCCATATAGTTTTTGTAAATAATATTATTTAAAAAAACAAGTTAAAGACAAATATTTATTTTTTACCAAAAATCGCCTCGTGTAAAGAATTACAAACTTGAGGGTCTTCTTTAAATTCTTTCTTTTCTTTTTTCTTTTTCATCTTTTCTAAAATACTAATGTATCTTTCCAGAATTGGATTGTCCATAGTGTATTAAATTAAATTTTATTTTCAAAAACAAGTTCAAGATTATTTTTTACTTAATTCCTGGATGGCTTTCCACATGATACCTATTAGTTCCATGGGTCTTATTGAAAGCGTGCCGTCTTCATTTTCTACAACAACGTTATTATTCTTTGGAAGGACCCTTTTTAGTTCTTGTGCAGAGAAACCATAACGGACGCAGTTGTCTTCAACTTGTTCTTCACGTATAATTTCATTTGTATCATTATTTCTTATCTTCTTCTTTTTGTTATACTTGTATTTTATTGGTTCGATTTTGTTAATAATATCCAAACCTAAATTTAATGTTTGTATGTCTTCTTTTAAATTTTCATCACTAGATACTGTCGGGCTATTTACCAGATATATATTAGACCATTCTTTACTTGCAGAACCTAAATTAAAAGTGGCTGTTGTAACAGGTAAGTATCCAGCACTTGTTATTTCTGCAACACCAGTTTCATTGCCGCCAGATATATATCCAAAACGACACCCACCAGTCCCCCATAAACTGGGCCCATCACTGCCACCGTTGTAATTAATATAATGTGAAGCGTTGTTATTCGTAAGGTAAAGTTTGTCATTAGTAGTCATTTGTATTTTACCAGCTACACTTACTTGTGCAAACACTACTTGATCTGAAGTGCTCAAAGGTTGGTTTAAACCAGCGAGATAACTCCATTCTGTAGAGCTTATAGCAGAACTGTTTATGTTCTGTAATTGTTGAATTTCAGCAGCTGTTAAACCCAACGTGTCTAAGATTATATCTTGACTGTCGTCAGGAAAGTTTGACATGCTTTTACTAAATCTTGTATTTCTAGACATACTTTATAAGGTATATATATACTGTTGTTACAAGAAATTAAATCCAGCAAATGGGTTTTCATTAACTTTGACTACTCTAGGAAGTTCTACAGCAGGCTTCCTTGTTGCTCCTGAAATCGCAAAATCCTTTGGATTTTTGATTTCTTCTGGTTTTACTTCCATAGCTGGTTCCACTCTTGAAATCTCAAAACCCTCTGGATTTTGGATTTCTTTTTCTTTTACAGGTGTATCACTTATGGCCTTTGCATTTTTTTCTTGTTGTTTTTTTAACTTTTTTTCCTCTTTAACTTGTATAACCAATTGTTTGATTTTATTCTCGAAGTCCTCACTATTTACAAGCTCGTCAAGGGACGGCTTCTTCACTTTAGCTGCTTTCTCGCTTTCTCTTTCTGATTTATAAATTTGTAATATAACCTGTTTCATCTCATCTGATACCAACACCTGTTTGAGTTTCCTTGCTTTTCTCTCTATACGTTCCTTTACTTTTTCTTCTTCTTTTAAATTTTTAATTTTTTCCACTTGTGCCTTCCTACGTTCCATACACTTGATAAAAGCCAGTTTTTGTTTTTCTGTTTGAACCCTTTTGGGTTTAATAATAACGGTTTTTTCTTCTTGTTTTTCAACTTTTTCTTGGTCAGTATCAATTTTCTGGTTGTCGTTACTAGGCTCTGTGGCATAGTTCTCACTGTCTAAGGCTGAAATATCTTGACTTTCAGTGTCTTCAACAATTTCGTTTTTAGTATCCTTATTTTTTTCGTTACCACTTAGCTTTTGGAGGAGCATATCTTGATTACTTGTTTTTAAGCTCCGAAAATAAATTTTTTTTTTAAATAAATAAATGCTGCTTAACGCTGATTGGTCAGTTTCCACCAATAAGAAGCGTCTATTTATTCACAAAACCCATCAAATTTTCTTGGGAATAATTACGTTTTTTTATAATTGGAGTATTAGGGTCCTTACGTTCTACTGTAAAAACAAAAGGAATATTCCCCACGTTGTAGGATACACCGTCTGGGATGTTCTTGTATTCTTCGTTTGTTAAGATACCACCAAAATGTTTTAAGACGTGTCTGTGAGGATACATATTAACATTTTTAGGTCCTGTTTTAATAATGTGAAAATTATAACTGTTTTCACACATTTCATTACAAAAAGAATTTTCTTGTTCGTGACAACAATTTAAACACCACATTATTTTATTTCCAATAATTAAATTGTGTTTAATGAAATACAGCGCTGTTACAAAAAGTTTGGATAACATTTCCTATCGTTCAACTGATGGTGTATTGAATATACTCGGCCTTACGAACGACGAAATAACACAATTACAGAATATAAACAGTTCTACAATTTCAAATACGCAGTGGGGATACCTGGGAGACTTTGACCAATCTTTAATGACAACAGACACTGTTAGATTTAATACTGTTGAATTACAAGGAAGTAACCACAAGGTAAGCTACAACGCTGGGTTAGATGGTGTAATAGTATCAGGATTTCAAGGCGTAAGATTATCTAGAACCGCTGGAACAATTGCTGATTTTACAAGTTCTGGGATGAATTTAACAGGAGACATTACAGTATCTGGAACAGTAGATGGCCGTGATATTGCAGCTGACGGTTTAAGTCTTGATAACCTGAATACAACAATTGGACTCAGTGCTCTTACTTCAGCTGAAGTTGATCAACTTGAGAACATAAATACAACAACTATTAGTACCACTCAGTGGGGTTACCTCGGTGCTTTAAACCAAGGACTTACAACTACTAGCAATGTATCATTTAATAAGATAAATTTAGAAACAACGGGAGACGTCTTTACATTTACTGGAGCAACTAATGGTTTTATTAACAATTTGGCTACAGAAATACGAATAAAAAGTAAGGAAAATACTGGACATACGCTTTATATAGAACCCGATACTGCTAATAATCTGTCCTTAAAAGCTGGTTCAACCGGAGGAAGTGTATTAGTAGGTGCAGATATTAATTTAACTGGGAATATAACCGTTTCAGGAACTGTTGATGGACGAGACGTCTCAGCGGATGGTAGTAATTTAGATAATCTTTATTCTACAATTGGGTTGAGTGCATTGACTTCAGCTGAAGTAGATCAGCTTGAGAATATTGGAACTGCTACAATAAGCTCAACGCAGTGGGGATACCTGGGCGACTTTGACCAATCTTTGATGACAACTGATAATGTTAGATTTAATAAAGTAGAATACCAGGGAGCAAATCATTACATTAAATACAACTCAACCGTTGATGGTGTCGGTATAAATGGTTTTGCTGGTGTCCGTGTTATGACAGTAAGTGAAACAAATACAGTTGCTGATTTTCTTACAAATGAAATTAAATTAGAAAAACCCAGTAGTATTAGAACAACGAGCTCAAGTGCTTTTAAAGTTCAAACCGCTGGAGGAACTAGTGATATCGTCAGTGTCGATAGCTCGAGTAGATATCTCAGTCTTCACGATAGCTTACTTCGACTTAGAAACGACAACAACCATTACATAGCTTACGACTCCACACCTGATGGTATTGATATTATGGGATACAACGGTATTCGTCTGGGAACATTAAACGGAGGGCTCAGTAGTAAAATTAGTATTTCTTCAAGTGTTATTGATTTAAATACAGACACTGATTTAAATGGGTTTAAACTGTTCCTTAAAAGTTCTGGTGACACCAATCACGCTTTGAGATACTCAGGAACAGGAACAGAGTTTAATAGCATCAATGTGGATGGTCCTGCTCTTTATGGTTTTGCTAATGGGTTATTAGGTATTAAACAAGGTGGAATAGAAACACATGCTTTAGTTTGGAGTAATACACAAGTCAATACATATTTGAATACAAGGATAAATAATACTTTAGGGGTTGTAAGTGGTCATTACTTGGAATGTTTAGACACAACAGCAAGTACGAGTAGCACTACTGGATGTGCTCGTTTTAGTGGTGGTATTCACATTGCAGGAAACAGTCTTGTAGAAGCTAAGTTAGAAATAAAGAAAAATGTAGCTGATGCCTTAAAATGCACAGACGGAACAAATGAAGTTTTCCGTGTAGACCTCAGTGGGTTGAATATTAAAAGTTATACTCACTTGCCAAATAGCGATGATACCTATGATTTAGGTTCTAGCAGTGTTAAGTGGAGGAATATATACAGTAATCGTGTATTCATTGAAGCAGCAGCACCTGGTTTAAGTTTAACACCTACTACTTCTGGAGCTGCGAATGCAATTTACTTTTACACAAATGATGACCAATCCCAAAGTGTTGCTGGTGACCTTTGGACAATCGGTTCAAATGATACTTACCTTGACCGTGATTTTTATATAAGGACAAATTCAACAGGAGACATAATGAGTATGACACAAACAGGTGTAATATCCGTTCCTAATACTGAGGCTTCCACTGGCACTGGGAGTGGGGCAATAAGGTGTTCAGGAGGTCTTCTTGCTTTAAATCGTTCTTATTTTTCAAAGGGTGGGGCCTATACTGATGCTGCTAGATTTAACGGACACGCTACTCCTGATACAGATGCTTCGTTTGATCTAGGATCCGGAGCTTTACAATGGCGAGATATATTTTTAGTTAATGCCCCCACGGTGTCATCAGATAAAACACTTAAGAAAGAAATAGAAGAAGTAAGCTTACCAATTGAAAACTTTATGAAAACAAAAATAAGAAAATACAAATACGACTTTGAGAATAAAAATGATAGACCACGTTTAGGTGTTTTAGCTCAAGAATTAAACTGGCTACGTGAATTCAATGTTGTAAATTTACTTAATGGTAAATTAAATTTGAAACCAACAGAGTTAATTTATGTTCTATGGAATATCATTCAACAATTAATTGAAAAAAATAAATTGAAGTATTAACTTGGTTTTCAAGATAAAATTATCTTGAACTACTTTATGGATGATATATTTTCTTCTCCGCTTTCTTGTTGTATTCTTGCAAAAAGAAACAGTGGCAAAACTTTTATGTTAAAAGAAATTATCAAAAAAAAATTAAACGATTATGACATTATTGGTATATTTACAGCAACCGGTTATCTTGACGATACCTGGAAGGAATTAGCTAAAAAGAAAAATGTGATACTAGACGCTGAATTTGATAAAAATAAAATCCTACAACTTTTAGATTACATCAATCAGTCTGTTTGTTCTGGTAACCCAAAATTGAAGATACTTTTAATTCTAGATGATCTGACAGACGAGTTTAAATTAGACAAGCGAGACGCACTTAATCAACTCGCTTTTAAAAGTCGTCATTATGGTATAGATTATATTTTCACCTGTCATAGATATATGACTTTATCGCCTCTTATTCGTCAAAATTCTACCACCCAAATTTTCTTTAAACCTAATAATAGTAAAGAATTAAAAGCTATTTGCGAAGACCTTGAGACGTTTGATAACAGTGAAGAAATGATAGCTAAAATGTTAAATGACCTCGACAGATATGAAACCGTTGTGTGTAAGAAAAATGGAAGTAAAGATGAATTCTACAAATTTAAAGTATAATATTAAAATCAATTCAAAATCTTTTAATTTTAATTAAATTAGTATGTTTGTTATTTATTTAATTAAAGAATTACAATCGAATAAGATTATTTACGTTGGTTCAACAAAAAATCTTAAAGAAAGAATTAGACATCATAAATATTCTTGTTTTTGTCAAAAAAATAAAGACCATAATATAAAAATTTACCAACGAATAAGAGAACTAGGTTGGGAGAATATTTATTTTCATCCACTTAGATACATTGATACGGACGATAAAGACGTGGTGAGATTTGTCGAGGGCGACTACATAAGAGCACACATCAATACTGTTTTAAATACTAGAATTGAGAATAGAACTCGAGAAGAATATATTATAGATAATAAGGAAGAACTAAATAGAAAATCTAGAGAGTATCATGAAAAAAATAGAGAGCAATTAATTAAGAAGAAAAAAGAATATAATAGACAAAACAGGGAAGAAATAAACAGAAAAAATAGAGAATATAGAAAAAAGAACAAATTTAACGTAATTTAATTTCTCATATAACTTATAAATGAGTATTTTACCTCCTGGTTTATTTTACAAAGAACTTGCCTTTTCTAGCGATGAATACGACTCTGGATCTAGAAATGAACCCACCTTTTATCTAGACAAAAATATAAGACACATCCAACAAGTTCGTATTGATGGCGTAGAATTTCCCAATTCTTATTACGTTTTTAATAGTCAAACTAACAGTATTAAATTCACAGAAAACGGAGAAGCTGAGGCTACAGCTACGATTACACCTGGAAATTACACTAGTACGACTATTTTAACAGAAATTAAAGCTGCATTAGAAGCTGTAAGTCCTGATAGTAGAACATATACTGTTACTCTTGATACAAGTACATTGAAAATTACAATTGCGGTAAGTTCAGGAACAGTTATTATAAACGGTGCTACTTCAACAGCTGGAGAATTCATTGGTTTCACGGTGGCTAATTCAACAGCAGCTTCAGTTGAAGGTAACCAAGTATTAAATTTATCAGGTCCTAACTACCTTATTTTAAGAAGTAATTTATCTGCTTTGTATAACCGTTCTTTTTATGTTGATGGAAAGAGTGCCAATAATGCAGTTTGTAGAGTTCCTGTGCATTCAAATTCTTCCGAAGTAGTATTCTACGACGCCTCGACACGCCCATATCATCAATGTGTATCCGGAGATATAAACGATGTTTCATTTTATCTTACAGATGAGGCAAATAGACGTATTGACTTAAATGGTGGTATTTTAACCGTTTATGTATCTTTAATTTGTGCAAAGGAAGAACAGTAGAAAAAATTTTTTCATTTAACTAACTTTTAAGTGTTTTTAAAAATAATTTTTTTATTTTCAAAAACTAATAAATATGAGAAAACAAACAATTGAAGACATCGTTGCTTATCAAAAAGAGTACCAAAAAAAGTATCGTGCTTTACATAAAGAGAAGATAAAAGCGTACCAAAAGGAATATCAAGGGGATTACTATCAAGAGAACAAAGAACATTTAATAGCTTACCAGAAAGATTATCAAAAAAAATATCGAGAATTAAAGAAAAAAGAAAAGGAAATTAAATAATAATTTTTCTTTTTCTTGATTTATAAATATATAATATTATGTCTTCACGTCAAATAGCCCTTCCTCATGAAGCTCAATTCCAGAGCGTTAATAGACTAGTATCTTCTCAACAACGTCTCGCCACAGTATATGCAGATACAACTGCCGCTGTTTCTTCCGCATCACCTGTTCAATTACGAGTTGAACTCCCAAAGACTGGTTATCTTAATCCAGCACAGTCCTATTTTACCGTTGAGGTAAAGGTTACCTCAGCTGCCACTACAACAACAGAAGCACTAAAACAAGGTATTATGTCTGCATTTAGATCTTGCAAGGTTTCTATTGGAGGGCGTCTTGTAGAACATATCAACGACGCTCATGTCTGGGCTCGTATGATGTTTGAATGTATGAACGGTGATGACAAAACAGATAACAGTGCTTGGATGTCAGGATATGACAGTGACGCTAACAGGACCACACAGCAAAAAGACGCTTGGGTTAGATACGCCTTTAAAATCCCAAGTGGTTTATTGAATTCACAAAAATTGTTACCTATGTGGGCGATTCCACAGCTGGCGGTAGAATTAGAATTTAACGCTTCAAATGAAGGTGTTCTTGTAAATACAAGCAATACAGAAGAGTTTTCATTGCGTAATTTACAATACAAGGCAGAGCTGCACGACCTTAGCCCCGAGTACAACGCAGCTATTCTTGCTAAAATCAACTCTCCTGAGGGTTTAGAACTGATGTTTCCAAGTATTGAAACACATACCCGAACTCTTGATACAAGCACCCAACAGAACTTTGAAATAGCTAGCACTGTTCGTTCAGCAAAGACTTTGTTTCTTTGCCAACGAGCGTCTGCTAACATTTCAGATGTTGATGCAGATTACTCATTCATTCGTGACTCACTTGATGAAATCCAATTAGAAATTGGTTCCCAGGTCTACCCGAATATTCCTACTAAGACTGGTTCAGAATCTTTTGCTGAACTACAGAAGGCTCTTAAGCGACAGCTTGACTATGAAGTTCCCGCTTCAAGTATTTCATATGCTGAATACTATTCCTCAGGTGGAAAGCACTTTATCGGTTACGATCTAGAACGTTTCCTTACACAGGCTGCTCTGTCAGGCCAGGACCTCGCGTCACATCCTTTGAATGTCCGTCTTACGTTTAGTAGTGCTCCAAATGCAACTGGAAATCGTCTGTATTGTTTCATTGTAAGGGATACTATCCTTAAAATCCATGAGAATCATCGTATAGAAGTTGTTTATTAAGATATTTGTATTTTTTGTAATTTAAATGAATTCCTGAAAATCAAAATTAATTAATTTTGGATTTTCTTTTATTTTACAAAAAAAATTAAAACATACTTGAAGTCGAAATACTTCTAGGTATCAAACTCTTTTCACTTACAATACCTTCTTTGGCTAAACTCGATTTACTAATGGTATATTCATTTTTTACCATTAATTTTTTAGATGGTCCGGCTTCTGTTTGAATACTGGAATCACTTGTTACAACAGTTTTACGTGGTTCTTCTTTAACGTATATAACTTCTCTTTGTGGTTTTTTATTAGCCTTTTGTAATTCTTGAAGCATTTCTTCAAGTAAAATTTCCTCTTTATTTACTTGTGGTGCATAAACACCGCTTTCATTAGTAATAACCCTGACGTCTTCGTATATACTAATTTGGGGTCCAACAGAGTGTTTTATAATAGGGATGTCTAATTGATCGAAACTTTCAGCGTTTCTTAAAGGATTGGGACCTGCAGTCCAATCTCCTTCAATTACAAAAATATTACCAGTGTCATCAAAATTCATTTTAATTAAAGTAAATAAAATTCTTCATAATTATTAAATGAAAAAGAAAAGAGAAGCACCAAAACCATTAAAGGAAAGTGTATTAACAGCTTTAAGAAATGTGAGAGAACGGTTAAGTCCAACTAGAACAAATAGACCTCAAATTTTTAATCAAGAAATACCTCAGGCTGTACCAAGTCAAATAGAAACAGGAATTACACGTCAAGAAATAGAGCAAAATGAAATTAAAAAACGAGAATTAAATGTTCCAAAAAGGAAAAAATATAGCGAACGACTACCTGTTAATTTAAAACAAGCAAGGTCGCAAAAAATTGGATTAGGTAATATATTGGATAGTAAAAATCTTAAAAATGCATTCAGCGAAGAAAGACGAGACCAACTAATAAATAAATTTAATAAAATGAGTAAATACATTCATTCAGCAGACCAGAGAGAAGACAAACATGTAGAAAGACTTAATACAAATATACAAAATAAAAATCCAAAGGGGAGAAGAATTCGTAATGCTCAAGTTATGGACACAATAAGAGAAGAAAGTAAAAATGATATACTGAGAGAAAATCTTAAGTAAAATCTTTCTCATAAACGTGTTTAGATGTCATTAAATTGTGATTCATTTGTTCTGCTAATTCGATACGGTCATCTAGGTCATTTCCGGTCTTTCTAATATAATCAACCCATATTTTTCTATACAGATTAATAGACAAATTTTTGTCAAAAATCTTTTTAGAATATCTTGCTACTTGCTTTACTAAACTATTATTATTAGTTTTTCTAATCATCGTAACGTAAATAGGAAAATCCATCTTTTCTAATTCTTCTGGTATATCCATAAATGCTTCTTCTTCTTTATTAACTTTGACTTGACTTGGTAAGTAAAAGACGTATTCCCCGTTTTCATTCTTTTTCAAAGTTAAATTAACGTAGTCAGTTCGTCTAGCAGGTAACCAGATATATAACGCTAAAACAAAGAATTCGTATGTGTCTTCGTATTTATGCAACCAAATCTTTCTAAGATCTTCAAGGTCTATAAAATTATCCTTCTCTTTTTTCGTGGGGGTAGTTGTATTAGACAAATACTGTTCTTGTAAATCAAAACCTAATTCTCTGTAAAGGTCGATTACCCTTTGTAAGCGAGTTGTTAATTTAAGTGTCTGTAAAACCTTTACAATTTCCCAAGCATAAGTTTTTTTTGTATTGTTTTTATATTTCAAGTCATCCATTTCTTTAACTGTTTTCTTAAAGTTTAAAATATCTGTAAATTTCTTGTATTGCATTACTAATGTCATATATAAATAAAAAATATTTAAATATAGTTATCAAAAATAA
>JACCDX011453818.1_pt1 | contig 12597 bp, 18 predicted proteins | sample 7449681 | NCBI WGS metagenome assembly JACCDX01 (sample SAMN15323450, study PRJNA562643) | freshwater metagenome | isolation source: river surface water | place: USA:Blue River Watershed | collected 2017-08-18
GTTGTTGCAATGGTAACACAAACTACAACAGTTATTGAAACCCCAGCTAATGAGAATACTCAACCTAATCATCGTTTATTACAATGTGAAGGTTATAGAAACAGCTTGATTGAATCAACAGCTTGTTATGGTACATATAGCAAAAATGATTGTAATGGTTGTTTATTAGCGTTTTGGTGCAAACCCTTCACAGAACAAGTAAAAGCTCTTAGAAGAGAAGAAAGACAAGCTAGAACTCAATCTAAGAATGAAAAAGAAGCTTTTTTAGAGAAGTATAACCATAAAACCTTAGATGTTCTAAACCTAATAGCTAATATAGGTTCAGCTGTTGAATTGACAAAGAAAAGCACTGATACAGCATTACCTTGTTTCTTATCAGATAAAGAGATCGCTAATGGTGAAAAGTATTACTTTGTTATTAACTTTGGTATTGTATCCAAAGAAATCTATGATCAAGTAAAGAACTTCAAGTGAACTTGCAATAATTAAATCTAAACTAGTGTTTATCTATTAACAACCCCCCCCAATCCTAAAAGGAATAAGAAAATGGCAGTAAGAACTCCTATTTTAAATCTCAATACAGGCTTTAATAAGTCTTTTGCTGGTATCAAAGCTACTGTAAACCCATTAACAGATTCTGATCTTAAGAAAGCTAATGCTTTTGCACCCGCAGTAAAACACTATGTTGCTACAACAGATCGCTGGGTTCAATTAGCTGTTATGACTGCATTAAAGTCTAAAAAGCACCTTTATGTACATGGTAAAGCTGGTAGTGGTAAAGATGCTCTTTTTCAACAAGTAGCTAATCAATATCGTATTCCCTTCATCAACCTATCCTTTAAAGAAGGTGTTGATATCAATGAGTGGATTGTAAGAAGAGAAATTAAAGCTGAAGCTGGTGGTTTCTCAACCAAAGTTGAAGAAGGCGTTCTCTTAAAAGCTATTAAAGGTTTCTCAACAGAAGAAGGTAATAAGATACCATACATGATTCTAATCTCAGATATGGATCGTGCATTACCATCACAGCTTGAAATCTTAAGACAAGCTTTACAAGAAGGCACAAGCGCTTATCTTATCAATCCTATTGATGGTGAACCCATAAATGTATTAGAAGGCACTTTATTTGTAATGACTGGCAATAGCGCCTTAGACGGTGATTTAAGGGGCAATATGGTAGCTAATAGATTAGATGCTAGTATCTTGAATCGTTTAGTTTGTATTAGAGCAAATAATCCTACTGATGATTTCTTTGTGAAGATACTAGCTAATGAGTTTCCTACTTTAACAGAAGCTGAGTGTAAGTTATTAATAGCTTGTATGAATGCTACAAGTAAAATGAGTGAAGACTTAGCATTACCAATAGAAATCTCTATTAGAACCACCAAAGCATGGGCAAGACTCGCAATAGATGCTTTAGAATGTGGTTTAGCTAAGAACTTTAAACAAGCGATTCAATTTGGATTTGATGGTGTTATAGATGGGTTCTTTAGTAGTCCTGTACAAGTAGAATCAATAAGGGGCGCTATAGATAATTTAGTAGGTGGAAGCGCTGAAGCTATTGTTTAACTTGCAATTATTATATCTTATATAGTGTTTATCTAATATCTTCATTCTCATACATAAAGGAAAAAGAAAAATGAGTTTTGATTTAGCAGGTTTTAGAGATCAATTAAGAAAACACGCAATCATTAAGACCAATGAGTTAAAAAGATTGTTACTTGATGATCAAAATAAGAAAAGCTTTACTAAAAATGGTTTAAGCTTAAATGGTCGTGGCTTAGTAAATACAGCAATAGCTGTTGCTAATAGCAGGGACAACCTTGATAGGTATAAGACTTTTCAACAAAAGCAAACCACCCTAGCGGGGTTCTCATTTGCATTTGACTTCTCAGGCAGTATGCACTGGGGATTAACAAATAAAGCACCCCAAAACCTTAGATTTGATGAATTAAGTAGATATCAAACTTTTGTTTATGCAATGGAAAGCTTATTAAATGTATTAACACCACTAGGGATTAAGTCTTATATAGGTGGTGTTGTCTTTGAAAGAAACCATGATAGAAATCAAGGTCAATTTGATACTTCAACAGATAATGTTCAAACCAAAATAAAGGTTATTAAAAAAGATACTGAAAGGTTTGATATTAAAAACGCTTTTACAGGTCTACAACCTAATGGTTCAACCTATTTAGTTTCTTATGCACTAGGAGCAATAGAAATGGCAAAGAGAATCAAGGGTGTTGATAAGAGAATAGCTATTTACATGACTGATGGTGATGATAATACTTCTATGCCTTATCTCAAATCTATTCAAGAACAAGCTAAAACAGAAGGTGTTGAATTGATTTGTTGCATTTTAGAAATAGGGGTTTCACCAGCGACCATTACACAATTAAGAAATCAAGGTGTTAATATCATGCTTATAAAGACACCTATGGATTTTATCTCAGAATTAACAGAAGTCTTAAAAAAGATTTATTAAAGGATTAACAAGATGTCTTTCTCTTTTCAAAGATTCTTAAAAGTTATTAGTGAAGAGCAATTAATAACTTTAGCTAATAACTCTTCTTCAATAGAAGTATTAGCTAAAAAGCTTAAACTCAAACCCCAGCAAGTAAGATACTTGTTTAGACTAATTAACACCCCCTTAAAGTTTAAGAAAGTCAAAGTTGATTTTACTTCTTCATATAGAAAAGAAGATTTAGAAGCATTATGTAATGAATCCTTACAAGATGTATGCAGTAAGCTTAAACTCAAACCTAAGAAGGTTCAAACCCTATTTACAGCCTTTGATCTTCCAGTCCCAGCAAAAGCTTTTAATTACATTAGATCATGCAGTATACCTAAAGAAGATTTAGAAAGACTTTATAACATTGAAAATAAGTCTTTAGGTGATATTTCTATGATCTATAATGTAAGTAGACAGCTTGTTTCTAATTGGCTTAATTTCTATGGTATTAAACCTAGAAGTACTGGTTCTCAACTTGGCACTATTAGAAGAAAAGATATTACTCATAAATGGACTCTTAATGAGTTTTTAACACTCATTGAAAAATACAACACACAAAAAGATTTCTTAGCTGGGGAAAAGATATCTAGACTTCAATATGAAGATTATCTAAAACACCATGCTATAGAAAACCCCTATCTTAAATCTAAAATCGCTATTACTAAGGAAGAGTTAAGAAACCTATATATTGAGCAGGGATTGACTTTAAACGCTATTGCAAAGCTTTTAAATTGTCATTTTCAATCCATTACTAGACTGCTAAGAAAATATGATTTAGTGAATCTTAAACAAAGAACAGGTCCTTTAGGTAAATCTTGGAAAAAGACAATCTAACTTGCAATAATCCTAATTCTTTAAGTGTTTATTACATATCATAACAACAACACCTAAGGATAAAACAAAATGCAAAAGTTTACTACTCAAGTTAAAGAATACACCTGCACCAAAACCATTCTTGATAATGGTCAAGAAACCTTCCACTGCACCTGCCATGCTTGGAGTCAAGCTAAGGCAAGTGGTGTACCCTGTAAACATATCTGTGCATTGCTCTTCACTCAAGGCAATACAGATAAATGGGAAGCTTTAAGATCTAAATTAGCTAAAGAATATGATCTTAAACCATTACAAGCGCAAGAAGCTTTAGCTAAAGGGTTAAGAACCAATAACCTAGTTATCGTTCAATGGTTTAAAAATGCGAGTCTATGAAGTTTATGAGAATATAAGAGCTTTAATAAAGATTTTAAAATATAAAGATATTTTCCCAGCTGTTGAAGTAATAACAGACATACAAAATCTTCTTAAGACTAAAAAAATAACACCATATCAAATTGGGATTGGTGATGATGATCTTCAAAGAGCATTATTAGTGGATAATCGCTTAGACCATTTAGAATCACAAGCCATAAAATACCTTAGTCATGTTAATTCTGAATACCTTAAAAAAGCCATGCTATATAGCGACTTCTCTAATTTAGATGAAGTTATCCTTAACTATTATGTTATCCTAGATATCTATGAAAAAATGTTTTTTAAGACTATTTATTAATAAAGTTTATTAATAGGTTTAACAACTTTTTAAGTGAGTATATCTCTAGGGACGGATACAATCTAAGTTATTAATTTTATTCACTTCGTCAAAAATGAGTTTTAATAAACTATATTAACAGATAAGCCATCAATCTTTATCTATTTTGGGCATCCAATTTTCAATATTCTTATCAAGCTGGATATTAGAATCATCTTTAGTCTTAACAAGCGCTTGACCATGAAAAATACTAAGCTTCTCAATTAAAGCATTTTGAATCTCAAAGAGCTGGTCAGATTTCATTTGTAAATGTATTTGCGCATCCCTTAAACGACTTATTAAAGCTACACGATCAGCATTAGCTTGTGATAGCTTGTCTTTAAGTTCATTTATCTCTTCAGGTGATCTTCCTGATGCGATTGTGATCATGCTGGGGATTTGACCTGTTAAGATTCCTAATGCACCTATTAATAACTCTCTATTACTATCTACGATTTGAAAGAAAGATAGGAATACTATTAATCCAAGTATTAAGATCATAAAAAATACACTAAACCACCATCCTTTAGTCTTCTCATCATGCTGATCAATCATTTTTTAAACTTTCTTAAATGAACTTGCAATAAATCTAACCTATCAAGTGTTTATAGATTAACTAAAACATAAAGGAGTCTTAAAATGACAAACTGGATTGAATGGGACAAAATCGCCCCTACCTTCACCACCACCCCAGCTACTACTTCAACCATGCAAGAAGAACCAAATGATTTTTACTGCGACCCTGCTGAAATTGAAGATAACAGCACTGCTGAACCCTTTGATCAAAACCAATACAACACTTTCAAAGCTATCGTAAAAGCTTATAGAGAAGGAAAATAAACAATGCGAGTTAAATTTGAAAACACAAGAGAAAACGCACCTGACTTCGACCCATGTTTTGATTTTGATCACAATGTAGATTATGCAAGAGAAGTCTTTATGCAGTCTTTTGTTAATGTTCTAACCACTGAAGATAATAAAGCATTTTTAGATATCAATAACATTGGCTTAAGATATAAGCATTGCAAAAAGGTATCTATCAAGATTGTAGAAGGTCAAGCTACCATTAAACAACAAATCTATAAAGATACTGATTGTTTAAATATGATGGTTCGTCTACAAAGCCCCACAGGTAAAGCAGTGGTTTCTGATTCCTTCTCTTCTTATGAAGTATCATGGGTTTTAGATGCTGAAGCAGTATTTGTAGAAACCAGTGATGGTAGCTCTATTAGAATCAATTTTGAAACAGGCGTTGAAGCTTTAAATGTTGATAAATATATGTTATTTCTTTTAGAGATGATGGAAAACGCACCTGAAGAGATTAAGAAAACTACATGGAAGAAGATTTTAGATTTAAAAAGAAAATTCAATGTTAAACTTTAATAAGATTTAAATTCTCAATCCCTTTTTAGAAAGGGGATTGAATAAAATGATAGAGAAGCAATTAGACCATAATGAAATTATATCTATATGTGCGGGTGCTGGTTATATAGCTTCTCATATTGCTAATACATACCAAATCAAATATGTTAAGCTATTTTCTAGCATTACAGCTTTATTTGTCTTATGGCTTATTTACGACCCTATTCTTCCTACTGCTAATGAATGGATACTAGCTAGTTTATCAGGATTCTTCTCTATATTGATCATAGAAATATTTAATAGACCTAGTAATCAAATTATAGATAAACTAGATACCATTTTAAGAGAATTAAGAAAATGAAGATAGAAGAAAAAACACTCGCTATCGTATTGCTAGATATTATAGGCAGTACTAAATTTGTTTTACTCGCTGGGGACTTAAAAGCCACTATGGTTTTTCAAGTACATGATAAAATGGTTAGGGACTTAATTATTAGATTCTCAGGTCAAGAGATTGATAGATCAGATGGTTTTCTTATTTACTTTGAATCTATACAGGATGCTGTTAATTTTGGTCTTTATTACCAAATGAATGTCCCCATTAAAACTAAACTCTCTTGTAGGATTGGCATCCACTGGTCTAATATCATTATCGTGCATCAAGACCTTAAATATGTAGCTGGGGGCGCTAAACGATTAGAACTTGAAGGGGTCGGTAAAAATATCACAGCTAGAACCATGTCTATTTGTAATAAGAATCAAGTTCTCTTAACTAAAGATGCTATGGATGAATTTAAAAAGACAGGCATTAATAACTTCACACCCAAAGGCATTAAATACTCTTTTGTAGGCGCTTATAAATTTAAAGGTCTTAAACAGTATATAGGCATCTATGCTATGGGATTAGATAAAGATAGTTTAGCTGTCCCACCTGATAATGATAAAGCTAAACGCATGGGGGGCTTAAATGTTTTATCCATGAATGAAAAGGATGTTGCATTTTATAATTACCTTATCCAAATCGTAGGCTGGGTCTTTATCCTGCTCTTTACTCTTGTTTTTCTTCTACTCTTCTATCTCTTTTTTGACCCCACACTAAGACAAGGACTTCTATTTAATCTAGGTGTCTTAAAATAAACTATATTAATAGGTTTAACAACTTTTTAAGTGGGTATTACCCTGCGGACGGATACAACATAAGTCATTGATTTCATTCACTTCATCAAAAATAGGTTTTATTAAACTATATTAACAGATTACACGTTAAAAAATGAACTTGCAATAATTATATCCGATGAAGTGTTTATACTATAACAACAACAATAACAAACTTCTTAAAGGAAAAGAAAATGTTAAACGCACTCATCAACGCACTCGCTTCTCTCAACATCCAAACTCTTAACAACAGCTTCTCTTTTGATGGTTTCTATGTTTACTTTCAAGAAGTAAGCGATAATGAAATCACTCTTCTAGAAGGGTCTTGCAATCCTGAAGATGAAAAAGAAATCGCTACCTTAGAGATTGTTTCTATTGAGTCTACTGCACTTGAAATTCTAGAAATCTTTCAAACCATCAAATACAGCATTGAAAATGAACCTAATGCTTAATGATCTTACTCAAACCTACTAAAAAGGATTAAATAAAATGGGTTTAGATAACTTCTTCCAAAACTCTAAAAATGAACCTGTTGATTATACAGGCGCTCCCTTAAAGTCTTTTGTCTACGCTTCTATGGGTTTACCTGAACAAGGCGCTTGGCGTGGCAAGTACTACTTCCCCATTGTACAAGCTATGCTTAATGTTGAAATCGATGCTAAGGATTATAAGAACCTTTGGTTATTTAATGACCATACAGCTTCTGAAATTCATGATGCTACTAAAAAATTCTCTTCTTATGATTTAAATGATCTTGCTACTTGGCAAGACCTTTTATCCAAAGCTAAAAAATATGACTTTTATGGTTATGTTGATGAATACACACAAGAAGAGATGATCGAGCTTGTTAAATACTTTCAATTTTACAGCCAATTTGATGATCTCAAACTTATTGCATGGTACTAAATGTTATTCAATCTCTTAAATTCTCTTAATATCACTACCAGCGCTTACTCTTTAGAAGATGGCACTTTTTCCCTTAATGGCTTCTTCTTAGATTGGTATTTAAAAGACTCTATCCTTATTGTCTTAGCTTATGATTCCAATTCTAATAAACATAAAGTAGCTGAATTTGATCTTGCTTTTACTGAACACCAGCATATCGCTAATGCTATCTATTCTATCTTAAACTCTTATCAAAAAGACTCTTACAGGGAATCCACACTGATGCTTTAATATCCCCATCTTTGTTAATCTTGTATTCCCACCTATTAACTCATATTGCTCTTTATATAGCATCACCACAGGCAATTCTATTACCCCTTCTTTAAACATCTTCTCTACCCTACTTTTACGCTCTTCTGTTATCTCTTTCTCATAAGCTTCTATCATGCTAGTTAAACTTATCCCATAATCAGTATTATTAATAACACCAGCTAATCCACTCGCATCTATTTCTTCCCCAGCACTAATAACTTTATACCATTCTTTCTTATTCTTAAAAACATCCCCATATCTTACAGCTTCACACCATTCTCTTTTCCTATTAGGTTTTTTAAATTGAACTTGCAATTATTCCCCCTTATCTAGTGTTTATATATTACATACTACAACACACAACATAAAGGATTCTTAATCATGGAAAACTTGATCTTCACTCTTTCTTCTCTACTACTAGGTAAAATCACTGAAACCTATGATGGCATTGAGATCACCTTCGATAATAACCACTCTTTTGAAATCATTATCAAGGATACCAGCTACTACATCTCTTCTTATAAGTCAGTTTACCATTATGGTAAAGGTGATGATGTTCTTGTTGAATTTTCTACTAATGATAAATGCGACTCTTTAGATTTGGTTCTTCAATACATTAAACATCACTTATCCCGCTATGCAAATTATGAAATCGATTATGGTTTCTAACTTGCAATAATTCTTAACACACAAGTGTTTATTACTTAACAACCCACAACCCTAATAAAAGGATTCTTAATCATGGCATATCTTGACCCCTATGAAGGTTTAACACACGATGAACTTTTTGTGACCAGTAGAAATACTTGCAAACAAGGTTATCACTCTTTGAAAGATAATGTTTGTATGCTCTGTGGCAAAGATTATCAAGCAAAACATCAAGTCCCAGCACTTAACCAAATTGAAAACTTGATTTCTTCTTTACCTAAAGGATTCAAAAAATGAAAGCTACTCTCTTCCACACCAATGGCATTAGATCAGAAATCACTCTCTCTTCTTTTTCCCATGCTCAAGAACTCGTTGGCGGTCTTATTCAAATTAGTTATCTCTCTTCTCAATTAGGTCTACTCTGTAATGAAGAAGGTCGATTCCTAAACCTTGATGCAAACCCTTTCTTTACTGAATATCAAGGAAATCTTATTCTTGTCAATCTTAAAGACTTTAATAACCTTCCCTTCTACACACCCAACTTGCAATAAACCTTTACACTCTAGTGTTTATATATTACTTACTACAACCCACAACTTAAAGGATTTCTAAAATGAAAAACTTAGTTACTCATTTAAATGCTACCTTAAAATTCCCAGCTATCTATACCATTCCTACACAAGAAGACACACCCCTTTTTGTTGCTCCTAAAGGTACTGATTTTGAATTTGCTATCTATGCTGATGCTGATTCTTGGGTAATCGAACAATCTCAACTTAAATACTCTTTTGATATTGGTTATCATGGCGATGATATTGCTGAGTTCACTGCTAAATCTCAATCCGAAGTTTCTTTCTTCATCAACAGCCAAATGGATAAGTATTTCACCCAACTTGAAGCTGAACGCACCCATGAACTTTCTTCAAATGATGATGAATAAGCGCCTTACCCTTTAATTTACTTTATCTAAACTCATTTTTCATGTTCTTAATTATTTCAATCATTTAGATAAACTTTTCCCCATATAGATATAAAAAGAAAAAATCAGATAATCTGTTTATTTACTTGAAGTTTCAATTTCTATGCTGGTTTTTAAAAAATTTTTTTCTTTTTCAATGAGCGCTTAATACCTGAATCGCATAAACTTAACCCATACGCAAAACCTAGAAGAACGATCTACATACATAAAGTATATTTAAAATATTTTTTGTGTATGTAGATTAGAGAAGCTTAAAGAAATATAGTGCAACGCACTGCATTGTAAATATAGATTAGAGAACCTTAGAGAACCTTAGAGAAGCTTAAAGAGATACCTTAGATACCCTTAAAGAAATATAGTGCATTATAAATATAGATTATGCTTTAGCAAAAGATTAGAGAAGCTTAAAGAAGATTAGAGAACCTTAAAGAGATACCTTATGCTTTAGCAAGACCATTAACTTTATTAGTTCTAATATTAAGCCAATAGTATCTATCTTCTCTTAAACCATTTTGAACGATAGTATCTTCTAAGAAAGACTTTAAGCCATTAGGTAATGCAATAAGATAATCATCATTGATCATAGATAAGTCTTCAATAAAGAATCGTCTATCTAAAAGAGATAAACCATCTAGGGTAGAAGTATAAGGTAGTGTATTATAATTACCGACTATCTTATTAAGTTCTATATTAGTAAAAGTATCATAAAGATCATTAGAGAAGAAATCTTGCCATGATTCAGGATAATAAGCAGTATTAAACAAGCTATCTACATTATAGATAAAAGATAAAAGTCTTTCATAGAGAAGATAAGAGATAATACTTAGATCAGTATAAGAGTTATTAAGAGAGAAGATAGACCATTTAGAGATATTAAGATCTTCAGCGCCTGTAACATTAAGATCAAAAGAATAATCATTAGGATAAGCATTATCATAAGAAAGATATTGAGAACCTATAATGGGGGATAGAGATAAAGTTCTAGTGGTATTATTTACACTAGAAATAAGATAAAGACCACGATTATCAAGAAGGGTAGTATTAGGTTTAGCTTGACCATTAGTATTAGGATAAATGAAAAGATATTGATTAGGTTGTATAGAACCATTATCAAAATAAGATTGGTATGTAATGGGAAGTGTAAATTCATTTTGTGTGGTGATAGGGATATTAGAAGAAGAGTTAGATAAGATGGGTGTAGATAGGATAGAAGTTAATTGGATAATGGCTTGTTCAATAGGTTTTTGAGTTTGTTTATAGACATAGTAATAAGTAGAAGAGTTAATAGAAACAGATTGATCAAAGACCATAATGGTAAAAGAAGTGTTGTGTGTAATTTTAACGATTCTAGCAAAAGGTGTAGAATCATATACAAGAATATCGCCAAGAGATAAGAGAGATGTTTCTAATGGGGTGTTAAAAGTGTAGATAGAATTTAAGAAGGGGTTTTCATTAGTGATAGAAGAAGCTTTAATTTCAATTCTAAGGTAGTAGGGTTTAAGAGATAGTGCTGGGGATTTAAGAATAGAAGAGAATGCGAATCGTCTAGGTCTTCTAATAGAGAAAGAAACAGGGAGTGTTAAGTCATTAGGGAGTGTTATAGGGAAAAGATAAAGATCAAGGTTATTAGTGAAGGTGGAGTAGTTAGTATTAGGTGTGGCAAGATCAGCATTAAGGATACTAGGTGCATATTGTGTAGAGAGAGTGATATAGGTGGGTTGGACATCTTGAACGACAGCGATAAGAGAAATGCCATCAAAGAAGACAAGATCATTAGGAAGGATGGTATTAGTGTAGTCTGTGGATAAGTTCCAAAGTTTATTAAAATAATTTGAATCAGAAGAGTGGTGAAGGTATGCGGGTTGATTAACAGGAAGTGTTGTAGTAGAAGAAGAAAGGATAATGCCTTGTAGGGTGGGGGAAGATAATTGAGAATTGCCATGACCAAAGAAGGGGGGGATAAGAAGGGTATTATTAAGATAATCGAAGTCATAGAAAGTGAAGGGTAGGGAATCATTAGCGGTGGCGTGGTTATTAAGAGTAAGAGCTTGGTTATCAGTGCTTAGTGTAGCAGTATTATAAAAGGGGATAGTGGTAGATAAGATGCGGAGTTCAGTTTGGACAGGGACGGAATCAAAAGTAGTGGCGGTGGGTTGGAAGAAAGATAATTCTATGGAGTCATGTTTAAAAGAGCAACGATCTTGTGGGATAGAACCATCATCATTAAAAAAGTTATAGAAGCTGGTGGTGAAGGTCATGGGGGAGTCAAGGGTAATATCATGTGTAGAGAAGAGATAAGAAGAAGATTTAAAGGTAATAGTATTAGTAGAAATGGAGAAGAAGTAAATAGGAGTGAAAGCTTGGGTGTCATTAGTTTTAATATGCCAAGTGCCTGTGAGATAAGAGAAGTGGCAGTAGGTATTAGTAATGGATTGATTTAAGATGAAGTTAAAGATGGGTTGTCTATCTGTGTTATTAAAGATAGGTTGGAAGTCATAGGATTGGTTAAAAGAAAGTTGATATTGCCAAACCCCAGCGCTAAGGGTGGGTGTTGAAACAGTGAAGGCGTTTTGTTTAGCAATGAAGTTAGAGAGTTTATAATAGATATTGGTGGATGAATAATTTAATCTAGGGATGGTGAAGTTTGTAGAAGAAGATTGATACATACTTTTATCTTGAAAGAAGACAAGATCATTTTCAGTAATGCCTGTGGGGATAGGGTCATTGAGAGTACCTGTGGTGGTGTTAATATTAAGATCGAATCTAATTTCATCAGGGTATAAGTAATCATTTTCAAGAATATGTTTAATAGCACGAGTGGTGTTATTAATAGCAAAGGTTTCTTTACCTGTGGAATTTATATAGGGGATAGATAAAAGACCTGAGTCATTAAGATCAAGACCATTAAGAGCAGGAAGGTTTTCAAAGGGTTTAGTGTCTTGGTAGTTAAAGAAGACATCACCTTCAAGACATTCATTAGGGTCAGGTGGGTTTTGGTTTAAGATTTCTTGGATGGGGAAATTGGGGTCTGTGGAGCTGGGGAAGCTATTATCTAGGATAGCGCCTGTGGAGTAATTAACATTAACATCAAAACCTATGCGGTAGAAGGGTGTTTGGATTTCAGTAGCATCAGAATCCCCGCCTGTAACATTATGAATAATAGTTTGACCTTGAGAAGCGGTA
>JACCDX010343152.1_pt1 | contig 12595 bp, 11 predicted proteins | sample 7449681 | NCBI WGS metagenome assembly JACCDX01 (sample SAMN15323450, study PRJNA562643) | freshwater metagenome | isolation source: river surface water | place: USA:Blue River Watershed | collected 2017-08-18
ATCTGGCCACCATGGATGATCCCTCCAGCGTGACCGACGGCCTCTGGCGCAGTGTGCTGGTGGGCGGACTTGGCGGTGGCGGACAGGCGGTGTATGCACTCGATGTGACCGATCCCGACGCCTTTGACGAGGCCAATGCGGCGGATCTCGTGTTGTGGGAGTTCGATGACACCGACGACGTGGATCTGGGCTACACCTATGGCAAACCACAGATCGCCAAGATGGCGAACGGGCGCTGGGCGGCCGTGTTCGGCAACGGTTACAACAACACCGAGGCCGACGGCAATGCCAGCAGCACCGGACGTGCCGTGCTCTATGTGGTCGACCTCGAGACCGGTGCCTTGATCCGAAAGCTCAACACCAATTCCGGCGCGGCTGCGACGCCCAATGGTCTGGCGACGCCCACCCTGGTGGACTACAACGGGGACCTGGTGGTCGATCTGATCTATGCGGGTGATTTGCTGGGCAATGTGTGGAAATTCGATGTCACCGACGCCAACCCGGCGCAATGGGACAGCGACTACAAGTCCGGGGCCAACCCGCGCCCCCTGTTCACCACCACGGCCAGCCAGCCCATCACGACGCAATTGCAGGTCACTTTTCACCCCGACGGGCTGGATGGCTTCATGGTGTACTTCGGCACAGGCAAGTATCTGGAGATCACCGACAACCAGCCGCTGGGGCAGACCACGCAAGCCTTCTATGGCATCTGGGACAAGAATCTGGCCTCACTGACCGTGTTCGACAGCTCGGACCTGGTGCTGCAGACCATCAACAATCAGTATCTCGAGGAGTTCGACACCGACGAGGACGGCATCGATGACACCAGTTACACCCTGCGGGAGCTGTCCGACAATGATGTGGATTTCGCCTCCGACATGGGCTGGAAACTCAATCTCATGCCGGTGCAGGTGGAAGGGGCAGCGAATGCCAGCAACTTCGGCGAGCGTCAGGTCAGCAATGCCGTGGTGCGCGATGGTCGCGTGATCTTCACGACGCTGATTCCCTCCCAGTCGCCTTGCGATTTCGGGGGCAGCAGCTTCGTGATGCAGGTGAACTATCGTGACGGCGGGGCGCTCGGTTTCCCGGCCTTCGACCTCAACGGCGACGGGGTGTTCGACGAGGTCGACACCAACGCCTCGGGCCGCATGTCGGATGTCGGCATTGTCCCCACCCTCAGCATCCTGTCGGACGCCGACCGCGACGTGGCCTTTGGCAGCGGCAGCAGTGGCGATGTGGATGTCTTCGAATTGAACACTGGCACCACCGCCACGGGCAGGCAGTCGTGGCGGCAACTGGACTAGCGGATGCAACACAGGAGTCAGTACACCATGAAACGCGCGGGCCTCTTTCTACTGTGTCTTTGGCTGCAGAGCCTGGCTGTCCTGGCAGTGGCTCAGGAAATCCATCAGGGCACCATCGAGAATCTGGATCAGGACAACGGCTTCCTGACCATTTCCGGGCAGGTGCTGCCTTTCTCCGATGCGGTCACTCAGGTCTTCCTTGAGGAGCGGCAGATCCCGGCGTCGCGAATCGACCTCGGCATGGTGGTCAGGTACACTCTCGACGCGTCCGGGACCCTGCTGCGCATCGAGCTGATCGGGCCCCATGACAAGTTGATGGAGCTGCAGCAGCACTGAGCCCGTCAGCCCGCATTCATCTCACGCGCGCCGGTCGCGCGGTTCGCAGGAGTTCGAATTGAAGACACCCAGACACCCCGTCCAGCGCGGTTTCACCCTCATAGAACTGATGATCGTGGTCGCCATTCTTGGCGTGCTGGCCTCGATTGCGCTGCCGGCCTACCAGCAGAGTGTGCGTGCCGGTGCCCGCTCCGAGGCCCAGAGCCTGCTGCTGCAGGTCGCGGCCAATCAGGAGCGCTTCTATTCGGACAACAACAGTTACTCCACCAATGCCGACCCGCTTTCCAGTCCTGCCGTGGCGACGCTGACCTCGCAGAACGGCCTTTACCAGGTGTCAGTGGCTGCCTGCAGTGGCGGAGCGATCGGCAACTGCTTCCTGGCCACAGCCACCCCCCAGGGCAATCAGACCTCGGACTCCTGCACCACGCTCACCATCACCAATACCGGCCTGCGCGGCGCCACCGGCGACAGCGTCGAGAATTGCTGGCGTTGAGCCTTGCTACGGGCAGGTGAGTGGGTTTCCTGCACTGTCCTCGTCGATGCCGTCGCCGTCGCTGTCACGTGACAGCCGCACGCGCCCGGTGGCATTGACCACGAGTTGGCGAGCGAAGCGGACATCGCGCGACGCCGGGCACCACGTGAAATTGCCGCTCTGATGGCGCATGAACCCGCTGGGCTCGATCTGCAGGTACGGGCGACTGCCGAACGCTCGCCACTGCAGCGTTTCCCCCGCCGGCAGCGGGCCGTGGAGCCGGATCACCTCGTCATCCTGATTCACCCGCCGATCCCCGTTGCGATCACTGAACATCATGCTGCCCTGCTGCCAGCTGCCGCCACAGCGCAGTTGATCGACAGTGGGGCACAGACTCACCCACTGCTGTCGCGCCGCCGCCGAGCTGCGCGCGACAGCGATCTGTGTCGCCAGGCTGCGGGTGATCTGCCGAGCTCGCACTGCCTCGGCCCAGTGGCCCAGATCCGGCAGCGCGATGCCCAGCAGGATGCCCAGCAGGCCCAGTGTCAGCAGGATTTCCAACAGCGTCATGCCTGCGTTGCGGCCCATCTCGTTCACCTCCCTGTGATAGAGTTGCCTGCTTTCAGCATAGTGCCGAAGATGCCGTTGCGCTTGCAGGAGACGTGATCGATTGAGCAGTGATTTTCAGATAGTGGGTGGGGGAGTGATCGGTCTGCTGACGGCGCGCGAACTGGCCCTGGCAGGCGCGACGGTGACGGTCATCGAACGCGGGACTTGCTGCAGCGAGGCCTCCTGGGCCGGCGGCGGCATCGTCTCGCCTCTTTACCCCTGGCGCTACAGTGCAGCGGTCACTGCTCTGGCATCCCAGGCTCAGGCCAGCTACCCGGGACTCTGCGCAGCGCTGCATGCCGAAACCGGCATCGACCCGGAACACGAAGTGACGGGGCTGTTGCTGCTGGACGCAGAGGATGCTCCGCAGGCCCTGCACTGGGCACGCAGCGTCGGTAAGCCCATGGACGAGTGGCAGACCGGCGCCCTGTACCGGCACGAGAGCGGTCTTGCCGCCGGATTTCAGCATGCGCTGTGGATGCCGGGCATAGCCAATGTCCGCAATCCGCGTCTGGGTCAGGCCTTGACCGCCAGTCTGCGACGACATCCACGCGTGACACTGCTGGAACATACTGCAGTGCTGGGCGTGGACTGGGTGACCGGCAGTGGAGCACGGCGCATTCGCGCCCTGCAGCTGGAAGAGGCCGGGGTACTGCGCAGGCTGCCTGCGACGCAGGTGATCATCGCGGCCGGCGCTTGGTCCGGTCGGCTGCTCCAGCAGGCGCAGGTCAGCGTGCCCGTGACGCCGGTGAAGGGGCAGATGCTGCTCTACGAAGCACCGCAGCGCCTCCTGCACAGCATGGTGCTCCACGCCGGCCGCTACCTGATTCCTCGGCGCGATCGGCACATACTGGTGGGAAGCACGCTGGAGTACGCGGATTTCGACAAGACGACGACGGAAGAGGCCCTGCAAAGTCTGCGGTCATCGGCCATCGCGATGCTGCCGGCCCTGGCGGAACTGCCGGTCAAGCAGCACTGGGCCGGTCTGCGACCTGGGGCGCCGCAGGGCATTCCACGCATTGGTGCCCTGCCGCAGTGGTCCAACCTGCACATCAATGCCGGGCACTTCCGCAACGGCCTGGTGCTGGCGCCTGCTTCGGCGCGTTTGCTGGCAGACACTCTGCTGGGCCGCGTGCCATTGATAGACCCTGAGCCTTATGTGCCTGAAATTTCTGTGGCGCTATGAATCGATGCCCAGCTTCTTGAGACGGTAGCGCAGCGAACGAAAACTCATGCCCAGCCGTTTTGCGGCCAGGGTCCTGTTCCAGCGCGTTTGTTGCAGGGCCTGCTCCAGAATTCCGCGTTCGATGTTCTCCAGGTAGGCTTCCAGTGAAAACCCTTCACCCAGCATGATGCCCGGTGCTGCGGCAGCGGCGCTGACTCCTGGTGACGTCGCGAGCTGCGCAGAAGCTTGCGCGCTGTGCGGCAGGGCCAGCGTGCGCAAGGTGATGTGGCGATGTTCGCTGAGTGTGAGCGCGCGCTGCAGGATGTTTTCCAGCTCGCGGATATTGCCCGGAAAGGAATACTCCTTGAGGGTCTGCATGGCGTCGTCGCTGAGGGTGACGGGGCCATCGCCGGGGGCTTCCTCGCCGAGTCGTTGCAGGATCTGCAGCGTGAGTTCCGGAATGTCCTCGCGCCGATCGCGCAGGCTGGGCACGGCCAGCTCTATGACATTGATGCGGTAGTAGAGATCCTGACGGAAACGCTGGCGCTGCACTTCCTCGGCCAGGTTCTTGTGACTTGCGCTGAGCAGGCGCACATCGGTCGGGAACTCCGTCTGCGAGCCGACGGGCCGCACGGATTTTTCCTGAATCACCCGCAGCAGTTTCACCTGCATGTGCAGCGGCAGATCGGCCACCTCGTCGAGAAACAGTGTGCCACCTGCCGCCGCCTGGAACAGGCCGGCCTTGTCCTTGTCGGCGCCGGTGAAACTGCCTTTCACATGACCGAACAGTTCACTTTCCATCAGCTCCGACGGAATCGCGCCGCAGTTGACGGCGATGAAGGGCGCATCGGCGCGTGCACTCTGGCGATGGATGGAACGTGCTGCCAGTTCCTTGCCGCTGCCGGATTCCCCGCTGATGAACACCGGCGCCTGACTGCGGGCGAGTCGGGTGATCTGTTCGCGCAAGGCGATGATGGCAGGACAGCGACCGGTGATGCTGGTATGGCGCACCGGGGGCGCCGAAGCCGCTGCCGTTTGCTGCGCAGAAAGCTTGATGGCAGCACTCACCAGATCCCGCAGTTTCTGCAGATCCACAGGCTTGGAGACAAAATCGAAGGCCCCGGACTTGAGTGCACGAATCGCGGTTTCGGTGTTGCCATGTGCGGTGATCACTGCAACCGGCATATGGGCGTACTGACGCTGGATGAAATCAACGAGTCGCAGGCCGTCGCCATCGGGCAGGCGCATGTCGGTGAGGCAAAGATCGAAACGCTGCGTGCTGAGCAGGCTGAGTGCGGTGGCCACGGTGCCGGCACTTTCCGTAATCAGTGACATCCGGCCCAGTGTGACTTCGAGCAGTTCGCGGATGTCGGGTTCGTCGTCAACGATGAGTACTTTGCCAGTCATTGCGATCGCGCAGCCTTGCTGCTCCTAGGCCATGTTTCTGTCGGGGTGAGGGAAGTGGATGCTGAAGCAGCTCCTGCCATCTTCAGTGCGTCGATAGGAAAGACGAGCCTGATTAGCTTCGCACAGTTCCTTGGAGATATAAAGGCCGAGCCCGGTGCCTGAATTTTCCGTGGTGTGGAACGGCTCGAAAAGATGTTCCTCCGTGGCAGCATCCACACCCTGACCATCGTCGATGATGTGAAGCACCGGCGCGTTCATGGCGCTCATGCCGCCCTTGACGGTGAGACTGCTGATGCCGGTTTTCCTCAGGCTGTAGCGCAGCCCGTTTTCGAACAGATTGTTCAATATCTGCTCCAGCTGGCTCGTGATGACGCGCACCTGTGTGCTGGCGGGCTCGATGCTGAGCATGATCTCGCCGTTCAGGGGGTGGGTGGCTCGGTAGTTTTCAATGTAGGTCTCGAGCCAGTCTTTCATGTTGATGCGCTCGCTCCCTTCCTGGCGCTGGCGCGACATCTGCAGGACATCCTCAATGATGTGATTCACACGCCCGCAGTGCGTCAGGATGATTTCCACCAGACGCGCATCCGCCGCAGGGAGATCCGCTGATTCGCGCAGCAACTGGCTCGCATGACTGATGGCACCCAGTGGATTGCGGATTTCGTGGGCGATGCTGGCGGTCAATCTGCCGAGCGATGCCAGTTTCATCTGTCTGACGCGCTGGATCATCTGCGAGGTGTCTTCCAGAAAAATGAGAATGCTCGCCCTGGATCCCGGATTCAGATAGGTGAAGCTGGCCTGCAGTTGCGCGCTTGTGCGGTCGAGAGCGAATGCCGGCAGACGCATGGTAGTGTTCTCCTGCCATTGACGCAGCTGGTGCAGCAGCACCGCGGGAAGAGCCGTCAACGGCGGCATGTTCCCCTGGCTCTGGCCATCGTGCAGCAATTGCAGGGCTGCGTCGTTGGTCGTCAGGACGCGGCCTTCGGGGTCCACGACCAGCACGCCGGTGCGCATGCGTCGAATGATCAATTGATTGAGTTGCTCCAGGTTGAGAATGCTGCTGGCCTGCTCGGCCGCCAGCTCTGCGCCCTGACGCATGCGCTCGGCAAGACTTTCCAGGTAGATCGATGCCGCCAGCAGCAAGGCGCCCAGCAGTCCGGCCTGGATGTACTGATTGGCCGGCACGAAGACACGCAGACTGATGTACAACTCGCTGAAGATCACGGCGAGCGTTGCGATTGCCGCGAGGAAAGTGCTCATGCGTCGGCGCAGCAGCAGGCTGGCTGCCGCGATGGTCACCAGATGCAGAAGTGCCAGGCCGCTCTCGACCCCGCTCGAGGCATAGCCAAGCAGGGTGAGCGCGAGAATGTCCGCCATGAACAGCGCGCTCGGGATTTGAGCCGGCAAGCGTGTCGGATCACGCCAGCGCAGCACCAGCAGTACCAGAAGGCTGAACGCGGTGTGCAGCAGCGAGGTCTGCAGGAACAGGGTTGGATCAAGACTGCCAAGCTGGGTGGTGACAGGATTGGTAAGAAAGGTGGCCAGCAGGATCGACGACAGCGCGAGCCGGTAGAGATTGTAGATCTGCAGGATCCGGCTGTTCTGTTCCAGTGATGCGCGAGTTTCCATGAGACGTGTTGTGCCTGCAGCGAGCGAATATGCGCGGCAATTTGCGTTTTACTAATGGGAAGTGTTTGGCGGACAATATCGCACCTGTCAGCCAATAGCCATTGTCGCGCCGGCCCCGCAGGAATGCAGCAACTTCACTCATGGGATGACTATGCCAGAGCAGTTAACGGTCGTGATGGCGCAGCTGAATCTGCTGGTCGGGGATATACAGGGCAATACCGACGCGCTGCTCGAGCAGGCACGCCGAGCACGCGCCGAGCTTGGCGCCGACATCATCGCCTTTCCAGAGCTGACACTCACGGGCTATCCACCGGAGGACCTGCTGCTGCGTCCCAGCCTGGAGGTTCGCACCCGGCGCGCGCTGCAGCGGATTCTCGACGCCGACCTCGATATCTGCATGATTGTGGGACACCCGCTGCATCAGGACGGGGGCCTCTACAATGCGCTCTCCATCATCAAGGGGCGCGAAGTGCTGGCGGAGTATCGCAAGCAGTGCCTGCCCAATTATCAGGTGTTTGACGAGCGCCGCTATTTCACGCCTGGCGCGGGGCCCTGTGTGCTCGACATTCAGGGCGTGCGCGTGGGCTTCACCATCTGCGAGGACATGTGGGAAGACGCTCCCACTCAGCAAGTGGCTGCGGCCGGCGCCGAGCTGCTCATCAACATCAACGCCTCGCCGTATCATCGGGACAAGCCGCGCGAGCGTGAAGCGTTGCTGGCCGAACGCGCCCGCAGTGCGGGTATGCCCATCGTCTACGTCAATCTGGTGGGAGGGCAGGACGAACTCGTGTTCGATGGCAGTTCCCTGGCCGTGGCCGCCACGGGCGAGGTGAAGGTGCGTGCGCCGTCCTTCGCACCAGGGCTGTTTCCAGTGACCCTGCAGCGCAGAGGGCAGGGGCTTGTCATCGACGCCGATGCCGGCGGCCTGGCGCGTCCGGACACCACCGAAGAAGCTCTCTACAAGGCCCTCGTTCTCGGTGTGCGTGACTACGTCGGCAAGAATCGCTTCAAGGGCGTCGTGCTCGGTCTCTCCGGAGGCATCGATTCGGCGCTGACCCTTGCCGTCGCTGTCGATGCGCTGGGCAGCGACAAGGTGCTCGCGGTGATGATGCCCTTCGCCTACACCTCGCAGCTGAGCCTGGACGAAGCCAGTGCGCAGGCGGCGCGGCTGGGTGTGCAGTATCGCGTGCTGCCGATCGAGGAGTCCTACCACAGTTTCGTCGACACCCTCAGCGAGGAATTCGCCGGCCTGCCGGTGGATGTCACTGAGCAGAACATCCAGGCCCGCTGCCGTGGCGTGCTGCTGATGGCGATCTCGAACAAGAAAGGTCTTCTGGTGTTGACCACCGGCAACAAGAGCGAAGTGGCCGTGGGCTATTGCACGCTTTATGGCGACATGGCCGGCGGTTTCGATGTGCTCAAGGATGTGCCCAAGACCATGGTCTATCGCCTGTGCGAGTGGCGCAACGGGCAGAGCGATGCGCTGGGCTTGCCCGTGATTCCTCCGGCGGTGATTGCCCGGGCGCCCTCTGCGGAACTGGCACCGGGCCAGGTGGATCAGGACAGTCTGCCGCCTTACGACGAGCTCGATGCCATCCTGGAGCTTTACGTGGAGCAGGACTGCAGTGCCGCCGAGATCATCGCTCGCGGGTTTGCCGAGCCGGTGGTGCGGCGCGTGCTGCGCCTGGTGGACATCAACGAATACAAGCGGCGTCAGAGTGCCATCGGTGTGCGCCTGACGCGCCGCGGCTTCGGCCGCGATCGCCGCTACCCCATCACGTCCGGCTGGGAGCTGGGTGACTGACTGTCGAATCCAGAGAAAGGTGACTCCGTGAAAGAACACATCATCAATACCCTGAACGATTCCCGCGACTACCTGCATCGCTTCATGAATGACGCGGGCAACATCGAGGCCATCGCCCGTGCCGCGACTCTGATGATCGCCACGCTGCACAAGGGACAGACGATCTACAGCTGCGGCAACGGCGGCTCCATGAGCGATGCCATGCATTTCGCCGAGGAACTCACGGGTCGGTACAGACAGAACCGTCGCGGTCTCTCCGCGGCCGCCATCAGCGATGCAGGCCACATCAGCTGCGTTGCCAATGACTTCGGCTACGAATACATCTTCTCCCGCTATCTCGAAGCACGCGCAAGGCCGGGCGATTGCCTGCTGGCCATCAGCACCAGCGGCAGCAGTCGCAATGTCATCAAGGCGGCGGAGTACGCACGGGCAAACGGGGTGAGCGTGGTCAGTCTGACCGGGGTGGCCGGATCAGCGCTGGGGGCGCTGGCAGATGTGGATGTGAGTGCAGGGCAGAGTCGCTTCGCGGATCGTGTGCAGGAAGTGCACATCAAGATCATTCACACCCTGATCGAGTTGATCGAGCGCGAGTTCTGCCCCGAGAACTACTGAGCCTTCAGCCCAGCAGGCCGAAAGTCAGGATATTGAGCAGCGAGCGGGTTTCCTCAGGGGCTTCCATCTCGGGATTCGGCGGTTGCAGCGGGCGCTGTGTCGGTGCCAGCGGGGTGTTGTCGACGTTGTCGCCCAGCAGGCCGAAGGACACGGTGTACAGCAGCGACGGATTGGTGACTTCGCTGCGCACGATGAAATTGCCACTGGCATCGATGGCCGGGTGCTCCGGGAAGTTGCTCTTCAGCAGGGCCAGCGAAGTGTCGGCGAGATCATCCAGGCCAAGGCGCAGATAGGCCTCGACCATGATGGCCATGCCATCGCCCACCAGGGGGCTGCCCTGGAAGTTTTCCACGATGTAACGCCCGCGATTCAGGGCGGCGATATAAGCCCGGCGCTCCAGGTAATAGTTCGCCACATGCACTTCGTAGGAAGCGAGCATGTTGCGCAGGTAGATCATCCGGGCACGGGCATCGGCGGCGTAGTCGCTGTCGGGGTAGAGCGCCAGCAGCATGGAGAAGTCCGAGAACGCATTGCGTGCTCCACCCGGATCCCGCTTGGACGGGTCGGTGGGCAGGAAGCGCGAGATGAAGCCGACATCTTCCGCAAAGGACGCCATGCCCTTCATGTAATAGGCGTAGTCGATGTTCTGATTGTCCGGATGCAGGCGGATGAAACGGTCTGCGGCGGTGCGGGCGGCCTCGAGGTCCAGGTTGGCGTAGTAGGCATAGATCAGTTCCAGCTGCCCCTGCGCGGCGAAGCGGCCGAAGGGGAAGCGGGATTCCAGTGCCTCGTAGGTGGCGATGGCGGCCCGGTAGTTGCGCGCATTGAGCTGACGCAGGGCAGTGGTGTAGAACTGCTCCTCGGTGTCGAGTCCGGCAAATTCGTCGCGCTCTTCGCCGTCGAACAGGGAGCACGCGGCAAGGCTCAGGCACAGGCTCAGCAGGATCAGGATTCTCACGCGACTTGGACCTCTGGAGTGCCAGCGGTCGACCGCGGGCGAAAACAAGTGAAATCTGCGGAGGCTTTCATGGCTATAATGCCCGCCGCTCCAACAGGAGCCTGGCTGTCAGCAGCCTCGTCCGGTTGGGCCGTATTTAACCACAGCCGCCAGCGCAAACCCAAGGTGTGGTGCCGTCTTTGTCGGGCGGTGCTGGCACCGCCTGCCATCAATGAGTGATCCACCGCCATGACGACACGAATCTCCCTGCAAGCCCTGGTCACCCCGGCCCTGGATGGGGCACGCCTCGATCTGGCTGCCGCCACGCTCTTCCCCGCCTATTCGCGAGGGCGTCTGCAGCAGTGGATCAAGGAGGGCGGCCTGCTGGTCAATGGCAGGCAGCTGCGCGGCAAGGATCGGATCAATGCCGGCGATGCGCTGATACTGGAGACCGAACTGGCCCAGGAAGAGATCCATGAGCCCGAGGCGATCGCCTTGGATATTGTCCACGAAGACGACGACGTCATCGTGCTGAACAAACCCGTCAACACCGTGGTGCATCCTGCGGCCGGCAATCGCACCGGCACGCTGCTCAATGCACTGCTGCATCATTGCCCCGCGTTGCGGGAGATTCCGCGAGCGGGCATCGTGCATCGACTCGACAAGGACACCACCGGGCTTCTGGTGGTCGCCAAGACCCTGCAGGCGCATCGACAACTCGTCAAGCAACTTCAGCGCCGGGAGGTCGACCGTGAGTACGAGGCCATCGTGATCGGCGTCATGACCGGTGGCGGCACCGTGGACCTGCCGCTGGGTCGGCATCCCGTGCATCGCCAGAAACGTGCCGTGATCGAGAACGGCAAGGAGGCCGTGACGCATTACCGCGTGCTCAATCGCTTCCATGCCCATACGCACATCCTGGTGAAGCTGGAAACGGGACGTACTCACCAGATCCGTGTGCACATGAGCCACATCCGCTACCCGCTGGTCGGTGACCCGCTCTATGGCGGTCGCCTGCAGATTCCCCGCGGCTGCAGCAATGCCCAGGCCGATGCCCTCAAGCAGTTCCGCCGTCAGGCCCTGCATGCGCGCAGACTCGGTTTCGAACACCCGAGCACTGGTGAGTACATGAGCTGGGAGGCGGAACTGCCGGCCGACATGCAGGCATTGCTGGCCGTGCTGCAGGCGGATCAATGAGCGGCCCCTTGCTGCAGGCGCCCGAATGGCGCGTTCCCCGCAGCGTCATCGCTGGCGTGTCCGATCGCCGTGGCGGGGTCTCTGCAGCGCCTTACGACACGTTCAATCTGGCCCTGCACGTGGGCGACGACCCTGGCGCCGTGCAGCAGAATCGAGCTCGCCTTCTGCAACGACTGCCCGCAGGCATGAGCGTGCAGTGGCTGGAGCAGGTGCACGGCACGACCGTGGTTGACGCGGATTTCCGGGCGCCGGAGCGCTGCGGGGATGCCGTGTATGTCGATCAGCCCGGCCTTGCGGGCGCCGTGCTCACGGCAGACTGTCTGCCGGTGTTCTTCGCTGCCCGTGACGGGGGTCGTGTCGCCGTGGCGCATGCCGGCTGGCGCGGCCTGGCCGCCGGCATTCTCGAAACGACCCTCGCGCGCTTTCCTGATGCCCCCGAGAATGTCGTCACCTGGCTCGGGCCGGCCATCGGGGTCTGTCATTTCGAAGTGGGCCTGGAAGTGCGGGATGTCTTTCTTGATGCCTGCTGCACACCTGAGCAGCGTCTGCACTTGCAGTCCGCGGCGTTCCGCCCGGCAGCCACGGCTGACAAATGTCATGCCGACCTCTACGCGCTCGCGCGCTTTCGTTTGCAGACAGCCGGCGTTCTCGAAATCGGCGGCGGGGGTCAGTGCACCCATTGCGATGCGGTGCATTACTACTCCTATCGACGGGATGGCCGCACCGGCCGCTTCGTCAGCATCGTCGGCCTTGCGCCAGATCAACACTGATCCCCCGCTTCGCTGCTTGAATTGCGCTTGCCCGTCCGCATTAAAGGGGACATTCCAACGCGCAATCGACTCCATCGCTTGCGCCAATGATTGCCAATCCGGGAACACAGTTTCCCCAGGGGACTTCACATGCGAATGGATCAACTGACCAGCAAGCTGCAGGCGGCCTTGTCCGACGCTCAATCGCTGGCCGTCGGCAACGACAACAATTTCATCGAACCCGTTCACCTCGTCATCGCCCTGCTGGATCAGAAGGGCGGCTCCGTGCGTCAGCTGCTGGCGCAGACAGGGTTCACCATCACCGATCTGCGCGCCGGTCTGCAGCAGATTCTCGAGCGCCTGCCCAAGGTGCAGGG
>JACCDX010549366.1_pt1 | contig 12594 bp, 7 predicted proteins | sample 7449681 | NCBI WGS metagenome assembly JACCDX01 (sample SAMN15323450, study PRJNA562643) | freshwater metagenome | isolation source: river surface water | place: USA:Blue River Watershed | collected 2017-08-18
ATTGGTGCAGGTTGAGTTTAGTGATGAGATCAAAAATAATTTTTTTTCTTGGAATCAAAATGCAATTTCTGGCAAAAAAAATGTGTCTTTGCCGCAAATCGATAAATCGCCGCGAGCATCAATAGACTTGGCGGCGTGTTATTTGATGTTTCATGATTCACAGATTCACGGGCAGAAAAATTTTGGTGATGATGAGCAAAAAATCTTTGATGATTTTGAAAAAATTCGTGTGATGGCGCAGGTAAAAAATTCTTATCTTGGTGTGGTAAAAAATATTTTACAGAAGGTGGAAGATGATATATTTAGCGGCTCGATGAGTCTTTCTTTGGTTTTGTTAAAAGAAGTTTTTGAGCAAAATTTATTGCCGCGAACTTTTGAATTTGCCAAAGAGTTAGAAAAAAATCTCAGCAAGAAAATTTTGAACGAGATCAAAATTTTAGCGCAAAAAACTGATAATCAAGAAGCTTTCGCGCAAGGCGTAGACAAGGTTTTAGAGCTTCTTCGTCAAGAAAGAGAACAGTCGGAAAAAAATCAAGAAGAAGAAAAATCGCCAGATAAATCGAGTTCTGAGAGTGAAAAATCGCAAAGTGATTTAAGTGGTTTTGGTCAGGAAAATGTTGAGGCAAATGTGGAAGATAATTCTTCGCAAAATATGGAAGAAGATGGTGAAAAAATTGCTGATGCTCAGGAAAAAATCTCTGATTTAAAAGAGGATGATCAAAAAGGTGAAGTGACGGTGAAGACAGATAAATCGGGATCGGATAAGAATCAAATCGAGTTCAAAAATCTGTATAAAGTTTACACAACTAAGTTTGACGAAGTGATTTTTCCGCAAAAAATTGTCGGTAAAAATGAACTCGAACTTTTGCGCGATCAGTTGGATTTGAAGATGGTAAAGCTGAATACGATTTCGAAAAAAATGACGATGAAGTTAAAGAAAAAACTTCTTTCGAAAAGAAATACTTTTCTGGAATTTGATGCCAGTCGCGGAATTTTAAATCGTAAAAAATTAACGCGATTGGTTGTCGATCCACTGACCGAGAACATTTGGATCAATAGTCAAAATCACGAATATCAAAATACGGCGCTGACGATTTTGCTCGATAATTCAGGATCGATGCGTGGAAATCCGATTGTGATGAGTGCAATGGCTTGTGAAATTATCGCCGGAATTTTAGAAAAATTTGCGATCAAAACTGAAATTATTGGATTTACCACAGCCGATTGGAAAGGCGGGAAGGCCCGTAAACTCTGGGAAAGTTCGGGTCGTGAAAAAAATCCCGGACGTTTGAATGAACTTCGTCACATCATTTACAAACATTTTAATCAGCGTTTTAAAAAGGCGAAAATTAATTTAGGGTTAATGTTGAAAGAAGGTTTGCTTAAAGAAAATATTGATGGCGAAGCCTTGCTATTTGCGCGCTCACGATTGGCACAGCAAAACGAAAAAAGAAAAATTTTGTTGGTAATTTCCGATGGAACACCCATCGATGATTCAACAAATTCAGCGAATGATAGTGATATTTTGACCGATCATTTGCATCACGTGATTAATAAAATTGAAAATGCGCCTCGAGGACAATCACAAATCGAAATTGTTGGTATTGGAATTGGTCATTCGACCGAAGAATTTTATCGCAATTCGATCGCAATCAAAAGCCTTGAAGAGTTGGGAGATGTTATGATCGAAAAAATTGTTGATCTGCTTTAGATTCATATCATTAAATCTTTTGATAACTGTTGGAACTTCTCTTGACATTCATCCTTGTAAGCTCCCTAAAATCTACCCCCTAATTTTTTTAATTTTTTTTTTAAGGATTTACCACATGTTGAAACTCATTAAAGGATCCAACAAAATCGGCAAAAAAGCACTGACCAAATATTTGATTTTGTCTTACGTAATCGTTGCTTTAACCGTACTTTGTTTTGCTAGCAGAAGTTTTGATTCTTATTTAGAGCGCGAGACTATGAAAATGTCGTCCACCGCTTATGAAATTGAAGCGGGATTTACCAACACCTTGGATTACACCGAATCGGTTTTGAATTATATCAACCGTAAAATCTCAGCTGCCGATGGTCGTAAAGAAAAAGTAGGGGCGATTTTAAAATCTTTTAACAGCTCGGATAGTGATTATAACTCGGTTCGTGATGTTTTATCGACGGGTATGTTTTTTTGGATTGATTCTCACAAAATGCTGACGATGAGTAGCGAATTTGGTTTTGTGAAAATGCCAGTTGATGTTTCGGGTCGTGATTATTTAGCGCAAACTGAAAAAACTCCGTGGAAAATTTTTACCGGAACTCCAGCACTTGGTGCCGCGAGCGGACAATTTGTGATTCCAGCCGGCGTTGGTGTGACTAGTGATAAAGGTGTTTATATCGGAACTGTCGCGATTGGTTTTAAAGTTTATGATTTGGTGGAAAGATTTTCGAAATTATCAAGACGCAGCAGAACTGATTTCGCGATTTTGGATGGTAAAAATAAAATTTTGATGGAATCGAACGAAGGTCTTTTTTCTGAAGATCGCGAGCTTTTGAAAGCGCTGCGTTTGGCAGGAAAAGATAAATATGATGCGATTGTTTTGGATTATCGAATTTTTTCTCCCAGCACCAGTTATGTAGTTATGCGTAACTTCGAGAAATATCCTTATCAGGTTTTGGTTTCGATGCAAAACAGCGCAGTAACTTCGGGCGCAATCAGCGAAATTTGGCCGCATTTGGTTGAGCTGCTGATTATAACGATTTTCTTTGGTACGATTTTGTATTTTATTCGCACGGTTTTAAAAAAATAAGGCCTTTATCCCTTCGGGATACGGCAACGCGGAACGATCCGCGCCTCGCCCTGCGGGGATCCCCATTCCGTATGTCAATTGGACATACGGGAAAAATAAAAACCTAATCCAAATCAAACGGCATCAAAATAATCTTTCCAAAAAGCAGAATAGAATCGGCAATTATTGTGATTGGAGTGAGCGCAACTTCTTCAATTCTTTTGCCAAAACTGGGCTCAAGATTAACTGAGATGATGTAATTTCTAGTTAGATGTGATGGAATTTGCCTTAGGTTGTCTTTCATCAAATAACGCACTCCATCCAACTTTATCTTCATAGTTAAAGGTTTGTTATTTTTATTTTTATAACCCATCGACCTTAAAAATATTTCCTGTTCCGAAGTGATGTTGTTGTAAAGACATTCGATGGTGACATATCCTTTAACATGATTGCGCTGATCGACAACAAAATTGGTTTTATCGACATTAACGAAAAGCAAATCGCGTTCTTTCCAGTTTAAAGTTTCTTGAATGATTCTGAGATCGTCATTGAGAACATAAACGAATTCTGTGCCCAGAAATACTACATATTTTCCATCTTTGCTGATTAAAAAATTCTTGAAGGATTCATCGTAAGATTGAGTCCACAGCATTTTGGTTAAGGTGCAAGAAGACAGCACCAGAAACATTAAGATGAAGATAGTTTTGAAGAAAAATCTTTGTGTCATTTAGAGTTTTTTATATCCGCAGATCTTGAGTTTATAGCCATCCAATCCAATCACTGATTTTTTTGAATTCGTTAAAAGAACCATATCGGTCACGCCCAGATCAGATAAAATCTGCGCTCCGGTTCCGTAATTTCTCAATTCTTGTTCCTTATTTTTTGGCTGGTTTTGTGCGCCCGCAAGCAGATGTGTAATCGCTTCGTTAGGTTGTCTGATCACAACAATCACGCCGCTTTCGCTCTTGGCGATTTTTTTCAGGGCTTTTAAAAGTGAACCAGTTTTTGGGTTTTCAATATCTTCTAAACAATCGCTAAAAATATTTAGGTGATGCATGCGAACCAGAGTTGGCGTGCCTTTGCTGATTTTGCCTTTAGATAAAGCAATATGTTCAACGCCGTCAACTTTGCTTTTGTAGATGGTTAAATCGAACTCGCCGTGTTTGCTAATAAATTTTCCGCGTTCTTTAACTTCGATTAGTTTTTCATTTTTACGACGATATTCAATCAGATCAGCGATGGTGGCGATCTTCATTTTGTGCAGTTTGGCGAATTTGATCAGATCAGGCATACGAGCCATCGAGCCGTCATCATTCATAATTTCACAAATCACGCCAGAAGGATTTAAACCGGCCAAAGTTGCGATGTCGGTTGCAGCTTCAGTATGGCCAGCGCGAACCAAGACGCCGCCTTTTTCGGCTTTCAGTGGGAAGATATGTCCAGGACTAACCAAGGCTTCTTTACCTTGCTTAGGATCAATCGCCGCAGCGATAGTTTTAGCGCGATCAAATGCTGAAATTCCGGTAGAAATTCCTTCGCGAGCTTCGATTGAAACTGTAAAAGCAGTTTGATGACGCGCTTGATTGTTTAGCGACATTAAAGGCAAATTAAGTTCGCGAACTCTTTCTTCTGTAAGTGTTAAACAAATCAATCCGCGACCAAATTTTGCCATAAAATTAACTTTTTGATCGTCGCACATTGCAGCGGGAATAACTAAATCGCCTTCATTTTCGCGGCCTTCATCATCAACTAAAATGAACATTTTGCCTTGTTTGGCCTCTTCGATAATTTCGGGAATTGTGGCTAGAAATTTTTTGTCGTTAGTCATTTTAAGTTTTCAAGTAGTGGACCCCGTCATGCGACGGGGTGACAAGTTAGAGTAAACGGTAAGCCCATCCTCACTTGTCACCCCGTCGCATGACGGGGTCTATTATTAACAATATTTTATTGGATCCTTTTTTCCGGCTGCCACAAAGCCTTCAAGGCGTAAGTAGCAAGAATCACATTTTCCGCAGGAGAGAATATTTTCATTCTCAATAATCGGATCGTAGCAGCTGTGAGTTTGAGAATAATCAACGCCAATTGAGATTCCAGTTTCAATAATTTCTTTTTTCGACATTTGCATTAAAGGCGCATGAATTTTGAAATGGCCTTTATTTTCAACGCTGGCGGCGGTTGCTAAAGTTGCAAGTTTTTCGAAAGCGGCGATAAAATCAGGGCGACAATCGGGATAGTTGCTGAAATCGACAGCGTTGACGCCGATAAAAATATCAAAAGCGCCGACGGTTTCGGCGTAAGCTAGAGCGTAAGAAAGAAAAATAGTGTTGCGCGCAGGAACGTAAGTGACGGGAATTTCGGCACTTTGAACATGATCTTTCGGAACCGCGATTTCAGAGGTCAGGGCCGATCCGCCAAAAATTCTTAAATCGATTTTAGCGGTTTTATGCTCTTTAACTTGGAAAATTTTTGCGACTTTTTTTGCTGATTCTAATTCAATATCGTGACGTTGTCCGTAGTCAAAACTGAGAGCGTAAATTTCGTAACCTAAATTTTTGGCGATTCCTAAAACGGTTGTGGAGTCAAGTCCACCGCTAAGCAAGACAATAGCTTTTTTCATGAATTTATTGTTTAACATTTAAAGATTTAGCATTTAGATTTTTCAAATTCATGCTTAAGCTAAATGTTAAATCTTTAAATGTTAAATGTTTCAGGGTGGTTAGCTCAGTTGGTTAGAGTGCTACGTTGACATCGTAGAGGTCGGAAGTTCGAGTCTTCTACCACCCACCATTTCTTTTAAATTAAAATCAGCCGCAATGTCAAAAACCTCGATTCAACAAGCAAACGAAGCAAGAATAAGAGAAGCAAAAGAAAGAGAAGCGGCGGCAGCAGAAAGGGTCAAAGAAAGACAAGCAGAGATAGCAGCAGCAACAGCTGCTAGAAATGAACTAAAGGAAGAAGAACTTAAATCTAAATCAGAAGAAGCGGCAGCAAAAAAACAAAAGAATAATACAACCGTATCACAAAGTGCAGGCTCTCACAATAGAGAAGTTGAACAACGAGCTGGAGACCAAGCAGTACAACGAAATCTTGATCAACTTGCTGCAGAAAGAAGACTTGCAGAAGCTAATCAAAGAGAAGCTGCTGCATTATTGCAAAGCCAAGAATATCAAAGTATTCCAAAAACTTCTGATCGCGAGGCATATCTTAGTAGCAGGATAACTCCAAGTTCTTCCAGAAGTGGAAGCACAAGTGGTGATGATATGTCATCGGTGAATTCTCAATTTACTTCGGTGAGTTCTCGAGTTACTGAAGAAGAGTTGGAAGCATCGCGAGAAGCAAAAAGAAGAGCATCTTCGGTTTTTTCAGGTTCACAAGAGATGATTAACAATGCGTCTCAGGTTCTTGAAGATGGGTTTCAGCAAACTTCTCAATTTGTTACTAGTGCTGTCAACACAGTAGGACAAGGATTAAGACAGGCTTATGATAATGGTCCTGAAGCAAGAACTATTGGGAAAGGTTTAGGATTAGCTACTGAAGTGGTAGTGGATTTGGGTGCTGGCCTTGTCAGTGGTGGTAATCCGCTAGTGGTTCCTGCTAATATAGTTGCTGGTAAGGTTGCAGGTGAAGTTGTAGAGCAAGTAGTGACCTCTGGGTTAAAGGCGTTTGATCAATATTTTATGGGTGGTGGTTTAAGGGAAGAGGAACTCGAAAGGGAAGAGGAACTCGAATTAGAAAATCCCAGAGATTTGAATTATCAAATTCCAACTAGCCCAGTTCTTATGCAAGGTTATGATGCAACGCGGGAAGAGAACGATACAGAATTTGAAGAAGAATTTAAATTACAAAGACTTGGACCTTCGAGAGCAATTCCGAGAGGTGGAGTTAATGTTCAAGAGAATAATCTGACGACAGAAGAATTTGAGGAAGAATATGGGGAAGAATTTGAAGATTGGTTAGATGAAGAAAATATTGAAGAGAACCGAAAACCATTAACAGGAGTTCAAGATAGAACAACAATACAGTCTACAACTAATGTTAATGAAGAGATTGATGATGAAGAAGCAAAATACATGGCAGAGTGGAATGAAGAATCATCAAAAGATCAGGAGAGAACAAAACAATCTGTAACAAAATCCCAAATTCCTACTTTGCCTCCTATTGGTGGTCAGCGTTTTACCAGAGAAGAGATAGAAGCGACAAATGCTTTAGCAGATAGTTTAGTTAACGGTCTTAAAATGGAATCAGGTGGGCAAGTTTTGGATGATACTTTGGTACAAGATTTGGATGAAGAAGAGCGCGATCTAAATGAAGAAGATGAACAGGATTTAGAAGGAAATGAGTATGATGAAGATTTTGTGCAAGAAGACGTTGAAGAAGAGGAAGAAGAATCTGTTGTGGATAATGACTTAACATTGGAAGACGCAGAAGAAGCTAATTTATCAACTCAGAGTGTTGTTGTGAATCAACAACAAAATATTGGATCTGGTGGTGCATTACAGATTCAAGAAGAAGTTGTTTTAGCTTCTGGAGTAAAAAATCCTGCTCTTTTTGCAGATTTGGATGATGAGGAAGAAGAGGTCGTAAATCGTGAAGAGGAAGTTGTTTTAGCTTCTGGAGTAAGGAATCCTGCTCTTTTTGCAGATTTGGATGATGAGGAAGAAGAGGAGGTCATAAATCGTGAAGAGGAAGTTGTTTTAGCTTCTGGAGTAAAAAATCCTGCTCTTTTTGCAGATTTGGATGATGAGGAAGAAGTTGACGAACCAGAAGTTAACAAAACTCTCTCTGAAGCTGATAGAGCAGCTATGGAAGCGATAAAGATGGATGTGGGAAGAAAAGAAATATTCGCGCAAGTTCAGGCAATTTTTGATGATCCAGAAAATGAAAGAAGTGCTGAACAAAAACAGGAAGAATTATCAGCTCTTCTTGAGGGCGATGCTGCTAAAGAGATGGCTGAGAAAGATAGTTCTTTTGGTATTTTTTCAGGAATCGTTCAGGGAGTTATTGCTGATGGGGAAACTAATCCTGAAGAAAAAGGTCAGTTTTTAGGTGAGTTAATGGAGAGTTTCGACTATCTTGCTAAAGATATCGAAAAAGAAGATGGCAAAGAAGATTTAGATAAAACGAAAGAAGGGATCAATCTTCTGGCTGTTTTTGAGAAACACCAAGACCATAAAAAATTCGGACATATTGTACAAGATGTGTTCAGAGAATGTTTCAAAGAATCGGTAAAAATTATTGAAGCTCCTGAGGCAGCATTAACCAATAAACCGTTAACTCAGGAAGAACAAGAGGAAGCAGATAAGAAAAAACTGTTAGTTACAACGCAGCCTTCAGATAAAGAGTCTGAGCCTGAACAAAATCCCGTAAAAAAAGAAAAATTCCGATCTAGTTTGGAAGATGTTACCGCTAAAGATATCGGAAAAGGTTTGATGGGTATAGGTACAGTAATCGCTTTATCGATTGTATTTCCGGGTGTTGGAACTTTGATTGGAATGGCTTTAGTTGGTGGTGTTTATGTGGCGACTGCTGAAAAAAACACTGAGAAAGATCAAGAACCGAAAGTTAAAGATCCGAAAGATCAAGAACAAGAACTAAAAGAAAAAGCAAAAGTGCCAGTAAAAATACCAAACTCCACTACTCCGAACGTTTCAGCAGAAACAGCACAATTCGTTGAAAAAAACGGTGAAGAATTAAAAGAACAAAAAACAGTTCTAACAGCGGCACAGCAAGAATTGCTCAATGCTGGTAAAGTTAAAGATGGAGAAGAGATTGTTGAAGAACATCATCATGAAGCGCTTGAGGATAATGTTGAAGAAGAAGAGGTAGAAATTGATCCCGAAAGACTAGCTGCTTTAGAAGCCGCAGCTGCTCTTGGTAGAAATGGTGTTTCTACAGGCAATGCAGCAACTAATTCTGCACTTCCTCAGCAAAGAGCTCCTGAGGATTTAGATCATACAGTTTAGTTCAGTTGGATGACATTTTAATCATCCAACTTCAGAGCTGCTAAAAACGCGCTTTGCGGAATTTCGACATTACCGATTTCACGCATTTTCTTCTTACCTTTTTTCTGTTTATCTAAAAGTTTTCTCTTTCTGGAAATATCACCGCCGTAGCATTTTGCAGTTACGTCTTTTCTCATCGCTGAAACAGTTTCGCGCGCGACAATTTTACCACCAATTGCAGCTTGAATGGCGATATTAAACATCTGTCTTGGAATCAAATCTTTTAACTTAGCGCAAATTGCTCTGCCGCGGCTTTCAGCGCGGGTTTTGTGCGTGATGAATGATAGTGCATCAACCGGTTCAGCATTGACCAAAATTGTTAATTTTACCAACTGACTTTCTTCGTAACCATCCATTTGCCAATCGAAGCTGGCGTAACCGCGCGAGCAAGATTTAAGACGGTCGTAAAAATCGTAAACAATTTCGTTGAGCGGCAGACGATAAACCAACATGGCGCGATCGCCCACGTAACTTAATTCTTTTTGAATGCCGCGTTTTTGGGTGCAAAGATCCAGAACCGATCCCAAATATTCATCAGGAGTCATGATAGTAGCCTTAATCCAAGGCTCTTCCATAAAATCGATTTTAGTTGGATCGGGCATTTCAGCTGGCGAGTGAATGTGTAAAATTTTGTCGCCGTTGGCTTCAGGATGGCGCAGGTGAATGTTGTAAATTACTGATGGCGCAGTGGTGATCAAATCAAGATCAAATTCGCGCTCTAATCGTTCTTGAATAATTTCAAGATGTAAAAGACCTAAGAAACCGCAGCGGAAGCCGTAACCAAGAGCTGAGGAAGTTTCAGTTTCATATTCAAAACTGGCATCGTTTAAATGAAGTTTTGCCAAAGCGTCGCGGAATTTTTCAAATTCAGACGAATCGATCGGATAAATTCCGCAGAAAACCACAGGCTGATTTTGTTTAAAACCCGGTAATGCAGTTGCGGTATCGTTGGTTGAAAGCACGATAGTATCACCAACTTTACAGTCAGAAACTTGTTTGATTTGGGCGTTGATAAATCCAACTTCGCCGGCTTTTAAATCTTCACAGAAATATTTTTTTGGGGTGAAGAAACCAACAGAATCAACTTGGTAAGTGGCGTTGGCCATCATCATTTTAATCTTCTGACCTTTTTTAATCGAGCCGTCAATCACGCGAACTAAAATGATTACGCCAAGGTAAGGATCATACCAACTATCAATCAAAAGTGCTTTGAAATCGCCATCAGGATTGCCTTTTGGTGCGGGTAATTTTTTAACAATTGCTTCCAAAGTATCGTGAATGCCAACGCCAGTTTTGGCGGAAACTAAAATTGCTTCCGAAGTGTCGATGCCGATTACTTCTTCGATTTGTTTTTTTACTGATTCAGGATCAGAAGCGGGAAGGTCGATTTTATTTAGAACGGGAACGATTTCGTGATTATTGTCGATGGCTTGATAAACGTTGGCCAAAGTTTGTGCTTCAACGCCTTGAGTGGAATCGACCACTAAAATTGAACCTTCGCAAGCAGCAAGACAGCGACTGACTTCATAACCAAAATCGACATGTCCGGGTGTATCCATCAAATTCAACATGTAAGTTTCGCCATCATCAGCTTTGTAAGCAAGGCGCACAGTTTGGGCCTTAATAGTGATGCCGCGCTCTTTTTCAATATCCATCGAATCCAGAATTTGGGCGGTCATTTCGCGATCGGTAACTGCTCCGCATTCTTGAATTAAGCGGTCGGACAGAGTTGATTTTCCGTGGTCAATATGGGCAACGATTGAAAAATTGCGGATATGTTTAAGAGACATTTAAGATTTATTATTTAGACTTTTTTGCTATCAAATGAAGGATGTTTTTTACGCGGATTTCACCAGAGTTGACGGTGATTTTTAACTAGCTTCTTTCCCAAGATCAAGTTTTTACAAAATCTAATATTTTTAACTAATGAAAAAAAATATCATCATCGCCTCAGGACTTGTTTTAACAGCCTTGATTGCATCATATTGCGGAATTTGGTTCTTTAAAACCAATCAATTCAAAAAAGAAATCAACAATGTAGTTGGCGACTATAAAGATAATCTGACGATTGGAGAAATTGCGATTTCAGGATTTCCACTTTCACAAAAAATTATATTGAAAGACGTTAAGTTTGCTGCTGAAAAATCCAGTATTCTGATTAAAAATATTGAAGCACAAACCAGCACTTTTTCTTCGAATTACGTCATCAAAATTTTAGACCCGATTGTCTTTGAAGATACATCGCACAATATCAGCGTAATCGCTGAGTTAAATCCCGATAGCAAAATTTCTATCACATTAGACAAAGAAGAATCAATCGAGCTCAAATATTCTAGCTCAGGATATAAAATTTTAGATCAGGCAACAAAAAAAGTTATTATCGCCGCAGAAAATAAAGATTACGAAAGCAGTCTTTTTATCAGCGAAAAAGCCGTGCAATATAAGCACAAAGATGGCGGCACCAAAATTATCGATGAAAAAAATAATGTTGTTTTCTCTTCAGCTTCGGCATTTTTTGATGTTAGTTCAGTCACTGACGAAAATAAAAAAATTGCGATCAAATTTGACGCCAATTTGAAGGATTTTGAAAATCACGGTGTGACTGCTTTTGTAAAATCACTTGCTGGTAACCAAGATATAAATGTGGCGCCGACAGATTTGAATTTGTCACCTCCAGAATCCGCTTCAGGCAAAAGTAATTTCGCAGTTAATGGTGAAGTCGATTTAACTCCAAATGGTGATAAGCCAATGGATATGTTGCCAGCGGAGCAAATGGCAAAACTTCCACCAGAAATGAAAGCGCAGTTTCAGAAAAAACCAGCGCCATATTCTGTGGCATTAAATCTAAAAAATTTCGAATTTTCTAACTCGCTTTACAAAACTACACTTAACGGAACGGTTAATACTTATCCCGAAGATAATCTGCCTTCAGGTTTGGTAAGTTTAAGAATCGAAAATTTTGACGTTATTGTGAAAGAACTTTTCGATAGTTTCCAAAAATTTTCTGCCACAAATCCTGATAAATTTGCTTCAATGGAAGATACGATCAGCAAAACGACAAATGTCTTGAAAGAGTTGGCGGCGAAGAACTCTCAAAGCACTCAAACTATGCCAATATTTGAGATTAAAAGAGAGAGAAATGGTGGTTTTAATATTACGATTAATGGTGTGCCATTTTTTGAAATTATGGCAGAATTTATGAAATCAAATTCTCCGAAACCAGAGATACACTAAATAATGTGGACCCCGTCATTCGACGGGGTGACAATCTGGGAAGGTTTCTTCTTACTTTGTCACCCCGTCGAATGACGGGGAATAAATAGTTACTAAACTTATCCCTAAATTTCACAATGTCTGATCACAAACTTCAGCCGGTTCGCGGCACTAAAGACCTATTTGGCGACGAGATTAAAATTTTTAATCACATCATTTCTGTCGCGAAAACCAAAAGTGAATTTTTTGGTTTTGAGGAATTGCAAACGCCAATTTTTGAATTTAGCGAAGTGTTCGAGCGCAATCTCGGCGAAGCTTCGGACATCGTGTCGAAAGAAGTTTATAAATTTCCTGATCGCGGTGACAACATGTTGACACTGCGTCCAGAATTCACTGCTGGCGTGGTTCGCGCGTTAGTTTCAAATGGCGAATTACAACAAATTTTACCAAAAAAGTTTTTTTCTTACGGACCAATTTTCCGCTACGATCGCCCACAAAAAGGCCGTCAACGTCAATTTCACCAAATTAATTTTGAAGTTTTTGGCGAAGAAAATCCTTTTTGTGACGTTGAATCAATCCTTCTTGCTGCCTCAATTTTAAAGGATTTG
>JACCDX010165633.1_pt1 | contig 12593 bp, 13 predicted proteins | sample 7449681 | NCBI WGS metagenome assembly JACCDX01 (sample SAMN15323450, study PRJNA562643) | freshwater metagenome | isolation source: river surface water | place: USA:Blue River Watershed | collected 2017-08-18
GGAACGATGGTCTTTACCTCATCGAAGGTGATTAGAACGATTGCGTCTGGGTCTCCCGCTAGGGCTTCAGCAATCTGTGCAGTGAAGTTGGTGTCACCGGTGTTGTAAGTAGGTGCAGCGATCACCTCACCACCAGCGGCGGTGAAGGAGTCGGTCACGAACTGTGCAAGACCAGTTCCGTATGAGTCGTTTAGAACGATCATAGAGATTCTCTGGTGTCCGTCTTCAGCGATTAGGTTTCCAAGAACCTCACCCTGTAGAACGTCTGATGGTGCAGTACGGAAGTACAGACCACGGTCCTCATAGGTGGTTAGTGCTGCAGAAGTGTTCGCTGGTGAGAACTGAATTACACACTCAGCTACAACACGGTCAATGAACTGCAGTGATGTTCCTGAAGATGCGGCACCGATGATTGCCTCAACACCTGCGTTTAGCAGACGTGGGATCTCAGTGTCGTATGCCTTGTTGTCGGTGTCACCGGAGTCACCAGGGGTGAACTCAATGGTGATGCCCTTACCAGCTGCGTTGATCTCGTCAACGGCTAGGTAAACACCAGCTTCTTCTGGTGGGCCAAGGAATGCCAGGTTTCCAGTTAGCGGAAGCGCTGAGCCTAGCTTTAGTACTAGGTCACCGTCCTGCTCTGGACCGAGCTCGCAGCCACCAGGAGTGGTGGTTGCAGTTGTTTCTGCTGCCTCTTCGGCTGGTACACAGCCGGCTAGGACACCTGCAGACAGAACGGCTACAGCTAGTGCCTTAGCAAAAGGAGACGCGTTTTTTACTTCGGTCATTTTGCTCCTTGCAATTGCAATTTGTAAGTGCGAATGCGGGCAGGAGTGCCCGCATTGCTAGGTAAAGCTTAGTTAGGGCCCTTTGTAATCCCTAGGAAACAAAGGGCCGAGCAGGGCTAGGGGGCCACTTTTGAAGTATGAATTAGGGGTTGAAGGTGCCTTTTTTTGCTAAATCCGTAGAAAAAGCCCAAATATTCTGCTGTATTCGAAGATTCTGGGGGTGTTTTACAACTAAATAACAATTAGATTTCTAATTTAACCGTTGTCCACTACCGGCAAATCCGGTCTCTTTCGCCGGAGGGCATCCAGCGTTAGGACCAACAAGGAGATCCAGACCAGCCCAAAGCCAACCCAGCGCACAGCCGGCATTGGTTCGCCCAGTATGAAATAACCAACCGAAAACTGCAGCGTCGGTGTCAAGTATTGAATGAAGCCAATCGTAGACAGCGGAATCCTTGACGCTGCTGCTCCAAACAAAATCAGTGGGATGGCCGTGAGGATTCCAAAAGCAACCAAGATTGATGTCTCAAAAGGTCCAGAGAAAATCATGATTGGTGAATACTGCGCAACTATCCAAAGCTGAACCAGCGCCACTGGCAAAACCAGTCCCGACTCAATCGTGAAGGACTGCAGTGCGGGAATCTTTTTTCCGACTTTGTTTTTGGCAAGAGAATAAATTGCAAAGCTCAAAGCCAGAATCAAAGCAATAAATGGCAATCGACCATAATCAAAAGACAAAACCAGAACAGCAATCATTCCAATGCTTAGAGCAACCCACTGCAGCGGGCGTAGTTTCTCTTTCAGAAAAATAACTGCAAACAAAACAGTTACTAGTGGATTAATGAAGTAGCCAAGAGAAGTTTCAATTACGTTCTCTGTAGCAACCGCAACTACATAAACGCTCCAGTTGATAAATATAAACAGCGACGCAACCGCCACCCACTTCATCGCTTTGACAGATCTAATGAGCGCAAAGATTTCTTTCCAGCCACCAACAATGCTTACGAGAATTGCAGCAAACAAGAAACCGAAAACAACTCGCCAGACGACAACCTCAAATGGATTGGCAAATTCTGAGGCATTAATAATCAGTGGGAAGGATCCCCAGATGAAGTAGGCAAGCAGACCGTATAGCAAACCGATCGAGGATTCCGATCTGCGCTTCACCCAAGTAGCTTAGGAGAAAAAGAAACGGCCCAGCAGTGCCGGGCCGAATCAGAAGTTGCTTTAGCGCTCGATGATCGCAAGCACATCGCGTGCTGAGAGAACCAGGTATTCCTGGCCGTCATACTTCAGCTCGGTGCCGCCATACTTCGAGAAAATAACACGGTCGCCAACCTTCACATCAACTGGGATGCGGTCGCCCTCTTCGCTGAAGCGACCAGGACCGACGGCAATAACCTCAGCCTCTTGTGGCTTCTCCTTGGCGGTGTCTGGGATAACCAGACCAGATGCGGTGACCTGCTCTGCCTCGACTGGGCGAACAACGATGCGATCTTCGAGTGGCTTGATAGAAACCGACACTTTGACCTCTTCTTTACTAAAGATTGGGGTTTGGGCTCTTTCTGAGCGCCCTAAAACTTTATTGGGAAATTAGCACTCAGTCAAGGCGAGTGCTAGACCCCTGAAAATGGTGGGGCGCCGCCTACCTGGATAAATCGACAGGTGGGCGGCGCCCGTAAAGCACTTTCTTGGCGGGTTCTAGGTGGCTCTACCTAGCGGTCACCATGGTGACCGTCGAATCCCATGCGGGGTCCGTCCCACTCCCACCTATCCGTCTGGAGGCCGGGTAGGTCGGAGAAGAACAGTGCAGTACCAATAACCCCCGAAATCACCAAAATAATCCCGAAGAAGAGGCCGACATAGCCCAAAACCAGGCCGACTATGGCCAGGGCCCGGCCAGACTGCTGCGTGGCCTTGATCTGGGCCAGGGCGATGTGGCCGGTGATGACGGCCATCAAGGCCCCCACACCGGAAACCGCCGAGGCTAGGGAAACCACGGCCAGGGAGTTCAGCTTGGAAAAGTCGAACTTGGATTTATATGGATTGGGTGTTTCTGGGGTGCTGCTATCAGTCATTGAAATGCCTCTCGCTTGTTAGTTTTAGCCAAACAGACTGTGCTGAGAACTAGTTTTGAGCAAGCTGGGAGTAACTATAGAGTCTGGATGGAAGTCACTGGCAGAGTCGACTCGGCACCAAAAGCCAGGCTGGAGGGCTCTCTGCCAGCCATGATCAACTGAGCTCCCAGCGAGGCAATCATGGCACCGTTGTCGGTGCACAAACTAAATCTTGGAATGCGAAGTTCAATGCCGAGTTCATCACAGCGGCGCTTTGCTTCTTCACGCAATCTCGCATTGGCAACAACTCCCCCGCCAAGTAGGAGTCTTGGAATCTTGTATTCCTCGCAGGCCCAGATTGCCTTGGTGAGAAGTACATCAATCACAGCCTCCCTGAAAGACGCCGCCACATCTACCTTCGAGATTTCAGAACCATCTGCTTCAGCTTTCTCAACATATCGAGCCACCGCAGTCTTTAGACCAGAGAATGAAAAATCGTATTTGTGTTCCGCTAAATCTTTTGGAAGAGTCAAGCCACGGGGGAACTTAATTGCTCTGGGGTTTCCATCGGCCGCTTGTTTATCAATCTGCGGTCCACCCGGGTATGGCAAACCCAGCACTCTAGCAACTTTGTCAAAAGCTTCGCCAGCGGCATCATCGATTGTTTCTCCGAGTAACACAACATCATCAATTAAGTCTCTGACTAGAAGCAGAGACGTGTGGCCACCAGAAACTAGCAGTGCAATGGTTGGCAGCTCAACTGCACCTCTTTCCAACACATCTGCTCCAACGTGACCAACCAGGTGATTTACCGCATAGATGGGCTTACTCGTTGCAACAGCTAATCCCTTAGCCGCGCCAATTCCAACCATCAGAGCACCAGCAAGTCCTGGCCCATTGGCTACCGCGATTGCATCCACCTGTTCCATGCTGATGCCCGCTTCCAAAAGCGCTTGATCCAAGGTTGGTGAGAGTGCTTCAAGGTGAGCTCTAGCTGCAACTTCGGGCACCACCCCTCCGTATTTAGCGTGTTCAGCCATTGAGGAATGTAGGGCATTTGCCAACAGGCGGTTCCCCTTCACAATGCCAACCCCAGTTTCGTCGCAGGAGGATTCGATTCCCAAAACTATTGGCTGCTCAATCATTAGCTTCATGACAACCGCATTCTCTCCGGATGGCTGGTAATACTTTTTGCGAAGGTCAATCTGTTCAAAGCCGAGAGATTTATAAAGCGCTATGGCTGAGGCGTTGGATTCCTTGACTTCTAAAAAGAGCTGCTCGCTGCCGCTTCTCTTGGCGAATGCTAAAAGCTCGGTCATGAGTCTGCGGCCAAGGCCCTTACCCTGCTGATACTTGGCAACCCCGATAGTTAGGACATCTGAGGCAAAGTCGGCTGGGGAGACTCTCAAACCGGCATAACCAATCAGATCAGAGTCAAATACACCTATATAGAAGGAGTTAGCTGCTGTCAGCTCTGAAGCCATGGTCTTAGAACTCCAGGCTTCAGCCTCAAAGAGCTCGTTTTCTATCTGCATGACCTGATCGAGATCGGCACTGGTGAGTCTTCTAAGTTTCACTAGCCACTCACCTTCTTGCCTGCCGAAGGGGTGACATCAGGTGAGCGCAGATATAGTGCCGATAGATCAGAAAGATCTACTCCCCTCGCAATAGCGTCCAGGGCATAAGCGCCAATCAATTTTGCATCGCAGGCAATCTGAACTAATTCAAAATCCACATAGCGCTGCAGATCACCTTCTGTGAGAAGCATCGGACCCTCAACTCTTTTGCCCGACTTATAGCAAGCCGCAAACAACTCGCGCCGCTTGGCATCGCTTGTAACCAATACCGAAGCATTACCAGATGAGTGCGCAATAGCGTCGAGGGTGACTACTCCGTGCAGCGGTATGGATCTTGCCTTGCTTAGAGCCGTGGCGGCAGCCATGCCAACTCGCAAACCCGTGTAGGGAGCAGGACCCCTGCCAACTGCAATAGCACTCACCTGCTGAATTGCTATTCCAGCATCGGCTAGCGCCTGCTCGACTGCCAAACCTACATTCTCTGCGTGACCAAAAGGATCTTCAAAGGAAACAAATGAGATGCAACTCTTATCAAAAATGGAAGCTGAGGTGCCAGCGGAGGTGTCAATTGAGAGAAGCAAGTGATGCCTCCTTCCACCGACTGCCGGTTGGGGTAAGTGTTACCAGCCGTGAGTCATCTTCGTTGGTTCGATCAATCTCAACCGTGAGGAAGTTCTCGCTGTAGCCATCGAGAAAATCTCTTGCCCACTCAACAATCACAATGGAATGTTCAAAATCAATATCAAGATCATCTAGTTCCATCGCTGACGAAAGTCGATAGGCATCAACGTGGACGAGTTGGCCGTTTGGAATTCTGTGGGTTCTGGCCAACACAAATGTTGGTGATTGAATCGTGCCCTGCGCCGACAATCCCTTGCCAATCCCACGAGTCAGGGTTGTCTTGCCAGCCCCCAACGGACCGGCCAACAGCACCAAGTCTCCTGGCCTGAGTAGGCCAGCTAGCTTGGAGCCCAGCTGCTCCATTTCTTCAGCCGATTTGATTTCGAGTTTCATTATCGGTTTAAGTAAACCCGATTAGCCCTGCCACCAATCCTGGTGACAATCTCATAGTTAATGCTTTGTGAGCTCTCGCCCAACTGCTCAGCAGTCGGCTCTCCTCTAGCAGCGGAGCCAAAGATCACAACTTCTTCTCCGATAGCTGGCTCGTCACCGAGCAGGTCGATCACAAACTGGTCCATGGCAACGCTGCCCACCACTGGATAGAGCCTGTCTCCAATCAGAACCTGGTGACCCGTTGAAATTCGTGGCATGCCCTCGCCATAGCCAAATGGAACCAGCCCCAAAGTGGTCGGCTTGTCTGTGACATAGCGATAGCCGTAGGAAACACCCTGACCCGCCAAAACCCGCTTCACATTTGCCAGCTTCGCGGTGACTCGCATTGCTGGTGTCAGCTCTAGCTCAAGAGCACGGTCCTCAAAAGGGTTCAGACCATAAATGGCAATTCCGCAGCGAACCATTTCATAATGGAAATCTGGATAACTCATGCTGGCCGCTGAGGCAGCTAGATGCCGCTCCCCAATGGCAACTCCACTGCGTCGAATCTTCTCAACTGCTTGATCAAAGACTTCTTTTTGCTTTCTGTCTTCAACTTCCGAGGTATTGGAAAGGTGAGAGAAGATTCCGGCTAATTCCCGCCCTGACAACCTCTCAATTAGTTGATCTAAATCAACCAATGAAAAGCCATTTCTTCCCAGTCCTGTATCTAGCTTGATGTGAATCTTGTTCTTCTCGCTGGCTGCCGCTAATTGCTCAAAGGTTGATATACCGACTTCTATGTCGTGATCTGCTGCCAGCTCAAGGTCGCTGGGTAACACCAACCAGCAGACCAGCCGAGACTTAATGCCAGCCATGCGAAGTGCAATCGCCTCCTGCACATCGGCAACACCTAAAGCGTCAACACCGGCGGACTCAAGGCTCTTTGCCACCTGCAACATTCCATGACCATAGGCATTGGCTTTGACTACTGCTATCACCTTCGCTGGCGCAAAATTGTTTTTCAGAAGCTGGTAATTAGATCTAATTGCGGCTAGATCAACCTCGATTGTCCTCATCTAGTTTCGCTCCACCACAACCGTTGCGAGAGCAACTCCGGCATCGTGCGATAGTGAAACATGGAAAGTCAGCTCACCCAATTCGCTAATTCGGGCTTTAGTGCTGGCATGAAACTCAATTGATGGTTTGCCTTGCGAGTCTTTGACTATCTCAACTTCATTGAAGGTTAAGACCTTAGGGTCCCCGATGGCTTTAGTGACTGCCTCCTTGGCAGCAAAGCGCGCTGCCAATGACCGCACTGGCAACCCAATCTCATTTGGATGAAACAGCCGCTCACTGAGCTTTGGGGTTCGCGAAATTGACTGCTCAAGTCTTTCGACTGAACAAACGTCGTTACCGATTCCCAAAATCATTTACTCGACCGTCACGCTCTTGGCAAGATTTCTAGGTTGATCAACATCCAGACCCTTTGCGGAAGCAAGCTCAGCAGCGAAAATCTGCAGCGGAACCACGCTTAGTTGCGCAGCCATAAAGGGGTGAGTTGCTGGCACATAAAAGACTTGATCTGCAAACTTAGCTACTTCACTATCGCCCTCTTCGGCAACCGCGATTACCCTGGCGCCTCTTGCCTTAATTTCTTGAATATTGGAAACAACTTTAGGGTGCAGAGAATCTTCGCCGCTCGGCGAAGGCACCACCACAATCACCGGCTGCCCCTCTTCAATCAAGGCAATTGGGCCATGCTTGAGCTCACCAGCTGCGAAGCCCTCAGCGTGGATGTAGGCAAGCTCCTTGAGTTTGAGCGCCCCCTCCATCGCAATTGGGAAGCCAACGTTTCGCCCCAAAAACAACACAGACTTTGCATCTTTGAGTTGCTGTGCAAGTTCCCTCACCTTTTTACCCTGCCGCAAAACATTTTCAACATGGCGAGGCAACTTAAGGAGCTCTTGACCGATAGCTTTCAACTCGGCTTCTGGCATTGCCGAATGCTGCCAGGCAAGGGAGAGAGCCACCAGTTGACCTGCGGTAATTTGAGCTGTGAAGGCTTTGGTTGAGGCAACTGCAACTTCTGGACCGGCATGCGTGTATAAAACTGCATCGGATTCCCTGGCCAAAGTTGCTCCTTGGGTATTGCAGATTGCCAAGACCTTGGCTCCCATTTCTTTGGCATAACGAGTAGCCATCAGGGTGTCCATGGTTTCTCCGGATTGAGAAATGGCAATAACCAGGGTTTTACCATTCACTATCGGATCGCGATAGCGAAACTCGTGTGCCAACTCCACTGAGGTTGGAATCTTTGCCCACTTCTCAAGCGCATACTTTGTAACCTCACCGGCATATGCCGCGGTGCCGCAGGCGATAATGATGATTCGGTCAATCTCCGCAATCGCATCAAAGCCAGCAAACTCCTTGAGCTTCACCGAACCATCTGAACCCAGTCTTCCCATCAAGGTGTCACCAACTGCTTGCGGCTGATCAGCAATTTCTTTTGCCATAAAAGATGGCCAGCCGCCCTTTGATGCAGCGGAAGCATCCCAGTCAACGGTGAATTCACTAAGCGGAACGCTCTCTCCAGCAAAGCTGGTTACCTTAACCGAGTCTTTCCGAAGTTCAACAATTTGATCCTGTCCAACAGATACAGCGCGCTTGGTGTGAGCAACAAAGGCGGCTACGTCACTGCCAAGAAAATTTTCACCCTCGCCAAGACCAATCACCAGTGGTGAATTTCTGCGAGCGGCGAGAATCAAGTCTGGCTGGTCTTCATGAATACAAAGAAGCGTGAAGGCGCCCTCTAATCGGTTTACCACCGCTCTAAAGGCAGCACTCAAGTCTGCAGATTTCTCAAACTCTCGAGCAATCAAATGAGCCGCTACCTCGGTGTCGGTCTCCGAGGTGAACTTGACTCCCTGACTCTGCAGTTCGCTCTTGAGCTCAGAAAAGTTCTCGATAATTCCGTTGTGAATTAGGGAAAGCTTGCTGTGATCGCCACCCAGGTGCGGGTGAGCATTGACGTCATTTGGAGCGCCGTGCGTTGCCCAGCGGGTGTGTCCAATACCGATGTGGGCATCTTTGATTGGGTTCTTTTCAAGCTCTTCAACCAAAACACTTAGCTTGCCAGCGCGCTTGCGAGTTTGCAGTCCAACGCTTGCGTCAATCACCGAGACGCCAGCCGAGTCATAACCGCGATATTCCAGGCGCTTTAGTCCGCCCAGCAGCACATCGAGGGTAGATTTGGGTCCTACGTAACCCACGATTCCACACATGACAGCTAATCTACGGCAGAATAGGCCCTCGTGAGTGCAGCGCAAGAGCTAGGAAGCTCTCCCTACGTCGCTATTGATAGAAGCGACTGGTCGAATCTGGCAAAAAATGCCACTGCCCCACTTTCCGAAGCAGAGCTAAAAAACATCCGTGGTCTTGGTGACTTTCTCGACCTGCAGGAAGTCCAGGAGGTTTATCTCCCGGTCAGCAAACTCTTGAGTATCTATGCTCAGGGCACCCAGGCACTGCACAAAGCAACCGCCGATTATTTTGGTGAAAGAGCTGCCAGAACGCCTTTCATAATTGCGGTTGCCGGCTCCGTTGCGGTTGGTAAGTCAACGGTTTCAAGGCTGTTGATGGAGCTGATGAAGCGCTGGGATGGCATTCCAAACGTTGAACTAATCACCACCGATGGTTTTCTCTATCCAAATGCGGAACTAGAAAAAAGAGGGCTGCTCAACCGCAAAGGTTTTCCAGAGAGCTATGACCGCAAGCGGCTTCTGAACTTTGTCGCTGATGTGAAAAGTGGAAAAGAAGAAGTTTCCGCCCCGGTCTACTCCCACCTGAGCTACGACATCGTGCCGGATCATAAGCAAGTCATTCGCAATCCCGATGTACTGATTGTTGAGGGACTGAACGTTCTGCAGCCGCCAGCCATCGGCCAAGAGGTTGCCCTCAGCGATTACTTCGACTTCAGCATTTACATCGATGCAGATCCACAAAACATCAGACAGTGGTATCTGGAGCGCTTCTTGCAACTATGGAAGACTGCATTTACCAATCCAGCCTCCTACTTTCACCCGCTCACCAAAGAACTAACCGAAGAGCAGGCAATTGCTAGGGCCGAGGGATTCTGGCAGGACATTAATCTGCCAAACCTAAAGGAAAACATAGAGCCCACCAGATCTAGAGCAACACTGGTGATGCAGAAGGGTCAACAGCACCGAGTTGAAAAGGTGCTCCTTAGAAAAATCTAGAGCTTTAGCCTTTGCTCTACGACAACCGCAATACGCTCTGCCCAGCCTTGCGCATCACCCATTTCTTTAGCCTCCACCATTACTCGCACTAGCGCTTCGGTGCCAGATGCGCGAAGCAATACTCGTCCGCTCTCGCCCAGCTCACTAACTGCCTGGGCAACCAAAGACTGCAGCTCCGAATCGGAATCAACCTTGCTCTTATCAACGCCTGCGACATTGATCAGCACCTGCGGATAGGTTTCAACAATGCTGGTTAGCTCACTTAGCTTCTTGCCGGAGGCAACCATCTCGCCAGCTAACTGCATGCCAGTCAAGATTCCATCGCCGGTAGTCGCATACTGAGAGAAAATAATGTGCCCAGATTGCTCGCCTCCGAGGGTGTAACCCTCTTTGCGCATCTCTTCTAGTACATACCTATCGCCAACTGCGGTTTCGATAACGTTGATGCCGGCTTTCTGCATTGCAACTTTGAATCCAAGGTTTGACATGACGGTGGAGACTACAGTTCCTCTTGCCAACTCACCGCGCTGCTTCATAGCTAGTGCTAATACCGCCAAAATCTTGTCGCCATCGATGATCTTGCCGTTTTCATCTACCGCTAAGCAGCGGTCAGCATCACCATCGTGAGCAATTCCAAGGTCTGCCTTGTTCTCAACCACAGCCGCCTGCAGGGCGCTGAGGTGAGTTGAGCCATAGCCGGAGTTGATGTTCGTTCCATCAGGATCGGCACCAATCACGATTACTTTGGCGCCAGCATCGGTGAAAGCCTGCGGGGAAATCGCGCTAGCCGCACCGTGTGCGCAGTCGACCACAATCTTTAGCCCCTCCAGGCGATTGCGCATGGCGCTCAGCAGGTGAATCAGGTAGCGATCCTCAGCATCGGAGAATCGGGCAATCTCGCCAACCCCTTCGCCAATTGGCAGCATCGACTTGCCAAATTCCGCTTCAATTTGATCTTCAACATCATCCGGCAGCTTGTGACCACCGCGAGAGAAGAACTTGATTCCATTGTCAGTTGCTGGGTTGTGGCTGGCGGAAACCATCACACCAAAGTCAGCACCGAGATCCGCTGTCAGATAAGCACAGGCTGGGGTGGGCAGCACCCCTGCATCAAAAACATCAACACCGGATGAGGCAAGTCCCGCCGATACGGCAGCAACGATGTAGTCAGATGAAACTCTTGGGTCTTTAGCGATTACCGCTCTAGGACGCTCGCCACGCTCTCTGGATTGTGCGCCAAGAACAATTGCGGCAGCTTGCGCAAGTTTGAGTGAAAAGTCAGCAGTGATTTCTTTATTCGCGACTCCGCGAACGCCATCGGTGCCAAACAGCCTGGCCATGGCCAAAGACTAACGCTTGGAGAACTGCGAGGCTTTACGAGCCTTCTTAAGTCCAGCCTTCTTACGCTCCACAACTCTTGAGTCGCGGCTTAGGAAGCCAGCCTTCTTTAGGCTTGCGCGGTTGTTGTCCGCATCAATTTCGTTAAGTGCACGAGAGATTCCAAGACGAAGTGCGCCAGCCTGACCTGCAGTGCCGCCACCATCAATCTTTGCAACTACGTCGTACGCACCAGTTAGCTCAAGCACCTTGAATGGGTCGTTGATTAGCTGCTGGTGAAGTTTGTTTGGGAAGTAGTCCTCAAGAGTTCTTCCGTTGACAGTGATCTTGCCGGTGCCAGGAGTTAGTCGCACACGTGCGATTGCTTCCTTGCGACGGCCAAGGCCTGCACCATTCTGAGTAAGAGAACCGCGTGAGCGAACCTTCTTTGCAGGAGCACTCTCGGTGCTGTAGGACTCTGGAGTAGTTACTTCGTTTTCAGCCAAGATCATTTTCCTTACTGGGCTACCTGGTCAAATACAAACTTGGTTGGCTGCTGAGCCTCGTGTGGGTGCTCATTGCCGGCGTAAACCTTTAGCTTGCGAAGCTGTGCATCGCCAAGCGAAGTCTTTGGAAGCATTCCGCGAATCGCCTTCTCAACTGCGCGAACTGGGTTCTTGTCTAGAAGTTCTGCGTAAGAAGTAGCGGTTAGACCACCTGGGTAACCAGAGTGGCGGTATGCCATCTTCTTGGTTAGCTTGCTACCGGTTAGCGCGACCTTGTCAGCGTTGATGATGACAACGAAGTCTCCATTGTCCATGTGGGCTGCGAAGGTTGGCTTGTGCTTGCCGCGAAGAAGCGCGGCAGCCTGAGCGGCTAGACGTCCCAAAACAACATCGGTTGCGTCAATGACGAACCAGTTGTGAGTCAGCTCACTGGCCTTTGGCGAATAAGTACGCACGCTAAATTACCTCTTAGTTTCGTTGAGTGATTCCGCGATGGCAGATTCAAACTGGCCCTATTTCCTGGGCCAGTGAGCAAGTCTAGGGGGTTTGAAGGCCCTTGGTCAAACGGAAATTTCCTCAAAACTCCTGATATTTCGGGCCTTTTCAGCCTGTTTGGCCAGCTGGCTGGCAGCCGGATAGCGGATCTCAGAAAGGCTCAAGCCCTGCGGTCCAACCACCTTAAATGCACTGGTTCGCCTAGCTGCCTGCTGGATTTTTGACAGCTCTGCTGGGCTGAGCCTGCCCTCACCCGCTGCCATTAGGGCTCCCACCAGTGCCCGAACCATGTTGTGACAAAAGGCATCCGCCGAGACTGAAATCAGGATGCGACCGTCTTTCTCCCGTTTCACCGAAAGCTTCTTCAGTTCGCGAATCGTGGTCGAACCTTCCCTCGGCTTACAAAAGGCCCCGAAGTCTCTAAGGCCAATTAGCTTCTTAGCCGCAGCGTTCATCTTTTCAACCGAGAGCTGTCGAGGATGAATCAGGGTGTAGCGGACCCACTTTGGATTTGCCTCGCACTCGCTATCGGCAATGGCATAGACATAGCTTCTGCCGCTGGCGGAGAATCTGGCATCAAATCCAGGCTTCGCTAGCTCTA
>JACCDX011131505.1_pt1 | contig 12593 bp, 12 predicted proteins | sample 7449681 | NCBI WGS metagenome assembly JACCDX01 (sample SAMN15323450, study PRJNA562643) | freshwater metagenome | isolation source: river surface water | place: USA:Blue River Watershed | collected 2017-08-18
GCGCTGCGCTTGTGCGCGAAGCGGAAGGCGACCACGCCGACCAGGATCGCGCCGCCCATCACGAACGCCAGCGACGGATCCCAGCTGCCGGCCAGGTCGAGGAAACCGATCACTTTCGACGGGTCGGTCATGCCCGCGAGGATCAGGCCGGCGCCAAAGATCAGGCCGACGATGAAAGAGGACAGGGTATCGATATGCGGGCGCATGGATTCCTCCGTATCAGGACAGGTGGCGCATCACGAACACGATGCCGGCGCCGGCGGCCATGAAGGCCAGCGTGGCGACCAGCGAGCGCGGCGACAGTCGCGACAGCCCGCAGACGCCGTGGCCGCTGGTGCAGCCGCCGCCGTAGCGGGTGCCGAGGCCGACCAGCAGGCCGGCCGCGAGCAGGGTGCCGGTATCGGCATCGATGGTCGGCGCCTGATAGGGCATGAACAGATAGACCAGCGCGGGCGCAGCGATCAGCCCGAGCAGGAAGGCGATGCGCCACTGCACGTCGCCCGGCGCCGGCCGCAGCAGGCCGCCGAGGATGCCGCTGATGCCGGCAATGCGGCCGTTGGCGAGGACGAACAAGGCGGATGCGATGCCGATCAGCACACCGCCGATCAGCGACAGTCCGGGAGTGAAATGAAGCCAGTCGATTTGCATGTCAGTTTCCGGTCTTGGGGGAGCAATACAAGCGATACAGCAGGTCGAGGATGGCCAGTACCTTGTCGCTGGCAATCCGGTAGTAAATCTGCTTGCCTTCGCGGCGGGTCTCGACCAGTGCCTCGTCGCGCAGCACCGCGAGCTGCTGCGACAGTGTCGGCTGCTGGATGTCCAGCAATTCCTCGAGCTCGCCGACGCGTCGCTCGCCCTGCGACAGCTGGCACAGCAAGAGCAGGCGGTCGGGATTGGACATCACGCGCATCAGCGCGCAGGCTTGGTTGGAAGCCGCGCGCAGCGCGGGCAGGTCAAAATCGATTGCAGCGTTCACGGTCAGGTTAGTTCACTTGGAATGCCTACACTATACATGAAAACAAAATATGTTTCAGTAAAGTGTTCGGTGCAAAGCAGGCAGCGGCACGGGACGTTGCAGGGAAGGGGTGGGGGGCAGAGGCGGAATTCGGCAGGCGGGAGGCGGCTGCCGACCCGGGCCGGGGCCCGGGCGGGAAAGGGAAGAACGAGGGGATGGACGGATTACTGCTGCTCCGCCGCTTCTTTCTTCTCTTTTTTGACCTTCACCTTCTTTTCCTTCTTCGCCGCGGTGCCGTTTTCCGGCTCCGGCTCCCAATAGACCGGCGGCGGCGCGTTCGGATCGGCTTTCGGCGGTGCGCCGGCGATCGATGCCGGTGCGATCGATGCGGCCAACAGCAGGGCCATCAGGGAAGTGGACAGTGTTTTCATGTTGCTTCTCACTCTTGTTGCTGGGTTAAACAAATTTAAATTAAACAAAAAATCAGGTTTTCGACAGCGCCTGGTCGATGTCCCACAGGATATCGTCCACCGACTCGATGCCGACGGCCAGCCGGATCAGGTCGGGCGGCACGCCTGCCGACAGCTGCTGCTCCTCGGACAATTGCCGGTGCGTGGTCGACGCCGGATGGATCACCAGCGTCTTCGCATCACCGATATTGGCCAGGTGCGACAGGAACTCCACATTTTCGATGAATTTCTGTCCTGCTGCAGCACCGCCCTTAATACCAAAGGACAGCACGGCGCCGGCGCCCTTGGGCAGGTATTTTTTTGCGAGCGCGTGGTACTTGTTGTTCGCCAGGCCCGGGTAATTCACCCACGACACCTTCGGATGCTCGCTCAGGAATTGCGCAATCTTCAGCGCATTGCTGCAATGGCGCTCCATCCGCAGGTGCAGCGTTTCCACACCCTGCAGCAGCAGGAACGCACTCATCGGCGACAGCACCGGGCCAAAGGTGCGCATGCCCTCCATCCGGCATTTCATCGTGAAGCCGAAGTCGCCAAAGGTTTCGTAGAAGCGTACGCCGTGATAACCGTCGGACGGCTCGGTCATCGTCGGGAATTTGCCATTGCCCCAGTTGAATTTGCCGGACTCGACGACGATGCCGCCCATCGTCGTCCCGTGGCCGCCGATGAACTTGGTCGCCGAATGCATGACGACCGCGGCGCCCCATTCAAACGGGCGGCACAGGTAGGGGCTGGCGAAGGTATTGTCGACAAACAGGGGCAGGTCATGTGCGTTCGCGATCGCCGCGACCTTCTCGATGTCGAGCACATTCATCGACGGGTTGCCGATGGTCTCCGCGTACAGCAGTTTCGTCTTCGGCGTGATCGCGCGCGCGAAACTTTCCGGGTCTTCGCTGTCGACGAAGGTGGTGGTGATACCGAGCTTGCGGAAATTCACCGCCAGCTGCGTGTGCGTGCCGCCGTACAGCGTGCGTGCGGCGACGATCTCGTCACCGGCCTGGCAGACGTTCAGCATCGCGATCATCTGCGCGGCCATGCCGCTGCCGGTCGCGACCGCCGCGCGCCCGTTCTCCAGCGCGGCGATGCGTTCCTCCAGCACCGCGACGGTCGGATTCGACAGCCGCGAATAGACATTGCCGAAGGTCTGCAGGTTGAACAGGCTGGCCGCATGTTCGGCGCTGTCGAAGACGTAGGAAGTGGTCTGGTAGATCGGCACCGCGCGCGCGCCGGTGGCCGCATCCGGAATCTGGCCTGCGTGCAGGCACAGCGTGTCGAAGTCGTAGACGTGGTCTTTGGCCATGGTTTTTCCGTCAGGGGCAGGGGAGGGTCAAGCGGGGCGGCGGGCCGAGATCACTTTCGTGTTCACGCCGAACCAGCCGAGGCCGCCGAACAGCCGCGCATATTCGATCTTCACGCAGCGATCCATCACCACCTCGAGGCCGGCCGCAGAGGCGATCCGCGCCGCTTCTTCATTGATCACGCCGATCTGCATCCACAGCACTTTGGCGCCGATATCGACGGCTTCCTGCGCGATCGGCGCGCAATCCTGCGGCTTGCGGAAAACATCGACGATGTCCACCGGCTCCGGAATCGACTTCAGGTCCGGGTAGCATTTTTCGCCGAGGATCTCGTCGTACTTCGGATTCACCGGGATGATCCGAAAGCCATGCTCCTGCATGTACTTCGCGGCGAAATAGGAAGGACGAAACCAGTCGGCCGACAGTCCGACGACGGCGATGGTGTGGTTCTCCTTCAAGATGCGCCGCAGTTGCGCGATCGTGCTCACGGCAGTCTCCTTGTCATTGCGCACAACCTGCCCCGCCGCAGCGGCGTCACAGGATCTGCCGATTGTAACGGCCCGCCATCGCCCCGGATTTGGCTGTTTAAAAGGGGGCCAGAGTCGGCGGCAACCCGGGCGAATTGACAGTCAGGATGACGATATGTTCCAATTAAGAAACCTTTCGGTATGTTAACTTCTCCCTGAGCCCTTGGTTCAGTCCCGGGGAGTGTTGCGAACCAGCCGATATTTCTCCCCCTACCCATGCGCCCGGTCAACCCCATCATCGGCAACAGCCCGCCTGTCCGGGACATTCGCAAGCTGATCGACACGATCGCGGACTCGACCGCCACCGTGCTGGTCACCGGCGAGTCCGGCACCGGCAAGGAATTGGTCGCGCAGGCGCTGCATTACCAGTCGTCGCGGGCCGATGCGAATTTCGTTCCGCTGAACTGCGCGGCCATCCCGAAGGAATTGATGGAGTCCGAACTGTTCGGGCACCGCAAGGGCGCGTTTACCGGCGCGCTGGCCGACCGTGTCGGCCGCTTCGAACTCGCGCATGGCGGCACGCTGTTCCTTGACGAGATCGGCGACCTGTCGCTTGACATGCAGGTCAAGCTGCTGCGCGTGCTGCAGGAAAAGACGGTCGATCCGGTCGGCTCGTCGCGCCCGGTGGAGGTGGACGTGCGCGTGGTAGCGGCGACCCACCGCGACCTCGAGACCGAAATCGTCGCCGGCCGCTTCCGCGAAGACCTGTATTACCGGCTCAACGTGCTGCCGCTGCGCACGCCGCCGCTGCGCGAGCGCGGCGACGACATCATGCTGCTGGCCCGCCACTATGCGGAAAAATTCGCGCACAAGGGCACGCCGATCAGCTTCGCGCCGGACTTCGCCGACGCCCTCAAAGCCTATGACTGGCCGGGCAATGTGCGCGAGCTGTCGAACCTGATCCACCGCTTCTCGACCCTGTTTTCCGGGCAGAAGCTGATGCTGCGCACCGTGCCCTCGACCATGCTGCCGCGCGGCCTGCAAAAGATCCGCGACGAGCGCAGCGCCGCCGCGCCGGAACCGGAACCGGAACAGGCCGACAGCGCCGATGTGCTGCAGATGTTCGCCGTGCAGGAGCATGCGCAGTTCGCGCAGCCCGACGCCGCCGTCGCGGCGATGCTCGCGCCGGCCGCCGACGCGCATAACGACGTCGAGGACATCATCATGCTCGCGCAGGGCGGCGCGATCCTGCCGCCGGAAGGCGTGTCGCTGAAGGAAAAGCTGGCCCAGATCGAGCGCGCCTACATCGAGCAGGCGCTCAACCGCTCCGAGGGCAATGTCTCCAAGACCGCGCGCCTGCTGAACCTGCAGCGCACGACCCTGATCGAGAAAATCGACAAATACCGGCTGCGATCGGTCTGATCGCGCCGCAGCCAGGAAACGCAAGCGATGGATATCGTCAGTCTGACCGGGGTGGTGGGTGCGCTGTCGCTGATCGCGCTGGCCACCGGCGGCAAGTTCGCCCAGTTCATCGACCTGCCGGCGGTGATGATCGTCTTCGGCGGCACCTTCCTGTGCGTGCTCGCGAAAAGTTCGGTCGCCGAGTTGCGCGGCGCGTGTACCACCGCGCGCGAAGTGCTGCGCGCGCAGCCGACGCCGCTGCCCGACCTGATCGATGAACTGATGGAAGTCGGCCGCGTTGCGCGCCATGACGACCGCTGGATGATCACGCTCGAGGACCGCGAGTACAAGGACGCCTTCATCGCGAAGGCCGTGCGCATGTGGGTCGACGGCATCGACCACGCGCTGCTGAAGGATGCGCTGCTGCGCGAGATCACCGAGACCAAGATCCGCTACGAGCAGGCGCGCGACTTCTTCGGCTACGCGCAGGAGCTGGCGCCGGGCATGGGCATGATCGGCACGCTGGTCGGCCTCGTGCTGATGATGGGCAGCGTCAACGATCCGCGCAGCATCGGCCCCGGCATGGCCGTCGCGCTGCTGACCACGCTGTACGGCGCGGTGCTGGCCAACGTGGTGCTCGGCCCGCTGGTGCAGAAAATCTCCGGCCACGGCAAGCGCGTGCGCCGCAACTATGAAATGGCGATGGCCGGCGTGCTGTTCATGCACAACGGCGGCGATACGCGCCTGCTGCCCGACCTGCTGCTGGGCCGCCTGCCCGAGCAGCAGGAGGCCGATGCGGCCGCGGCGCTGCCGTCGCCTCGGCCCGACAGCGACGCCGCCGCCGGAAAGGCCTGAGCGGCGATGAGGTCCCGCGAGCTCGACGCCGCCGCCGACGACGCCGCCGTCCGGCCGCCGCAGTCCTTGTTCGACAGCGCCAGCGCGACCGCCGAAGAAGAGGCGCCGCCGCGCCAGGGCGCGCCGCTGTGGGTGGTCACCTTTGCCGACATGATCACGCTGCTGCTGGCCTTCTTCCTGCTGATCCTGTCCTTCTCCGAGCTCAGCACCGAACGCTTCCGCGATGTCAGCAGTTCACTGCAAAAGTCGCTCGGCCCGTCCGCGGCCGGCGGCCTGGTGCAGGCGCCGGTCGCCGAATCGCAGCTGGCCGGCAACCAGGCCGCGCAGCCGCTGCCCCTGCCCGAACAGCTGGCGCAAGACCTCGCTCACCTGCAGCGCGAGCTGTCGACCGACATTGCCGGCGGCCGCGTGCAGCTGCGCGCCGACAACGGCCGGTTGCTGATCCGGCTGCCCGCGCGCGAAGACGGCCTGCTGCCGCAGCAGCTGATCGACCTGTACGCGCAGATCGCCGAGCTGCAGTCGCAGGTCGAGACGCCGGTCGAGGTACGCGAGGGCGGCGGCGAGGACAGAGCGCTCGAGCTGGCGCAGCAGATCCGTCAGCTGCGCGAGGTGCTGGCAAAGGAGATCGAGCAGGGCGACGCGCAGGTCGAGCGCGACGGCGAACGCATCTTGATCCGGATGGCGGTGCAGGGCAGCTTCTATCCCGCCAGCGCCGACCTCGCGCCCGAGTCGCTGCCGATGCTGAGGAAGATCGGCGCGGCGATCGCCAAGACCGGCGGTCGCATCACCATCGAAGGCCATACCGACGCGCTGCCGCTGGTCGCCCACGGCCGCTTCCGCTCCAACTGGGATCTGTCCGGCGCGCGCGCCGCATCGGTCGCCGATTACCTGACCGGCTACGCCAATGTGCCGCGCGAGCGCGTGGTAGTGCGCGGCATGGCCGACACCCGGCCGGTCGCGCCGAACGACTCGCGCGAAGGCCGCGCGAAGAACCGCCGCATCGAAGTACAGGTGGATGCCAAGGGCGGCTGAGGCCGCGCGCGCCCGGACGGCGGCATGACCGCCGCTAGCCAAGCCGGCTGATTTTCCCGCCGGCCGCCGCCACATGCGAGGCCAGCGCCGCGATGCAGGGCGCAAAGCGCGCGCTGAAGCCCCGGGCATTTTCCAGTCTGTCGATCAGGCGCTGCGCGAGGTCGTGCGCGCGGCGCCATGTGGCGTGCGCCACCTCGGCATGCAGCACGGCCGGCGGCAGCGTGTCCGCCAGCGCGCCGCCGGCGCCCGGACGGAAAGCCATCGCCGTCATGTCGTAGGCCGGCGCGATCTCGAATGACCGGCTGCGGTCGGCGATGAAGGACAGGTTCCCGTTGTGCATGTCGCTGTTGCCGATCAGCGTGCCGAAGGCCCACAGCAGCCCGGCGTCCTGCGCCGCCTCGGCGCGCACCAGCCGCGCAGCCGCCAGCTTGCGGACGATGCCGGGCCAGCTGCCATTGCCCGAGCCGACGAATTCGGCGTCCAGCGCCGCCAGCGAAAACAGCGCGCGCCGGCCGAGCTCGCCGACGCGGTCGAAGCGCTCGACCTCAAGGAAACGCTGGCCGCCCGCGTCGATGATCCGGCTCGCCGCCGCCGCAACGCCCGCCTCGCGCAAGGTCTCCAGCGCCAGGTGTTCGACCAGCAGCAGGTCGCGCCAGCGCTCGCTGACCGGGCCGGGCTCGGCCTCGCTGAACTTGACGAGCACATGGCGCGGCCCCGACCGCGTCATCGCGAACGCGGCAAACTTCGGCTGCTCGCCGCCGGCCGACGAGCCGGGGCGCTCGCCGCTGGCCGCCAGCCGGGCGAGTTCTGCATAGGCCGACGGCTTGCCGTCTTCGGCAATCGGATCCGGCAGCGGCGTCGCGAGGAAGCGGTCGCGCGCCAGGTCGCCGAGCAGCAGGTTGCCGACCACGTCATGGCCGTGCAGCAGCAGCGCGCGCAGCGAGTGGGTGGCAGTCCAGTCATCCAGCCGCGGCGGCAGCTCCAGGGTTGCGGCATGGCGGGCGACGTAGGCGCGGCCGAGATAGCCCTGCGGGCGCATGTCGAACAGCCACCAGGGCAGCCCCTCGCTGTGCAGCGTCCGGCCATCTTCCTCGTGCATCACGAAACCCTCGGCGCGCACTGGCACCAGCGTTCCCAGCGGCTGTATCTGACCGGACACATCGACCCGGTAAATCCTCAGGTCGGGCAAGCCCCGGGCCGCATCGCGCAGCGCGTACTGAATGGATCGGGCCGCCCCGAGCCGGACCACTTGATCGCCCAGGCTGGCCAGCGCACGCGACAGGGTCGGTTGGCTTATCCCAAGAAAATCAATGAGTTGCCGTGACGGTGCCGGTCCGGAGGACAGGCGGGTGCGCAGGGCGTCGGCATGCGGATGCATGGATTTGAATAGATCGGTGAATGGATCAATGAATGGATACTGGCCGGGAAAGTATACCCGCCCGTCGGGGCGGCGGCGCAAGCCCTGCTGCTTGCGCCACCGCCGTCCATCTCATCGACCGGCCGTCGTCACTCGGCCTTGGTGCCGCCGTTGGCCGTGTACGACGGCACCTTCGAACCCGGGATCGTGCCGTTCGGCTTGGACTGGTCGCGCGCATAGGAGACCACGCGATCCTTGCCGGCGTCGCGCTCGGCGGCGGCTTGCCTTTCCTTTGCCGCCTCGCGTTCGCGCGCCAGCTCGCGCTCGCGGGCGGCATCGCGTTCGCGCGCACGTTCGCGCTCGCGCGCGAGTTCGCGTTCCTTGTCTTTCAGCTCCTTCTCGCGGCGCGCCTTTTCGGCGGCGAGCTGCTGCGCCATCTCCTTCTCGCGCTGGCGCTGCTGTGCGGCCTGTGCCTCGGCGTTCGCGACCGAGCCCTGCAGCTGCTCGAACTGGCCGGACAGATCCTTCACCGCCTTCGACTGATCCTTCAGCATGCCGTCGAGCGCAGTCAGCTGCTGCAGCAGCTGGCGGTTCGCGGCTTCGCTGCGCGCGGCCTCCGCGCGGGCGGCGTCGGCGCGTGCCTGCGCAGCCGCCTTGCGCTTTGCCTCTTCCTCGGTCGACACCGCCTTCGCGGCGGCAGGCTGCGCTTGCGGCGCCGGCGCGGACGCCGGCTTCGGCGCCTCGGCCAGCTTGGCGATGCGCTCCTCGATCGCCTGCTGCACCGACTGCGTGTTTTCCTGCGCCAGCTTCAGGTCCGCCAGCGCCGCGTGGATCTCGTCCATGCTCTCCATGCGCCGCTTCAGGTCGACCGCGCGCTTGCCGACGGCCAGCATCATCTCGTCGAGCTGGCTGACCTTGTTCTGCAGTTGCACGCTCATGAAACTGAACACGCCGGCCGCGCCGACCAGCACCGCGCCGGCGATGCCGAGCGCCAGCTTGGCCTGCGTCGACGAGCGCTGCGCGCCGTCGATCAGCTTTTCCGCCGCCGTGTTCAGGTGGCTGCCGGTGGTCGTGACGGCCGACGCCGAGCGGTTGGCGACTTCGGCCGCATCCAGCACGATGCCCATCAGCGATTCCAGCTGCTGCGATGCCGAGCGATTGTTCTCGACCAGCACCTGCACCGCCTCGAGCGCGCGCCGCGCGGTGTCCTGCGGCACCGCGACGGTGCCATCGGGCAGCGTGTTGGCCAGCCTGATCTCGGGCGCCGAACTTGCCGCAGCGGCTGGCGTGCCCGGCTCGTCAGGAGTCGCCGCGCCGGTGTCGGCAAGCTGCTGCGGCGGCGGCTCGGGCATGAAACCGCCGGCCGCTTCCAGCGCGATCTCCGGTTTTGTTTCTTCGCTCATTTTTTAATCCGTTTGCCCAGTCGTTTGATCGATTCCTCGAGCGCGTCGAGCTGATTGCCCACCCGGGCGGTCGACACGCCCAGGCTGGCGATGCGTTCCTGCAGGTGGATCGACAGCGCCCATGGGGTCGCGTCGTGCGGCTTGAAGCTCAGGTCGGGATCGCTGATGCCGCCGGCCACGGCGACGGCATCGGCTGCCGCCTCCGTCGGCACGGCGGCAGCGGCATCCTGCAGCTCCGGCGTTCCTGCCGGGGCAGCGGCTTCGCCCGCGCTCGCCGCGGCCGGCGGCGTCGGCTCGGCGTCCGGCTGGAAGCTGGCACCCGGCCTGGGCGCGACCGTGTCGCGCACCTGGCGCACCTCGGACGGACCGTTGCGGCCTTCGCTGCCTGCGGCGGGCACGACCATGCCATCCTGCGGCGGCTGCGCCGCTGACGCGGGCAGCGGCGCCGAGCTGTCGAGCAGCTGGCGCGCCTGCACCGGGCCGGCCGGGCCTTCGCCGGCAGCGTCGGTGGCCGGCAGCACGGCCTGGCTGTCGGTCATGCCCGCTTGCGGCGGCAGCATCACCATGCTGTCGCTGATGCCCTCACTCGGCGGCAGCATTACCTTGCTGTCGGCAATGGCCTGCCCCGCGGGCAACGCGGCCACGCTGTCTTCGATCGCCGCGGCGGGCGGCGCCGGCACGCGGGTGTCCTGCCATTCACGCCGGTCCGAAGGGCCGTCGGCAGCGCCCGGTTCGCCGGACGCCGGCAGCGGCGTCGATGCGTGCTGCAGCGGTTGCGGTTCCGGCGCCTGCTCGCCGGCAGCGTCTTCGGTGCGGCCCTGCTGCGCCGGCGCGCCGGCGGGTTCGCCGGCGATCGCCGCCGCGTCTGCCGATGCGGCTTTCGCGTCGCCCGTCGCCTGCTGTTCTTCGTCCGAGCCGGCAGCCGGCTTTGGCGTGGCCGCCGTGCGGGACTCCGCGAATGAGCTCTCCGGCGCGTTACTGCCCCGGAATACCTGAATGCTTTCTTCTGACACCAGCCTTCTCCGTTCTGTCAGTGCAGGGTTCAGCGGCCCGCAACCAGCAGCGCCGCCTGCAGCGATTTCAGCGGCCGCAGCCAGGGCTCTGCCGGCACGCCTTCGCGCGCCGCGAAAGTTTCCGCATCCTTGCGCGTCGCAAAGGGTCCCGAGACCACCGCAAACTTGACGCCCTTGTCCTGCGTGTTCACCGCGACGATCTTCGCCCGTGACAGCGCGCGGTACTGCGCTCGCCATTCCTGCGCCTCGGCCATCGATCCGAGCGACACATGCTGGACGAAGAAACTGCCCGCCGGCGCGTTGCGAACCAGCTGGTCGACCCCGCGTTCGGAGCGCGGCGCGAGCGCTTCGGTGGCGTTGGCGGGCCTCGAAGCCTCGGTCTTCACGGCCTCCGCCTTCGATGCGTCGGTCTTCGGCGCTTCCGCCTTCGATGCGTCGGCCTTCGGCGCTTCGGCCTTCGGTGCGTCGGGCTTCGGCGCTTCGGCCTTCGGTGCGTCGGGCTTCGGCGCTTCGGCCTTCGGTGCGTCGGGCTTCGGAGCTTCCGCCTTCGGCGCGTCGGGCTTCACGGCTTCCGCCTTCGGTGCCTCATTCTTCGCCATGTCCGCCTTCGGCGCTTCGGCCAGGGGCGGCTCCGCAGCCGCCACCGGCCTGTCCGCTTTCACTGCATTCTTATCCGCTGAATCGGCAGCAGCGGCCGGAACTGAAGCCGGGGCCGGGGCCGGGGCCGGGGAGGGCGGTGGCGCAAACGAGGCCAGCGTCTCGATCGCCCACGGCGGCAGCAGTTGCTGCAGCAGCGGCGAACGCAGCACATGCGGCGGCAGCCGCGGCGCGAACAGCGCGAACACGACCGTGGCCGACACCAGCAGCATCAGCACGCTGGCCAGCGTCCAGCGCAGGAAAGACGACAGCCGGCTACGCGCCGGCAGCGCCGGTTCGTCCGGCTGCGGCGGCGGCACCGGCGGCAGGCCGCCGGCCGCGGCGAACGGGCTTTCCAGCGTCGGCTCGGTGCGGCCGTCGAGGTTCACGCGGCTGTCTGCCGGGTCGTCCGCGGCCTCCTGCTCGCGCCGCTCGCGCCGCGCCAGCGCCAGCTGCGCCTCGAAGCGCGACTGCGCCGAATCCGTCTTCGCCGGCTCATCCTTCGCAGGCTTCGGCGTGACCTTCATTTCGGCGAAGCCGGTCGCGGCCAGCACTTTCCTGACCTCGACCTCGAAGCCGGCCGCGCGCGCCGCCTTCAGCAGCGCCTCGCCCTCGGCGCGGGTCGGCGCTTCCACCGGCCAGCGCAGCAGCCGCTGGCCGAAGCTGTCCAGCGTGCGCTCGTGCAGCTGCATGCCGGCGCGATCGACCAGCAGCACCAGCGACACGTTCGCCCCGGGAAAATCCTGCACCAGCCGCGCCAGCAGCTGCATCTCGCGCTTGCCGATCGCCTTCGCGTCATGCGCGATCAGCACGCGGCGCGGCGCCGGCGAACCTTCGGTCTTGCGTGAATCTTCCAGCGAGATGCCCACCAGGATCTGGTTGAAGCGCTCGAGCATCTGTTCGGTGTTCTGCGGCAGGAAGACCTCGACCTGCAGGCCGGCGGTCTTGCGCAGCCGCGCCAGCACCAGCCGGCCGTAGTGGTCGAGCATGCCGTCGTTGTCCGACGAGAGCGCCAGCGACAGGCTGCTCTCGCGCACCGAGCGCATCACGTAGTCGAAGCGGCGGCGGTCTGACCCACGAAGGAAAATACCGTCGCTGCCGACGGTATCGTTGCTGTTCTCGTCATCTGTGTCGCTCACGTCGCGGCCTCTTCAAGTCTTCCGTTCGCATCGAACTGCATGTTCTTCGGCACCTTCGGCTGCGGCCGCTGCAGCGGCGGCGCGCCGGGGCGCACGCTTGCCAGGTTGAACACATAGGCGATCACCTGTGCGACCGCATAGTACAGGTCTTCCGGCACCGGGTGCTCCAGTTCGGTGGTGAAGTACAGCGCACGCGCCAGCGGGGGCGCGCTGAAGATTTCGACGCCATGCCGGGTCGCCTCGTCGCGGATGCGCGCGGCGATCGCGTCGGCGCCCTTGGCCAGCAGAATGGGCGGGCTGTCGCCGTTCGGGTCATAGGACAGCGCGACCGCGAAGTGCTCCGGGTTGGTGATGACGACGTCGGCTTCCTTCACGCGGTCGATCATGCGGCCGTTGGCCATCTCGCGCTGGCGCCGGCGGATCTGCGCCTTCACCTCGGGACGGCCTTCCATGTCCTTCATCTCGTCCTTGATTTCCTGCTTGCTCATGCGCATCTGCTTCATGAACTGCCAGCGCTGGAAGGGGACGTCGATCATCGCGATCACGATCAGCGAGCAGGCCATGATCAGC
>JACCDX010366825.1_pt1 | contig 12592 bp, 3 predicted proteins | sample 7449681 | NCBI WGS metagenome assembly JACCDX01 (sample SAMN15323450, study PRJNA562643) | freshwater metagenome | isolation source: river surface water | place: USA:Blue River Watershed | collected 2017-08-18
CCATTGCTTTTTTCGCTTGTGTTGTATCCACATTCACAATAGGTTGTGTTCGAGGTATATCTCTGAATCCATCAACAAATTTGTATGATCCAATAAAGAGCATCGCCATAATAATAACAATGCATGACAAAATAGAATACAAATACTTTTTGATAGGCATATACAATATTTATCGATAAAAACTAATCCAAAAATTCATACACAAAATATTCACAAGGATGGTCATATGCAGGTTTATTTATAGGTCGATACATAATTTGTTTGCCCTTATAAAACCCTCCCCATTCTACACCATCCCGCATATAAACCCAGCCATCACTATCAGGATTCGCAGCATCACCAGAGTTTTTCTCACGAACCCGCATAAAGCCTTGACTCTCAATATATCTTCTAAACTCACCTGCGTATTTTTTTTGATATACATGACATTGTTCATGTAACAATAATTTTGCCAAATCATCGTTATAATTTTCAGGTAAAAATATCACATCAAGCCTTGTATGAGGCCATCCATATTCATAATCACTACCTTTCACAAAAGCCAATTTCCATGGCATTTGCATAAATTTCGCCTTATTTATCCATTCAGGAACATCCTCTAATAAATCCTCCATCAAACCTTGAATACAGTCCTTGTATTTTTGTTTATCAATACAATCCACAAATGACCCGCGTATTTTATTTTTATAATCAGCAATAGAGTCGCATCCTCGAACATGCAAATCCATTGTATTTAACCCAGCAAAATATCCATCTTTATCGGCATCTATAAACGAAGCAGCCTCTTCACCACTTAAAAAATAAAGATCCACAGAATTTATATCATTTTTATCATTATTTTGAAAACCCTCTTTCCAAAATAATTCTCTAATAATCATGGCAACAATAATAACAACAACAATTTGCAAAAACATTGAGTAATAATATATTGCTATAAATTAAAGAAGCAAAATGAAAAACAATGATGATGATGACTTTATTGGACAGGGGTCATATGGCTGTATTTATAAGCGAAAAATCAAATGTCTGAACCCACGCGACAATAAAGGCCCCGCAAAAAACATATTATCCAAAGTCCAGCGAAGTAAACGAACAGCACTGAAAGAAATCGCCATCAGCAAACACATAAAAAACATACCTGATTATGACCGTTATTTTTCACCTATATTAAATGACTGCAAAGTCAGTTTAGCACAAATAAATAAGAAGGACGCCGACCAATGCGAATTCATAAAAAACGACAGTGCCTCCACAAACAGTTCCAGTCCAATACCCAATACTTATTATATGACACATAGCAAATACATTATTGGCAAACCATTGGATGAATATTTTTACGAATATATTACAAAAAACAAGAGCCGACAGAGAATCTACGATAAATTGATGTATTTCTGTGTTTATTTATTGCATGCCGTTTCCACCTTGAATGAAGCACATATAATCCATTTTGATATCAAAGACTTGAACATTATTGTGGATAGGTCAGACCGGCCCATATTAATAGATTATGGGTTGTCAATTTATACGCCAGACCTAAAAGAATCATTTGAGGAGACATTTTTCTTCCATCCATTTCCCAAAACACGCACAGAACCAGTAGATAGTTATGAACCTTGGTGTGTAGAAATAGCATGGTTATCGTATTTGACAAAAATCGTTGGCCTTGACAAAATATTTACAGAGACCCATAGAGATGAATTGCAAAGCATATCAGACAGATATATTGATGCTTTAAAATTGCATGAAACCAAGATATTTACAAAGGAGGAAATAGAGACATATAAAGAAAAAAAGCGCGAAATAATTGGCCGTTTTCCAGACAGACTGTCAAAAGACATACTAACAGAAGTATACGAACATACACATATGAATTGGGACCCATATGCGGTGTGTATAATGATAGCGAATTATATTGGACATTATTTGGATGTGAGTTTATTGAGACCGGATCATAGAGAAATGTTGCAAACAGCTATTTTATTTTAAGGGCTTTATTATGTATTATTTAAGGGGACGATGTCCCCTTAAGATCCCCTTAAGATCCCCTATTATATATTAATTATGTATTATAATAAATATAATACATACCCAAATACTGAAAACCCATGATTTTATATTAAACCTTTATCGGACAATTTCGCAACAAGGTAATTAAGTTCTTGTTTTGTTGTATTAAGTTCTTGTTTCAAATCCTTAATTTCTTTGGTGAGAACACCGATTAAACCAATATAATTGAGTGTTTGCATTTGTTCACCATCTTTTTCACCATTTACCAATTCAGGAAACACGGTTTGCACTTCATGCGCAATAAAGCCTATATCGCGTTTACCCAAATCTTTATTGTAGAACGACACAGGATTCAATTTATCAACGCCCGCATAAATAGGCAGCAAATCCGACTTGATTCTATAATCGGAAGTGGCATTAAAGGAAGTGGCAGTTGCAACACCGGTCACATGCAAAGCAGTAGACGGCGCCGTATTATTAATACCAACATTTGAAACACCTAAGCTTGTATTTGCTTTTATGGTGATTGCTTCATAAAGTCCGGCTGAAGTTGTTGAATTAATATTTATTTTAAAACTCATTGATGAATAATAAGTACCACCTGGTCCAACAGAATTATCAGTTGCAATAATAGAGCCTAATGGACAATTTGCACTTGCAGTCCATGCCTCTATTCCAACATTTCCACCATTATATACAGTAGTATTATTTTGCAATCGCAAAACAGTTCCTGTATTCGATTTTACATTTGTTACACCACTAACATCCAATGCATAAGAAGGTGCTGTATTATTAATACCAACACGACCTGTGGTTGCACTATCAGACAACAATGATAAAACACGCGCATGATCATAAGGACCTGAGCCATTTGCATAACTCAACACAAATTCAAGAGCAGTGCCTTGATTTATTAATGGACTTGCCCCTATTGTCATTGTTGCGGCTTGGTCCCATGCAATACCAGAAGCACCATATTGTTCAAACGCAATCATAGGAACTCTATCAGTCAATGCCACTGTACTGCGACCAGAAACCAAATTTAAAATTCCATTATATGGAAAATTGGATAATGCGGAATAAGAAGACACATTCGCATTTACCATACTTGCAGTAAAAGAACCATTATTCACCAATAAATTACCTTTTAAATTCAAAGTTCCACTTACATCTAATGGATACAAAGGTTGCATATTATTTACACCAACAAAGCCAGTGCCTGCATCAGGCCACAATACAATACTGTCTTGTCCAACACCAGTTGCATCATTTTCAATTCCCAATGTCAATACAGCATTCGCGGGCCTATTATTATATAATGTTGCAACCTCTGCCGCACTCAATGCATAATCATTTAATGTTACACCCGTTATCAATCCATGAAAACCTTTTTGATAAACAGCACCATCTATTGCGCCAGTTAAATAACCAGCACGCGCACCAATAAACATACTATTAAAATTATTTAATGTTGTTGCAGGTGTTCCACTTAGAGTGCCACTTGATACACCATTTATATAGAGCGTGCCAACACCACCACCAAAAGTATATGCAACATGATACCATGTATTAATTGCAAGTGATGTTGTATAATAAATATAATTATTGGAGCGATTATTGTTTGTATAGACATACAAATTATTACTGAATATAATAAGTTCAACGACAGAAACACCACTGTTATACAAACCAAAAACCGAAAACAAACAACTTCCAACAAGTATTGTGTATGGACGAATCCACAAAGAAAATGATAATGAATTGGATGTTTTGGCAATTGTTTGAGATAAAGCAGCAATATTTGCAGTTGAGACAGTGGTTAAATTACTTTGTCCAAATTGCAATACAGTAGATGGCAAAGTAATATTTGTATAAGGATTTGTTTGAGGATTTGCAAACCATGTCAAAGAACAATCCGTGGGTGTATTCACGACACTTGCACTTAAAAATCCACCAAAAGTTCCTCTATTAGCAATCAATCCCAAATTGGCAATTGCGCCTGACCCAGCCGATAAATCATAGGCATAATCCGACATGGGCATAGAGCCTCTATCGCGGTATTGCAAATAACCAAATTCATTGCCACTATTATCGCCAACTGACCTGAAAACCAGCGAACTTGACCCTGCCAAATCACCGTGTTCTAATAATATTGTACCTGTTGTTGCACCTGCTGATGAACCAACACTTTCATAAATATGTAATTTCGCCAAGGCAGGTGTAATACCAATACCCAAATTACCTGTAAAAGAGCCAGACCCACCAGAAAATAAAACACCATTTTGATAAATATTTCCAGACAAATTAATATTGCCATTTACATCCAATGTATATGTGGAACCAATAGTGTTTTTGCCCACAGCCATTGAATTCGCCACATAACAATTGTTGTTTATATAAAAATTCGAACCAAATGATGCGTCACCGCCAACAAATAATTTGCCATTGAAACTGGAATCTAATCCAACAAATAAATTCGCAGCCATGGACACATCTTTTGCAAAGCGCGCATTTCCATTTACTGCCAAATTACCATCCGAATTTATTGCTAAGCCACGCAAATTCCCATTAAAAGACACATCACCACCAACAAACAATTTACCACTGAGCGATGAATCACCAATTACAAACAAACGAGCGCCCATTGAAACATCATTTGCAATAAAGGCTCTATTATACAAATAAGAAGGACCATTGACAAAGACATTGGAACCAACAGACAAATTGCCATTAAAAGACACATCACCACTTGCAAACAATTTACCACTAAGAGAAGTATCACCCAAAACAAACAAACGAGCGCCCATTGAAACATCATTTTTAATAAAGGCTCTATTGGACAAATAAAAATTACCGACCCCACTAATATCTTTTGCAACAGATAAATTCCCATTCATGGATGTATCGCCACTTACAAACAATTTGCTGCTCATCGATGCATCACCACCAACAAACAATCGAGAACCCATTGAAACATCATTTATAATAAAGGCTCTATTGGATAAATAAAAATTACCGACCCCACTGATATCTTTTCCAACAGACAAATTTGCATTTAATGATAAATCAGTATTGTTATTAAAAGGCATAATAGGCGTTCCATTTATCAACACATTACTGGAAACATTCAAAGAGCCAATAACATCCAATTGATACGCAGGTGTTTTTGTATTAATGCCCACAAATCCATTCATAGATACCAAAGATTGTGCAGATGTATTACTTCCCATTTGTAACAATTGCGAACTCATTAATAAATTTAAAACGGTATTGGAATCAAATACACTATTTGTAAAAATAAATTGATTCATATATCCATTAAAACCAAACATACCGAAATCACCTAATGGCAAAGCATTAGAAGCACCAATATTTATACGATTATATGCGTTTATTGCTGTTTGACCAGTGAACCCTGTGCCAGCATCGACGCCATTATCATTAAATCCATTAATATAAATATTTCCATTTCCAGCACCATTATAAGTGCAACAAACATGATACCATCGATTTATTTGTAAAACAGTTTTCGATATTTTATAATTTGTTGAACCACCTAGATTTGCACTAGTCAAATTTATATGAAACACAATTTTTTTGTTTTGGTCAATAGCAATACATACAGATAAATAAAAATTTGACGATGGTGTCAAACAATTAAATATATTATGCCATGTGCCTGCATCAGGCAAAGTTAAAGGATAAATCCAAGCTGAAAAACTAAACGAATTATATGTTGTTATAGATGAACCATTAGAAATATAAGAAATATATTTACCTTGAATATTTGTTTGTTTGAACCACAAAGAATTAGTATATTTATTTATATTTGTATCAGGATCTGCAATCCAAGCCAAAGAACAATCAGCTGTATTTCCTACAACAGCAGTGAAATTACCACCACTTGAACCATTGTTTGTAATTGTTGTTCCATTTGCAATAAAAATAGGTGCACCCAATGCAGCAACGCCATATGATAAATCCATTGCATAATTGTATGCGGACATAGTCAATTGTTTTGAAACCAAAGAATCAGTATATTGAATGTACCCATATTCGGTTGTTTTAAAGTAGGAAGATGGAAAAACAACGGATGAATTACCACCACTATTGGCATGCTCAACAATAATGGATCCAAGTCCAGAAGGTCCAGCACCAACGCCAATCGATTCATATACATGCAATTTACCAGTGGGTATTGTAGAACCAATAGCAATACTATTTGCACAATAAAGATTTCCACCAAGTGATATGTCACGACCCACTCTTAAATTGCCATTCAAAGATAAATCCGCCAAAACAATAAGATTAGCGCCCATAGACACATCTTTTGCAAAGCGTGCATTTCCATTTACAACCAAATTTCCATCTGCATTTAATGCAACCCCTCGTAAATTTCCATTAAAAGATACATCACCGTTGACAAACAATTTACCACTGAGCGATGAATCACCAATAACAAACAAACGAGAACCCATTGAAACATCATTTGTAATAAAGGCTCTATTATTTAAATAGGAAGGACCATTAACAAAGACATTAGAACCAACAGATAAATTGCCATTCATGGATGTATCACCGCTAACAAATAATTTGTTACTCATCGAAGCATCACCAACAACAAACAGACGAGAACCCATAGAAACATCATTTGTAATAAAGGCTCTATTATTCAAATAGGAAGGACCATTAACAAAGACATTTGAACCAACAGACAAATTGCCATTCATGGATGTATCACCGTTGACAAATAATTTGTTACTCATAGAAGCATCACCAACAACAAACAATCGAGCACCCATAGAAACATCATTTGCAATAAAGGCTCTATTGGACAAATAAGCCGGACCATTAACAAAGACATTAGACCCAACAGATAAATTGCCATTCATGGATGTATCACCGCTTACAAACAATTTGCTACTCATCGAAACATCTTTTACAACAAATAGATTGCCATCCAATAAAGAATTTTGCGCAACCTGCAATATTCCAGATGAAACGAAAGTGCGATTTGCAGAAGAGAAATTGATATCACCTGTTGTATAAGTACCAAAATTCAAACTTGCGCCACTGAAATTCACACCTTGCCAACTACCAACAATCCAGCCATTTAATCCAGAATTCCAAATCAAATATAAACTTTGTTTAATTGCAGAAAATCTGATTTGAGCACAATCCGCGCCATTCACTTCAAAAGCACCATTTAAATATAAACCTTGACTACCGGACGCAATAGACACACAATGTAAAGTCTGTCCATTATATGAGCCAGCAGCCAATGTAAAATAATTAGTTCCATCAGCACCGCTCAATTCCAACAAAGATGTAGTGGCAGTAATAGCAACCGGCGCACCACTTGAACCTCCAGCCGCAGTGCTTTGCCGTCTATAATTCAGTGTTTTTCCAAGAAAAACATTTCCAACAAAAGATGCATCGGACCCCACGCTTAGTCGCGCATTAAGCGACAAATCAGTGCTTGTAAATGCAGAGCCACCAATAAACAAATTTCCTGTAAGATTCACATTTCCTGTAACATCTAATGAATAAGTTGCGCCTGCAACCCTGCCAATACCCACTTTATTAGCAACTGTCAAATTACTTGCCATAGAGACATCACGCAAAACAAATAAATTGGCACCAAGAGACACATCCGCGCCAACACGCAAATAACGATTCAATGACAAATCACGATTTATAAATACATTCGAATTAATAGATACATCACCAGCAAAATAATTATTACCAGTCCAGGCATTATTTAAACCAAGCAACTGAGTACCACCATTACTATCGACATAAGCCTTTGTGGTAAATTGATTTCCAAGTGTAGGAACGCCCGCACCAGAATAAGAGGGAAATTTTGAAAAGGAATTATCACCAGTCCAAATATTGTTTGAACCAAGCAACTGAGTGCCGCCATTACTATCCACATAAGCCTTTGTGGCAAATTGATTGCCTTGTGTCAAAGATGCAGAACCAGAATAAGAAGGATATTTCGAAAAGGAATTATCTCCGGTCCAAATATTGTTTGCGCTCAACAACTGAGTACCACCATTACTATCCACATAAGCCTTTGTTGTAAATTGATTACCAAGTGTGGGAACACCCGCACCAGAATAAGAAGGATATTTGGAAAAAGAATTATCACCAGTCCAAATATTGTTTGAAACAAGCAATTGTGTTCCGCCATTACTATCCACATAAGCCTTTGTTGCGAATTGATTACCTTGTGTTAAAGATGCAGAACCAGAGTAAGAAGGATATTTGGAAAAGGAATTGTCACCAGTCCAAATATTGTTAGAAGCAAGCAATTGTGTTCCGCCATTGCTATCCACATAAGCCTTTGTGGCAAATTGATTACCTTGTGTTAAAGATGCTGAACCAGAATAAGAAGGATATTTCGAAAAGGAATTATCGCCGGTCCAAATATTATTTGTACTTAATAGTTGTGAACCAGCATTATTATCCACATAAGCCTTTGTTGCAAATTGATTTCCAAGTGTGGGAAGACCAACGCCAGAATAGGAGGGAAATTTTGAAAAGGAATTATCACCAGTCCAAATATTGTTGGAACCCAGAATAGACACACCGCCATTACTATCCACATAAGCCTTTGTAACAAATTGATTACCTTGCGTAGGACCACCAGCACCAGACCAATAAGGAAAATAATTACTAAATGCATTGTTTCCAGTCCAAACATTATTGGCTGGCAAAAGCAAAGTTCCAGTATTGGAATCCACATATTTTTTAGTTGCAAATTGAAAATTTTGCGAGGGGTCAACAGAGCCACCAGAATAAACAGGAAATCTATTAAATGTATTAATACCAGTCCATGTAATATCAGAGGCAGTAAAAACCGAATCCACATATGATTTTTTAATCAATGTATTTGCAGTGGGCGCATCTGCACCAATATATGTAGGAGCCCTTAATGTAAACATTGTATTGCCGGCAAAAGACACATCATTAATATAAGTGTTTCCTCCAATAAACAAATTTTTTGTCATAGATACATCGCCTAAAAAATATGATTTTTTACCAACAGACAAATTGCCAGATAAAGATAAATCATTATCAATAAAGGTTCTATCAAAGGTCCCATCATAAGTAATGCCACTTATTTTTTGATTGATAACAGAGAAAGTATTATCAACATTACCACTAATAGTGTTAAGAAATATAAGTTGTGATAAACTTACATCAACCGCTTGTCCAGATGGATAAGATCTAACAGTAAAATGGTCATCAGCAACTCTAAAATTCACCTGTGTAGAACCATTATACATATTTAAATTTCCATTTTGTATATTGAGATCGCCGCCACTTAAATCTACATAACCTTGTACATAGGTTTGTCGTAATTTATTTGCGGTATTATCTGTATTGAAAGAACTTGCTGGTAAAGACATAATTATAATTATATAATTATGTTTATGTTTTGTATTTCTGAATTTATAAATAAATAAAAGAATAATAAGGGAGAGGGATCATAAGAAAAAGGACGCAAGGCATTTCAGAATTTAGGCCAGCCTTAGAATGTTTATAAGAAAAAGGAAGGTTCATAAGGATCCGGATCGGTGTAACAGATGCCTGCTTTGCAGGCATCCAACCGCTCGCAGTTTGCTATGCAAACTGCTTGGCCCTCACAGAGGGCACCTTTCCAGACTGCCCGCCTTCGGCGGGTGACCATGGGTTTCCTTATTACCATTGCACAATTCGACCATTTGTAAAAGTATTTCCAGAAATATCCAATGCATAACCAGAATTCACAGCAACAGTATTTATTCCAAGACGACCCAGAATAGTATTACCAGAAATATCCAATTGTGTATTAGTAATCATAGTAGCCTCTGTTTTACCAACATAAAACCCTGATGAAACAACTTTTGTATCCACAATTTGTGTATTGGTTTGTGTTAAAGTTGCTGCATTATTGCGTAATAAACGAGCATTTAAACAAACATCCAATAAATTAATATTTGATATATCTACAGCCGAGCGAGCAATTGTAAATTGCGAGCCATCTCCATTAGTTGTAGGCACAATTGTTATAATACCTTTACTAACACCTCCAGGTAGAGTCATATTTTCCGTATCAAAATTCACCATATTTGTGCCATTTGTGGCTTTAAATGTGAACCCAGTTCGATTTGCATTCACTAAAATAGAGCCTGCTGAATCACTGCCATTATCTCTAATATACAAACCAGCACCAGCGGATGTGCCAGCAGCTGCTTCGTCATTCAACAAAATAGTTTTATTTTTTATCTGTAAATTTGTCTGATTTTCATAAATAATACTTCCTGGCACCAATAAATTACCTAAAATATGTACAGTACTGTTTGTAACACTATCGCCCAAATAAATATCAACATTTGTACCACGACCACCACCAATAGATTTACCAATATTAATAACAGAGGTTGCATTTGTTACGCCAACATTAACAATGCTGGCATTACTGTTTCCAATAAATAGAGATGATGCACCAGCAACACTATCGACAATATTATTGACAAATAAATTACCACCAATATTTACAGATTTTGCAATAGATGCGCCACCAGCGGTCAATAAAGATCCAACGCCAATACCAGTGCTATCAGCAGTGCCTCGCATTTGCAGATTTTGCAAACTGGCATCAATTGCATATAAATTTGCATTAATAGATACATCGGATTCGAATTGTGATTTGCCTTTCACACGAAGTCTGGAGCCAACGCTCAAATCTACCCCAACAAATAAGTTGGAATTGAAAGAAGTATCACCAACAACAAATAATTTAGAACTCATAGACACATCTTTTACAACAAATAAATTGGAATTAAAAGACACATCACCAATAACATTCATTTTTTTGCCAACATAGAGATTTGCATTCAATGTTGTATTAGCATCCACATATAATTTGGAGCTTAATGATGCATCTCTACCCACAAACAAATTGCTATTCAAAAAAGAATCACCTAACACAAATAATTTTGCGCCCAAATATGAATCTTGTCTGACATATAAATTGCTATTTAATGAAGCATTACCATCCACATAGAGTTTTTGTCCAAGAGATGCGTCTTTGCCAACAAACAAATTACTGCTTAGCGAGGCATCACCAACTGTAAATAGTTTTCCAGAAAAACTCGCGTCTTTGCCAACAAACAAATTCGAACTGAGAGAGGCATCACCAACTGCAAATAGTTTTCCAGAAAAACTCGCGTCTTTGCCGACAAACAAATTCGAACTTAGAGAGGCATCACCAACCACATAGAGTTTTTGTCCAAGAGATACATCTTTTCCAACAAATAAATTCGAACTGAGAGAAGCGTCCCCTGCCACATATAATTTGGCAGCCATAGATACATCGGCATTTAAAAAACTATATGAATTCACAGTGAGTTTTTGAGAAATATATGCATTACCAGTCACATCCAAATTATGTTTTATAAATGTGTTTCCACCTATGGCAGTATTCCCAATATTAATGGCTGTTGCAGTGTCAGGAAACAGAGATATACTTGCACTATTTGTAAAAACATTGCCATTATCATTGATTTTCAAATCACCGGATAAAAGCACCGAACCAGATGCTTCCAATACATAATTTTGTGTTCTATTAAAAAAATAGGGCGCATAAAATTGAAAAATAAGTGAATGGCCTAGTTGCAATTGAATATTATTATAACTTTGTTGTAACCCGCATATAGAAAACCGGCAATTATCCACAACATTAATATCTGTTAAGTTTAATGAACTAATTATGTTTCCATTACCCATTGAATTCAATTCATTGCTGCTAATCAAATTCCAGACTGCAAAATTGGTATCTTTGCTATAAGCAATTAAACCATTTGCGCCAACAGCTATTGCTTTATCTTTATCAAATACACGCACCGCATTAAAATTGCCTGTAAAAACAGTGGATGAAATAGACCATGCACCATTCAAATCAGTTCCATGTAAATAACTTATTGCGCCATTTTGTCCCACAGCTACGGCATGATATAAAACACCATCATAATAAACAGATACATCATTAAAATTAGACGCTGTTTGATATTTCGTTCCAAGACCCACACCAACAGTATAACCACGAACACCACCATAACCAGCAAATACATAATTAGGATATTTGCCTCCAACAGCAAATGAGGGAGATATGCCAAAATTTATTTTATTCGAATTATTATCTATTTGACTTACATTAATAAGTCGGTCATTTGCATAGAGAAAATTACCATCACCAGTTATTAAAATACTATAATTGGAATCAACAATAAAATCCTGTATACTGAAATTCACAGATGCAGTATAAGTAATACGAGTCCAAGTAGCACCACCATTATTTGATTTGTATAGATAACCGGCATCACCAGCAATATATACTTCAGTATCACTATATGGATATATTTTTCGCAAAGTGATTGGCAAAACTTCAATGCCATTCACATCTGGCAATCCAGTAGATGCTAATAATAATCTATATGCAATCCAAGTATAACCTCTATCATATGTTTTGCAAATATATGTTTGATATGGATTTGTGCCAATAACAGCAGGAGAACCAACAGCATAACCAATA
>JACCDX010014928.1_pt1 | contig 12587 bp, 11 predicted proteins | sample 7449681 | NCBI WGS metagenome assembly JACCDX01 (sample SAMN15323450, study PRJNA562643) | freshwater metagenome | isolation source: river surface water | place: USA:Blue River Watershed | collected 2017-08-18
GGCGGTGGACCAAGTGCACTTTGGAGGTGATGTTGGAGAGGTACAGGGCTTCTTCCACGGCGGTATTGCCGCCGCCGACCACGCTGACCACTTGGTCGCGGTAGAAGAAACCGTCGCAGGTGGCGCAGCCCGACACGCCGCGGCCCATGAAGGCTTCTTCAGAGGGCAGACCCAAGTACTTGGCAGAGGCGCCGGTACAGATGATGAGTGCGTCGCAGGTGTAGGTGCCGCTGTCGCCGGTCAATGTGAAAGGGCGCTTCGAGAAGTCGACCTTGTTGATGTGGTCAAACACGATTTGGGTGTTGAAGCGCTCGGCGTGTTGTTGAAAGCGTTGCATCAGCTCTGGGCCTTGCACGCCGTGCACGTCGGCAGGCCAGTTGTCCACTTCGGTGGTGGTCATCAATTGGCCGCCTTGGGCCATGCCGGTGATCAACAGAGGCTTCAAATTAGCGCGAGCAGCATAAACGGCGGCGGTGTAGCCAGCAGGGCCGGAGCCGAGGATCAGTACTTGGGCGTGTTGGGTGGTAGACATATCAGAGTACAGCAATCGAAGTGACAATAAAGCCAAGATTGTAAGAACCTCTTTTTACCCTTGACGGCACATGGTTGCCGCTCGGGTAAGCTCTCCCACTAGACATGACTTATTCGCTCAATACATTAAAGAACGATCCGCGCACATCTGCTGCCAATGCGGACAACAAGCCCACAGGTTTTCGCCGCTTTGCGCAAGAGATTGCGCTGACGGCTGGCTTTGTCTTCATGACTTTTTGGCTGCTGGCGCTGCTCACCCACTCGCCTTTAGACCCCGCTTGGACCACCTCAGGCACAGGCAATGTTGTGCGTAATTTTGGCGGGCGCGTCGGTGCTTTGTTTGGCGATCTGAGCTTTTTCTTGCTCGGCTATTCAGTTTGGTGGTGCTATGCCGCAGCCTTGGTCGCTTGGCTGGCAGCGCTGGCTGACCGCTTACGTGACGAAGACGAGCCAGCGCCAGACCACAACAGCTGGCGATATACGCGTTTTGCTTTTTGGGCAGGCCTAGCTTTGTTGCTGATTTCAAGCACAGGCTTAGAGTGGACACGCATGTACCGTTTTGAAGATCGCTTGCCTGGGCACAGCAGTGGTGGTGTGTTGGGCTATTTAGTAGGCCCCTCGAGCCTGAACTGGTTTGGCTTCAATGGTTCTGGTTTGATATTTATCGTCTTCGGCGTGGTGGGGGCTTCGTGGGTTTTTCGCTTTTCATGGGGGCAAACCGCTGAAAACATTGGCGCATACATTGATGGTTTGTACGAAAAATGGCGCGAGCGCCGTGAACGTGAAGAAGACGTGGCCTATGGCTTGGTGGCAGCGCGTGAGCGCGAAGAGGTGGTGTTTGAAGAGCGCATCGAGATCAAAGAACACCCACCCATCACCGTTCACATCGAGCCCGAAATCATTGAAGTGCCCAAGAGTGCCCGTGTGGCCAAAGAGCGCCAAAAGACCTTGTTCAGCGATGCTGACACCGACTCTCGTTTGCCGCAGGTGGACTTGCTAGATGACCCATTGACCCGACAAGACACCGTGTCACCCGAAACGCTGGAAATGACCAGCCGTTTGATTGAGAAAAAACTCAAAGACTTCGGCGTCGAAGTGCGCGTGGTGGCGGCGTCTCCTGGGCCTGTGATCACACGTTACGAGATTGAGCCAGCCACAGGCGTCAAGGGCTCGCAAGTCTTGAACCTTGCCAAAGACTTGGCGCGTTCCTTGTCTCTCGTGTCCATCCGCGTGGTCGAAACCATCCCTGGCAAAAACTATATGGCGCTGGAGTTGCCCAATGCCAAACGCCAGTCCATTCGCCTGAGCGAAATTTTGGGCTCGGACATTTACAACGAATCTAAGTCGATGTTGACGATGGGCTTGGGCAAAGACATCGTGGGCAACCCTGTGGTGGCCGACCTCGCCAAAATGCCGCACGTGTTGGTGGCGGGTACCACCGGTTCGGGTAAATCGGTGGGTATCAACGCCATGATTTTGTCCTTGCTCTACAAGGCTGAAGCGCGTGATGTGCGCTTGCTCATGATCGACCCCAAGATGCTGGAAATGTCGGTCTACGAAGGCATTCCGCATTTGTTGGCCCCCGTGGTGACCGACATGCGCCAAGCTGCACACGGCCTGAATTGGTGCGTGGGCGAAATGGAAAAACGCTACAAGCTGATGAGCAAATTGGGCGTGCGTAACCTGGCGGGCTACAACGCCAAGATTGACGATGCGGCATCGCGTGAAGAGTTCATTTACAACCCCTTCAGCCTCACACCCGAACAACCCGAGCCACTGCAACGCTTGCCCCACATCGTCGTGGTGATTGACGAGTTGGCCGACTTGATGATGGTGGTGGGTAAGAAGATTGAAGAGCTGATTGCTCGTCTCGCACAAAAGGCGCGTGCGGCAGGTATCCATTTGATTTTGGCCACACAGCGCCCCAGCGTGGATGTGATCACGGGTCTTATCAAAGCCAACATCCCGTCGCGTATCGCCTTCTCGGTGGGTTCAAAGATTGCCAGCCGAACCATCCTTGACCAAATGGGCGCTGAGGCGCTGTTGGGCATGGGTGACATGCTATACATGGCCAGTGGCACAGGCTTTCCGGTGCGAGTGCACGGCGCGTTTGTGAGCGACGAAGAGGTGCACCGCGTCGTCGAGTACCTCAAGAGCCAAGGTGAGCCCGATTACATCGAAGGTGTGCTCGAGGGTGGCACAGTCGATGGCGATGGCAACGCCTCTGGTCCGGATTTGTTTGGCGATGTGCCCGCTGAAAAAGATCCCATGTATGACCAAGCGGTTGAAGTGGTGTTGAAAAACCGCAAGGCCAGCATCTCGTTGGTGCAACGCCACTTGAAGATTGGTTACAACCGTGCCGCACGTCTGGTGGAAGACATGGAAAAGGCTGGCATGGTCAGCGCCATGAGCAGCAACGGGCAGCGAGAAATTTTGGTGCCCAAGAGAGACGAGTGAGCGATATGAAGATGAATTTATTTTTTCCATGTGCCGCCCTGCGTTGTATGCGTTTGGCCTTGGTCACCTCTGCGTTGACGGCCACCATGGCGTGTGCAAGCAGCTTGGATACGTTGGAAACTTTTTTGAAGTCCACCAAGAGTGGCCGTGCGGATTTCACGCAAGTGGCCACGCCACCAGCCAAAGCGGGACAGACCACCGTGCGCAGCAAAACATCCACGGGCCAGTTTTCGTTTGTCAGACCCACACGTTTTCGTTTTGATTACGTCAAACCCTTTCCACAAGTCATCGTGGCTGATGGGCAGACCTTGTGGCTTTATGACGCAGACCTTGAACAGGTGACGGCCCGTAAACTAGCGCAAGCCTTAGGTAGCACGCCTGCTGCTCTGGTGGCCACAGCGTCCGATTTGAACGCCTTGCAAAAAGAATTCAGTCTTGAAGCACAGGCTGATTCAGATGGTCTGCAATGGGTGCAAGCTACACCCAAGAACCGAGAGAGGACCATTCAATCGGTACGTATCGGTTTGCGCTCTGACGGCTTGTTGGTGAGTCTTGGCAAGTTGGAGATTTTTGACGCCATGGGCCAACGTTCAGTGTTGAGCTTTGAGCGTTTTGAGGTCAACCCAATGAACCTCGGTCCTGCGCAGTTCAACTTTGTGCCCCCTAGAGGTGTGAGTGTGATTCGCCCTTAAGTAATAAAATAGTGGTTAAAAGTAGCTTGATAGATACCTAAAAACCATGAGATCTGTTTTGGTCGTCGACGATAACGCAGTCAACCGTAAATTGGCGGCGGCCTTGCTCAAGCGTCGTGGCATGCAGGTCGATGAAGCAGACAGTGGCGGTTTGGCATTGGAGATGCTCCAAAGCAACAGCTACGACACAGTTTTGCTAGATATCAGCATGCCCGTGATGGACGGCAAAGAGGTGTGCCGCATCATTCGCAGCACGCCACATTTGGCGGCTTTGCGCGTCATTGCATATACCGCGCATGCCATGGAGTCAGAGCGTCAAAGCATCATGGTCGCAGGGTTTGACGATTTATTGGTCAAGCCCATCAGCTCGCACGACCTGCTTCGCGTGGTGCCTGATTGAGCTCAGGAATTGAGAACTCAAAATAAGAGCCCAAGCCCAGTTGTGAGCTGAGGTGTAGCTGGCCACCCATGAGCTTGATGAATTCACGCACAAGTGCCAAGCCAAGCCCCGTCCCCCCGTGCTCACGCGTGACAAATGAGGTGGCTTGACGGAAGCGCTCAAACACCACTTCTTGCACATGCGGAGCAATGCCCGCGCCGGTGTCACGCACTCCCACCACCAAGTGGCCGTCGATCCAACGTGCAGACAAAGTCACCTCACCCTTGGTGGTGAACTTCACCGCATTGCTGAGTAAATTGTTGATGACCTGACGCAGACGCGTTGGATCGGTGCACATGTGCTCAGGCAAGTCGTCTTCTAGCAAGGTGTGCAGCGTTAAGCCTTTTTGCGCAGCGGAGCTGGTGTGAAGCATGGCCACTTCATTGAGCAATGCCCGAATACGGACGACAACGGGTTCCAGCGTCATGTGGCCCGCTTCAATCTTGGCCACGTCGAGCATGTCGTTGACGACGGACAGTAAATGTTTGCCACTTTGGTGAATGGTTTGCGCATACTCGCGCGTTTCAGCGTCTTTGGCATCTTCCAAAATGATTTCAGAGAAGCCCAAGATGCCGTTGAGTGGCGTGCGTAACTCATGCGAGACATTGGCGACAAAGTCACTTTTCATTTGGCTGTTGTCTTCGGCTTGGCGACGAGCGGCTTCACTGCGTTCGAACGAGGCCTGCACACTGTCAGCCATGTGGTTGAGTGATTTGTTCAAGTGGCCCAGTTCATCGTTAGCGCCATGTTGAAAGCGAAATGACAACTCACCACTTTCTATGCGCGCCAATCCTTGCACCAAGTCCGTCACATGTCGGGTCAGCAAAGAGGCCAACCAAACTGCCACCACCACGACCAAGATCAACATCACGATGGTCGAGCCTGTGAGGTTGGCTGCGGTCTCGTTGACAGAGCTCTCAATCATGCTTTGCAAGCTCATTTGTTTGTTGCGTAGGCGGTCTGCAAATTCGGTGACTTTTTCATTCATCAAGTCAGCGGTGGCGACCGCCGGGGCGTGAAAATCTTCCACATTCGCACCGATGGTCACGTAGCCAAAGCCGCGTGGCGAATTGGCGTATTGGCCCGTGAAATAGGGGATGACAGCCGCTGTGGTGCGCTTCCATACGCCCGACCACAAAATCAGAAAAGAACCCGAGCCACCTTGTTGTGTCAAGTCGTGCCAACCTTGGCACTGCGGTGCAAAGTTGAGGTAGCGACAGTCCAGTCCCACGTGGCCGGTGCGTGTGAGTTCCTTGGCTGGTTTCTTGTCACGGCTTTGTTCGTCAAAGATGCGGACTGTGCGTAAAAACTGCGATAAGGGTTGTTTACTTGCTTGCCACTTTTGGTAGATGCTTTCTTCCAGCCAGGGGGTGGCGTAGTCGCCTGTGTTGGGATCAAAGCCAGTGATGGAGTGGTGGCGTGGGTGGGCGATGTTGCGATCTTTGTGGTCCCACATGAAGGCATAGTTGCCGCTGCTGGCATCTGGCACAGAGATGTAGCGTTCTGGTGTGGGTGTGAGGTGGTCAGTGCAGCTGCGAATGTGCGCATGGTTCAAAGCCAATGTCACATACCCCGTGATGACGCCATCTTTGGCTACCGGTGTTGCCCATCGCACGATGCCTTGAAAGGGTTTGCCACGCGGATTCTCTTGGCCTGCATAGGCTTCTTTTTCTGGCTCGAATGGCACAGACATACGCTGTGCGTTAGCCGGGGTGACAGGGCCAATGATGCGTGAGGGGACGTAGGGTCCAATCACTTCAGATACGTAAATTTCGCCTAGCTTGAGTGTTTTGAGTGCTTGAAAGTAAGTCTCGGCTTTGCTCCAGGTATTGGCTTTTTGTGAGACATCGCGCAGCCCTCTAGGCAGTACGTTGCCCCTTGACGCTTTGATGACCTCTCGCCCATTCAAGTCGATGTAAGTCAACTCGTAATAAAGCGGGCTGGGGACGCTTCGGCTGACGCTTTCAGGTGGGCGTGAATGAAAGTCTTGCAAGTTTTCTGCATTGAGCGATGCGGCTAGTTCAAACTTTGGCTCGACGTGGTGTTCGGTTTCCCAGCCCTGGCCATCCGCAGTCAATCGCCACTGACCTGTGGGGGTGGTGTAGCGCGTGCGTGTGTCAAGAAATTGCTGGTACTGGCGCTCGTTCGGCGGCAGCGTGGCGACCAGCAGGATGTCACGGTCGCGGTCATAGAGGAAATCGGCCACAGCTCTGGCAGTGTCTGTGGTGAGACGCTCTAGCTCCTCGCGTGCGCGATCATCCAGGGCTTGTACCGATTCTTTGGCAAAGCGGCTGCTCATGTCAGCCACTGTGGTTTTGACTTCATCAGCCAATTGCTCAGTCTCTTGCGACAGACTCAGGCCCAATTGCTCTACACCCTGCCAAGCAAAATAGGCCAGCATGATGAGGGGGAGAACCTTGATCGCGACAAAAAGCGCAATCAGTTTGGAACGGATGCCGAAGTGAATCACCCTCCAGCGATCTTGCGTTTTCATTTTTTACTTAAACTTAATAAATTAATGCTAATTAATTATAAGTTCAGATGAAATAACTTATCTCTTGAGAAGAAGAGCACAAGATCGGGGTGGCTACACTTCCCGCACAGTTTTAGAAACTCTTGCCTTGACCCCCACTCATATTCCTCTCGCTGAACGCCTGCGCCCACGAACTTTGGGCGAGGTCATTGGCCAGCAGCATTTGCTGGGCGAGGGCATGGCGCTGCGCGTGGCGTTTGAGTCGGGCCAACCGCACAGCTGCATTTTGTGGGGCCCGCCAGGTGTGGGCAAAACCACTATCGCTCGCTTGATGGCCGATGCGTTTGACGCACAGTTTTTGTCGATCAGCGCGGTGTTGGGCGGCGTCAAAGAAATTCGCGAAGCGGTGGAGCTGGCGCAAGCTGCACGCGACTCGCTCGACCCCAAACGCACCATCATGTTTGTGGATGAGGTGCACCGCTTTAACAAAAGCCAGCAAGACGCTTTCTTGCCACACGTCGAATCGGGCCTGTTCACTTTCATTGGCGCGACCACCGAGAACCCGTCGTTTGAGGTGAACTCGGCCTTGCTCTCGCGTGCAGCGGTGTATGTGTTGCAGTCGCTCAGTGAGGACGACCTCACGCAAATCATTGCCAAAGCACAAGCCATCGGTGCTGTGCCTGCGCTCGAAGACGCAGCTTTGGAGCGACTCATTGCCTATGCCGATGGTGATGCGCGTCGCTTGCTCAACACGCTCGAAACCTTGTCGGTTGCGGCCCAACGCGAGAAGCTGGAAGAAATCAGTGATGCGTGGTTGCTGCGCGTCTTGGGCGAGCGCATGCGCCGTTACGACAAAGGCGGCGAACAGTTTTACGACACCATCAGTGCGTTGCACAAATCGGTGCGTGGGTCAGACCCCGATGCCGCGCTGTATTGGTTGGTGCGCATGTTGGACGGCGGGGCCGAACCAAAATACATGGCGCGTCGTTTGATTCGCATGGCGGCTGAAGACATTGGCTTGGCCGACCCTCGCGCTTTGCGTTTGGCCCTGGATGCCGCTGAGGTGTACGAGCGTTTGGGCTCGCCCGAAGGTGAGCTGGCACTGGCTGAGTGTGTGGTGTATTTGGCCGTCGCACCGAAGTCGAATGCGGTTTACAAAGCCTACAACGAAGCCAAAGCCTTGGTGAAAAAAGATGGCACTCGCCCTGTGCCCATGCACTTGCGCAACGCGCCAACGAAGATGATGAAAGACATGGACTGGGGCAAGGGCTACCGCTATGCCCATGACGAAGCAGATGGCTTTGCCGCTGGCGAAAATTACTTTCCTCAAGGCTTGGAAGGTACGGGCTTTTACCGACCTGTGGAGCGTGGCCTAGAGATCAAAATCGCCGACAAATTGCGCACGCTGCGCGATAAAAACAAACAAGCAGGTCAATAACAAATGGACGTTTTGCTTCAACAGGTCATCAATGGCTTGGTGCTGGGCAGCATGTACGCGCTGGTGGCTTTGGGCTACACCATGGTGTACGGCATCATCAACCTCATCAACTTCGCGCATGGTGAGGTGTTGATGATTGGTGCCTTGTGCAGCTGGTCGGTCATTGGCTTGTTGCAGCCCCTCATGCCCGATACCCCTGGTTGGGTGTTGCTGATCATTTCGATGGTGGTGGCCTCTGCGGCTGCGGCGGCCTTGAACTACGCGATTGAAAAAATCGCCTATCGCCCGTTGCGCAATGCCCCCAAATTGGCTCCGCTCATCACAGCCATTGGCATGTCTATCTTGCTGCAAACACTGGCCATGATTGTGTGGAAGCCCAACTACAAGCCTTTCCCCACGCTGTTGCCCACTACGCCATTTGAGATTGGCGAGGCTGTAATCACGCCTACGCAGTTGATGATCTTAGGGCTAACTGTTGTTGCTTTGGCTGTGTTGTCATGGTTGGTGAATCGCACCAAACTCGGCCGCGCCATGCGCGCCACAGCAGAGAACCCACGCGTGGCAAGCCTCATGGGCGTCAAGCCCGATGTGGTGATTTCGGCCACCTTCATCATTGGCGCAGTGTTGGCCACGATCGCGGGTGTGATGTGGGCCATGAACTACGGCACTGCGCATCACGCCATGGGCTTCTTGCCGGGCCTCAAGGCCTTTACGGCTGCGGTGTTTGGTGGCATTGGCAATTTGGCAGGGGCTGTGGTAGGCGGGTTGCTGTTGGGTTTGATTGAGTCGATTGGCTCGGGCTACTTGGGCGAGCTCACCGGCGGCGTGCTGGGCAGCCACTACACCGACATCCTCGCCTTCATTGTGTTGATTGTCACGCTCACCTTGCGCCCCTCGGGTCTGTTGGGTGAGCGCGTGGCAGACAGGGCTTGATCACCATGACACACAAACTCTTGTCTAACCGTTGGCTCATGGCCGCTGTTTTGTTGGTCTTGCCTTTGGTGCTGCAAAGCTTTGGCAATGCTTGGGTGCGCATTGCGGACATGTCGCTCTTGTACGTGTTGCTGGCGCTGGGCTTGAACATTGTGGTGGGTTACGCGGGTTTGCTTGATTTGGGCTATGTGGCCTTCTTCGCCGTGGGTGCGTACTTGTTTGGCTTGATGGCTTCGCCCCATTTGATGGATGTGTTCCCGTGGGTGGCAGCTACATTTCCCAATGGCTTGCATTTGAGCTTGTGGTTGGTCTTGCCCTTGGCCGCAGGCCTGGCGGGGTTGTTTGGCGTGCTTTTGGGTGCACCCACCTTGAAGCTGCGCGGCGACTACTTGGCCATCGTCACTCTGGGCTTTGGCGAAATCATTCGTGTTTTTTTGAACAACCTCGATCACCCCGTCAACATCACCAACGGCCCTAAGGGCTTGGGGCAAATTGATGCGGTGAGTGTGTTTGGTTATCCCTTGTCTAAGCGTTTGGATTTGGGCTTCATCGAGTTGCCTTCGGTCACGTTGTATTACTACCTCTTCCTCACGCTGGTGGTGGTGAGTGTGGTGATTTGCCACCGCTTGGAGTACTCACGCATTGGCCGTGCATGGATGGCGATTCGTGAAGACGAAATTGCGGCCAAAGCCATGGGCTTGAATACACGCAACTTGAAACTCTTGGCCTTTGGCATGGGGGCCACGTTTGGCGGTATTTCAGGGGCTATGTTTGCCGCCTTCCAAGGTTTTGTGTCGCCTGAGTCTTTCAGCTTGATGGAGTCGGTGATGATTGTGGCGATGGTGGTGCTCGGTGGCTTGGGTCATTTGCCCGGCGTCATTTTGGGCGCGGTGTTGTTGGCTGCTTTGCCCGAGGTGTTGCGCTATGTGGCCGGCCCCTTGCAGGCCATGACCGATGGTCGCTTAGACGCTGCCATTCTGCGCCAACTGCTGATTGCCTTGGCCATGGTCACCATCATGCTGTGGAAGCCCCGTGGCTTGTGGCCCACGCCTGAGCACGGCAAAAACCTCAACCCACAAGGAGGTGCGCGATGAGCGACCTCGTGTTGAATGTCTCGGGTATTTCCAAACGCTTTGGCGGCTTGCAAGCCTTGACAGACGTGCGCATGCAAATTGAACGCGGTCAGGTCTATGGCCTGATTGGTCCCAACGGCGCTGGCAAGACTACCTTCTTCAATGTCATCACGGGTTTGTACACGCCTGACAGCGGCATCTTTGAGTTGGCTGGCAAACCGTATGCACCAACCGAGGTTCACTTGGTGGCGCAAGCAGGCATTGCCCGCACGTTTCAAAACATCCGTTTGTTTGCGGAGATGACCGCGCTTGAAAACGTGATGGTGGGCCGCCATGTGCGCACCCGCTCTGGCTTGTTAGGCGCAATTTTCAGAACGGCGCAATTCAAAGCGGAAGAGTTGGCCATTGAGCAACGCGCACGTGAGTTGCTGGACTACGTGGGCATTGCCAACTTGGCCGACTACAAAGCACGCACGCTGAGCTACGGCGATCAACGCCGCTTAGAAATTGCACGAGCCTTGGCCACCGATCCACAACTCATTGCGCTTGATGAACCGGCGGCAGGCATGAACGCCACCGAGAAGGTGCAGCTGCGTGAGCTGATTGACAAAATTCGCCGCGACCACCGCACCGTGCTCTTGATTGAGCACGATGTGAAGTTGGTCATGGGCTTGTGCGACCAAGTGACGGTGCTGGACTACGGCAAGGTGATTGCCCAAGGCTCGCCTGCCGAGGTGCAGCGTGACCCGCAAGTCATTGAAGCCTACTTGGGCACGGGAGGACATTGAGATGACAGCACCCGTGTTGTTGCAAGTGCAAGACGTGAAGGTGGCTTATGGCGGCATTCAAGCTGTCAAGGGCGTGAGCCTGGAGGTGCGCGAAGGCGAGTTGGTCTCGCTCATCGGCTCCAACGGCGCAGGCAAAACCACGACCATGAAAGCTATCACAGGCTTGCTGCCCTTGGGCGGTGGGCATATTCAGCTCAATGGCAAAACGATTGATGGTCAAGGCCCGTGGGACTTGGTGCAACAAGGCCTAGCGATGGTGCCCGAAGGCCGTGGCGTCTTCACCCGCATGACCATCGTCGAGAATTTGCAAATGGGCGCGTACATCCGCCATGACAACGCCGCCATTGCAGACGACATTGAGCGTGTGTTCACCACTTTCCCACGCCTCAAAGAGCGCCGCGATCAACTGGCTGGCACGATGTCGGGTGGCGAGCAGCAAATGTTGGCCATCCGCCGTGCCTTGATGAGCCGCCCCAAGGTGTTGTTGCTCGACGAGCCATCGATGGGCTTATCACCCATCATGGTGGATAAGATTTTTGAAGTGATTCAAGAGGTGTCCGCCCAAGGCGTGACGATTTTGTTGGTGGAGCAAAACGCCAGCCGTGCCCTGCAAATTGCCGACCGTGGCTATGTGATGGAGTCGGGCCTGATCACCCTGACAGGGAATGCGCACGACATGCTGCATGACCCCAAAGTGCGCGAAGCTTATTTGGGCGAATAATTTGGGCGTAGCGCCTGTCTGAGCACACGGTGCTCAGAGGGGGCTAGCCCTCCATGATCCAAATCAGCACTTGCTTCGCGATGAAGCCGACCATGCCAAAAGCGAGCACCAAGAACAGCACAAAGGTGCCGAACTTGCCCGCTTTGGATTCGCGGGCCAGCTGGTAAATGATGAATAGCATGTACAGGATGAACCCGGTCACCCCAAACGTCAGGCCGAATTCGGCAAATTGTGCTTCTGTCATAACAAATCAGTGCGCGGTGGGGTCGTAGGCCACCAAGTCACGGTAGGCGTGCCAACTGGCGTGGCCCAAAAGCGGCACCACGACCAAGAGGCCCACAAAAGCGGTCACCACACCCAAGGCGGTGAACAAGCCCAAAATCGCAGCCCAGCAAGCCATGGCAAATGGGTTCATGGCCACGGCACGCCAGCTGGTCATCACAGCTTGGCGCACCGTGAGAGTGGGGTGGTCCATCAGCAAAGGCAAGGTCACCAAGGTGGAGGCAAACATGGGGGCTGCCATTAACGCACCCACCAACACCCACAGTTCAAACAAACCAAACTCAGGCTTCAGCACCACCAAGCGCACAAAGTCGGCGGGTGTGTGCACGCTGTCGGGCAGCATCCAGTGAATGAAAGCGGCCGAGCACAACATCCAGCCTGCGCTGGAGAGCGCGAGCAACAACCCAAAGTGAATCAAGCGCTTGTCGCCACAGGTCCACACGCGAAAAGCATCAGCCAAAGTGGCTGGCTCGCCACGTTCAAGCCGTCGACTGATGTCATACAAGCCCGTGGCCAACAAGGGCGCAATGATCATGCTCACCGACACCATGGCGGCGATCCAAGCAAAGTCGTCGCGTGCCAGCCAAAACAAGCCCCCGCAAACCACCGCCAAAATCAAGCCATGCACCACGCCCGCCATGGGGCTGTGTTTCATGTCTTGCCAAGCCAAGGACAGCCAGTGCCATGGGCGAAACATCTGAATGTCAATGACTTCCAACTTGGGGTGTGGGTTTTGTTCCATGGGACCTGCCTAGATTGA
>JACCDX010324519.1_pt1 | contig 12584 bp, 10 predicted proteins | sample 7449681 | NCBI WGS metagenome assembly JACCDX01 (sample SAMN15323450, study PRJNA562643) | freshwater metagenome | isolation source: river surface water | place: USA:Blue River Watershed | collected 2017-08-18
AACGGACGTTATATTGCTGTTAGTTCTGCACAAAACAGAACTGCATACTCTACAGATGGAACAACTTGGGCCAACGGTAGTATTTCTGCACTATCTAACGAATACACAGGTATTGCTGTAGGTACTATTGGAAGCACTACATATTTTGTAGTAACCACTGGTTTAACTGGAACTAGTCAGGTTAGTGCATACAGTACCGACGGCTTAACATGGACCGCTAATGCTACTGGATATCCAAGTGCTCAGTACTGGAGTTCTGTTGCATTCGGTGGTGGACGATTTGTTGCAGTTTCAGGTAATGCTGCTATCACTAGTACAGCGGCAGCGTATTCTACAAATGGAACTACATGGACTGCTGCAACAATGCCAGGCGCAGCCGCAAAATGGAATAAAGTTGTGTACGGTGGTGGAGCATTCACAGCATTCGCCTACGGTTCAAATAGAACCGCATATTCTACAGACGGTACAACATGGGTTGAAGGTCCAGCAATGAGTTCTTCTGCAAATTGGAATACTGCGGCATACGGAAACGAGCGCAATGTGGTCTTAGCAACCACCGGCACAACCGCAGCAACCAGCAACAACTGGGCATTAGACACAAACTTATTAACAACTTCAAGTACAACTGCACTAGAAGTTGGAGATAGAATTAGATTTACTTCAGGATTGATTGGAGGCTTGAGATCTGACACTAATGGTTATTATTTTGTAAAAACTGTTAAGAACAGTACTCAATTCACTGTTTCGACTACGGCCACAGGTTCTGACGTTGTACTCAGCACTGGCAGCGGCTCTATGGCAGCAACCAGCAGCAAAGGTTATGTAGAATCTGCACTAGGTAATCCGGGTGGCACACCTCGTTGGGTAGTAGTAGGAACTGGAGCACAAGGAGCATTGAATATACGCCAGGGTGCTAGAACCAGAGCCAAAGCCGTGGTCGCAGATAATAAGATCACTGGCATTAGATTACTAGAACCAGGTTCGGGATATGTAACTGCTCCGACATTGACTATCACTGATCCTAATAATACAGGAGCAGATGCTTCTACAGGAGTAAGAATCGGAAACGGTGCTCTAGCACAACCAACCTTTACTAACAGAGGAAGCAATTACACCGCTGCCGCAGCAGAAATTACCGGCGACGGTTATGCAGATAACTATCAAGTGACTGCGTTCGTAGCGTTCAAGGGATTAACTGGTGTTCCTAAACAAGGTTCTAACGTACAAATTGCCGGTATCGATGATGTATGGTACAGACTGGTTAACGTAACTAACTTGTTAACCGCGTCTGACGGAACTTATACAGCAACATTACAGGTAAGTCCTGCAATAGGAGCAGCAGAAGCCCCAGACCACGACACTGCTACAACGATTCGCAGACGTTATTCACAGGTTCGTCTAACAGGCCATGACTTCTTAGATATTGGTACCGGTAACTTTACCGAATCTAATTACCCAGGTCTACCATTAAACGATCCAATACCCGCTCAAGAAACACAAGGCGGTGGCGGAGGCCGTGTATTCTGGACTGCTACTGACCAGGACGGTAACTTTAGAGTTGGTGGTTTGTTCAACGTTGAACAGAGTACTGGTGTTGCAACACTTAATGCAGATGCGTTTAATATCGCTGGTTTGAATGAACTTTCACTAGGCTCAGTAGCATTGGGAGGCTCTGGAGCAACAATTACAGAATTCTCAACAGATCCGTTCTTTACACAAGATTCGGACACTGTTATCCCAACACAGCGAGCAATTAAAGCGTATATTAATAGCCAAATTGGTGGCGGGGGTAGTACTTTGAACGTAAATACCCTCACAGCAGGTGTGATTTACATCGCAGGCCAAACTATCACTACAACTACTTCTCAGCAGATTAACATAAATACTAAGGTTAACTTCAAGGGTGGCATTGTAGGTGATGCGCTTGTATTGAATTACTTCTTATTGAACAGTTAATGGAGAATATAGAATGCCAACAGGATTATTAGGTCAAGCAGCACTAGCAGCAGCGACAAATACAACCGTTTACACCGTCCCAGTGGGAACTTTTACGGTATTTTCTGTTTCGGTTTGTAATCGCGGCACTACGACAGCCACAATTCGTATGGCAATAGCAGCGTCCGCTACCCCTACAAACGCAGAATACATAGAATACGACACTCAGATCAGTGCTAACGGAGTTCTAGAAAGAACAGGGCTTATGGCCAACGCAGGAAAACTTTTAGTAGTTTATGCCACTAACGCTAACATCAGTGTCAGCGCATTTGGCATAGAGACTTCTACAACATAACGAGGAGTAGATAAAAAATGGGAAGACAAGTAACTTCTTTCGGCACTGATGCAGTAGTTAATAGAACGGTAACAACTTCAAGTAACGTTCTTGTTAATGAAAGAATCTTTGCTGACGCAACCGCAGCGGCTTTTACGCTAACGTTGCCTGCAAGTCCAACAGTCGGTGATACAATTCAAGTCATCGATGTGGCAGGAATTTGCAGCACAAATAATATTACGATTGCTAGAAATGGACAGAAAATCCAGAATCTAGCAGAAGATTTAATTTTGAATTTGAATAACGCTGCTATCACTATGATTTATAGTGGAAGCACATATGGTTGGGTATTCATCGGACCTTAATAGGAATTTAAATATGGCAAAACTTTCTGATCTTCTTGCCACAAGGGAGGTCACTGCATTCCAGGAAAACTTACCGAAAGGTAAAGTTTATTCTGTTACAGGTATGTCAGCAATGTATGCCTGTGTTAGAACAGAAACGCAATGGTGTTGGAATTCACCAGGTTGCGGAATCGCAGTGATTGAAATGTGGGGCGCCGGAGGAACAGCAGCATGTAACTGTTGTTGCGCAGTTGGTATCCCAGGAAATACCGGTGGTTATACTAAAAAGACAATTGCGGTTTGGCCCTGCACCGTAGTATTCGGTAGGCCAGGAGTTCCATGTAACGGTCCCGGCACAGCATTTTCAAACCCTTGCGTTTCAGAAGGTTCATGCCTAGTCTGGGAAAGAGGTCGAGATTTATGCGGTAACACTAACGGATGTATGTGTGCAGACGGCGGCCTAGGCGGCAGGACATGCTGCTGGGGATCTTCTTATGATAGCCCATATTGCTGTTTTGCAGCGTTGGGTTATTGCTTCACATTAGTTTGTAACGGTTGTGGTATTATCTGTAACGTTAGATCCGGTGACTGGTGGGCCTGCGGTTGGGGCGGCGACGTCAACAAGTGCGGAACCTACGGAAAAGTTGAATTCCGCGGATGCCAGCCAATGTGTACATGTCAATTTACGCAATATGTTCCTCATCCTCCAGGACAGTTCTCTGAAGACGGCGGGTGGGTAGTATTTCCAATTGAAAATGATCACGGTGCTAATCAGTGGGCCGGAGCAGGTATGGGATCGGTTGGATATATGATCAATGCTCACTCTAAGACCCCAACTGGCGGCTATCCGTGGCATGCTTGCTGGAACGGATCTAGATTCTGTACATGCTACGAAACACATTCCTGCATGAACTACATGCCATACGGCTGGGGTGCTACACAGGCTACTCCTTGTCCCGGCGTGAGAGATTCTGGTCGTAGAGGCGGTGCCGGTGCTATTAGAATTACGTATAGAGGTACAGCGGTCAATGAAGAAATGTGTATCAGGTACGGAGAATAAAGAATGGCACTATTAACGCAACTTTTAGGTAATAGAGAACTAGGTTGGGAAGACCAACTAGAAAAAGGCCGTATCTGGGTATACGGTGACGGCAATGAATATACTGGTTTGTGTAACGGCTTTTGCTGGAAACCACCAGGATGCGGTCGAGTAGTTATTGAAATTTGGGGTCCGGGCGGTAGTTCAGGTCGCGGTTGTTGCTGCGGTGCTGCTATTCCTAGTAACCCTGGTTCGTATGCTAGAAAATGTATCTGCGTATGTCCTTCAAATTATATCTGTGGTTCCGTAGGTCGTGCCTGCGGTGATACACCAGGCCACGGTCGAGGCGACCCTGAACCAGTGGGATTATGCTGGTTTGGCTGTTCTCCAAATGCGCTGTTCTGGGGCGGCAGCAACAGAAGAGTTGGCTACAGTTCATGGAAAGGCAACAATCCATGGGGTTGGGGCAACGGAGAAACCACAGGTAATATTGAAAACTGTCAAGCAGATGGCAAATATTGGAGTCCAAGGGGATCTAATGCCACTATGTGTGGAGCAGGCGCTTGCTGTGTTTGCTGCAATGCTGGACATGACAGAGGTTGCATGTGCGCACAAGGCGGACAATCTGGATACTTCCAATGTACTGACAGTGGTATGAACCCTTATGAGTGCTTTAGAAGAACCAAATGGTGTACTAGAGTTATTCATGCTACTGAAATCTGCGGTCAATATCAGTGCGGTATCGTCTGTGGAGTATGCTCAGATTTTTCAAATCAATATAATATGCGAGGTATTAGGTGTGCATTTGGCGGTGACATGAACTGCTGCGGTACATTCTCATGCGCTCGTTTCTTACAATGCGTTGACAACAACCCAGGTTGTACATATCAATATCACCATGCAACTGCGCCAATGCAGTATTCAACAGAAGGCGGAGTAATGACATATCAGGTCGAGCATGACTCACCTGCAGGTCCAACGTCAGGTGTTGGAGTAATGTCACTGTTAGGTGGTATTAATTCAATGATGAGATCTCCTAGTCACATGGGAACTAACTGGTGCTGGAATGGTTCTAGAGCCTGCGGTTGTTATGAAATGTGGGGCTGCGTTGCATGGAGCCCGTATGGTGTAGGCGGATATCCTGCAGGTTCATGTGGCGATGTTCGAGACCACGGTGGCCGAGGCGGTATGGGCATGGTGAGAATTAAATATACACCTACTGATGGAGGCAATGCGTACTAATTATGGCTACCTTAAGAACACTAGTTGAAAATAAATTAAATCAGATTGATACCGATGAACTTGATCTAGAAAAAGGACAGTTATGGACTTTTGCACCTGCAGGATCAAGCGGTATCAACTTCCATCCTAGCAGTATATTCTGTTGGACTGCTCCAAGCACAGGTCGTGTAATTGTCGATATCTGGGGTGCTGGCGGATCAAGCCCAAGTATTCGTTGTTGCGGAGTAGGACTTCCTGGTAACCCAGGAGCATGGTCTAGAAAGTGTATCTGTGTAATAGCAGGTTGTATGATCTGCGGACAGATTGGCCAGAGTTGCGGTAACCCAGAAACATTCTGCTTTAAAGGCTGTTCTGAACCAACACAGATTTGCTGGGCCGGTAGAAATCAGTATACAGGCGCTGCGGTCACTGGGTGTATGTGCGCCCAAGGCGGTCGTGGTGGTACAGCCTATTGTGCTCCAGGATCGGCAGCAGTATTTTGCTGTTTCCAAAGCGGTAACTTCTGTGTAACCAATTATTCAAACGGTACCTGCGGAATCGTATGTAACTACGGTTCAGGAACAGGATCATGCTGTGCAGAAGCCTATGGCGGAGATATTAACAAGCGTGGCGGTTTTAGTTGCGCTACATTCTGGACATGCTATAGCAATTGCCCATGTTCAACACAAGCACACGTGGCTATTCCTCCAGGACTATTTTCCTGTGATGGGGCTGTGGTAACGCACGGTTTTGAAAATAACCAAGATTTTAGCGAATGGAACGGATCAGGTTACCATCAGTTTATTTTTATGCTGAACGGTCTTTCAAGATCACCAGCAAGAGGTATTCCAATTACACACTGCTGGGTATCTAATAAATCTTGCGGCTGTTATCAAATGCAGGCATGCATACCGTACTTCCCAACAGGCACAGGCGGCACAATGCCAACTCCATGCGGAGATCACTGCAACTTTGGTTGGAGAGGCGGTCATGGCGCAGTTAGAATTAATTTTATACCGAGGTAAAAAATGAGAAAAACATTTATACATACATTGCCAGACGAGCCATACAAGCAAACTTCTCGTCTAAACAAAACAGTACAGTGCGAATATCATGGTGCAAGATACCATGTGGTAAGGATGCTTGAAAAAGATGGTACCGTTTTAAACATAGAAAGATCAGGCGACGATAAAGAGTTCCTTGAATCTACCATCGTTGACGACGGTCCAGTTTATGACTTTTTCATCCTAGATGCAGAAACACATCCATGGGAAGCAGCATTTCTTTCACATGCATACACGCATGGTGAAGTACCAGATTTTGAAGAAACACTGCCAACAGGTGAAAAATACACCGAGGTTTATTTAGATGGTCACGGAATAGTAGAGCAATTTCATCCAATCAACAGTATGAAATATGACAAAGCATCTAATGTTTTCACTAAGCCTCCTTTTATTTCGCACCCTATTACTAAAACAGAATTTTGGGAAAGTCAGGATAGAATGGTTTCTGACCTTAACAAAATGCTAGAAAAAGATCTCGGAAAGTATTCTCCAAAACAGGTAGCAGATCTAACAGCATATAGAGATTGGTTATCAACAGCCAAAACTAGATATGCAAATGTTGATCATTGGAAAATTCCGTTCCCTACCTTCCCAGATTTAGGCTAATCTAGATTTAAACTCAGAAAAGGTCTTGTGTGTATATCCGTAAGGATATATAATCAACACAAGGCCTTTCTTATTGGAGTTTAAATGACAAGATCTAAAGCATTCTTTATTAACGGTGGCGCTGGCAGAATGATCTGCTCAATTCCTGCGTTTGAAAAATACGCAGAGGAATCCGGAGATAAAGATTTTATCATAGTCTGCGAAGGCGGTACTGATGTATACAAAGGACATCCCTTACTAGACCATCGTGTTTACGACATATGGCATAAGAATTTATTCCAAGATAAACTCAAAGACATGGATGTTATAACTCTAGAACCTTATAGGATCTGGGAATATTATAATCAAAAATGTTCAATCGCTCAAGCATTTGATATTCAAATGAACAACAGCGGCATAAGAGAATTACCAAAACCAACATTATCATTGTCAAAAGACGAATTACTTAACGGCAGATATATTGTCAACGAAGTAAAGAAAAAGGTCAAAAAAGAAAAAGTAGTGATCTTTCAACCTTTTGGTCGAGGTATAGAATACATCGACGAAACATTGATTGATAAAACTGGCAGAAGTTTTGAATTAAAAGATGTCAAACAAATCATTAAAAAACTGCAGGAAAACGGCTACGGCATTATCATGATGTCTGAGTTTAAGGTAGATCTTAGTGATGCTAAGTTAAAAGATGAAGTAGCAGTTCCGGAAAATGTAAATGTTCGTGTATGGGCGGCAATTATCAAATATGCTGATCATTTCTTAGGATGTGATAGTTTAGGCCAACATCTTGCATATTCTGCTGGTACTCAAGCAACTGTTGTTACAGGAGCAACATATCCTATCAACGTAAGTTATCCCGATACCAAGGGCGTTGATGTTTTAGATATGGGAGAGGTTGATAGGGAATACAGCCCTATTAGAATTACCATGGACGAAAGAATCGACCGAAAAAATGAAAAAATTATGTCTATGAATGATGAGATTACAACTCATATTGTTAACTATGTCTTAGGGAAAAAAGAATGACACTTAAATCTATTAAAAAAGAAAAAAAGCCTGTTTGGATTGCGGGCATCGCTAGAGGCCACAATTCCGGTGTGTGTCTTTTAAAAGACGGAGAAATTGTTTTTAGTATCGAAGAAGAAAGATTAACCCGCCACAAGTATGATGGCGGTCCTCTTGCTTCGATGGTTAAAATTCTAGAATATACAGATCGGCTAGATTATCTTGTAGTAGCACATACACAAAGTTTATATGATACTGCTGGTAAAATTGATTATAGCGGTGACGACATATACACAGGCATGGCTAGAAAATTGGGTCTGATTGATAGAAAAGTTCAAAACATTCAGCGCCATCCTCAGGTAATTGATCTAAGCCATGTACACCATAAGTTACACGTTGCCTGTGCATTTTATAGGTCTGGTTTTGAAGATGCTGTTGCTGTGATTGTTGACGGCGCAGGTACTTTTTATCCGTTCTCTTTTGACTCACAGCAGATGTGGTTCTGGGAAGTCGAGTCTATTGTAGACTGTGCTTATCCTGCCGAGTTCAAAACTCTTAGAAAACATTATGGAACTAGAGAACCAATTCCGGGCGCATTAATCAAAGAATTTGATTCTGGTCCGTTGGGAGAAGAAGGAACACACGAAGCATGGATCACTGATCGTGCAGGTATTGTCAAAGTCTATGAAGCGGTCACAGAGTTCTGCGGATTTAGTGCAATTGAAGCAGGAAAGACCATGGGTCTTTTCCCCTACGGTAAGGCAAATCCAGACATCCCTCCATTATTTGACGATTCCGGTATCGAACCTTTTTCGAACAGAAATTTAATTGTACCTAAGTATCCAATGAGCGGTACAGTTAATCAAAACCTGTTTAAAGCATTAGAAGAAAATCCTACAGAAATGGATTCAGATTTTACACTGATGCAGAATCGAAGAGATCTTGCATATGCTGTTCAAACACAAACGCAAGAGCAGGTGCTTAGATTAATTAAAATGGCTGTAGAAAAGAGCGGCAAAAAGAAAGTGGTTATGAGCGGTGGGTATGGTCTTAACTGCGTTGCCAACTACTATTATCTCGAAGAATTAAGAAAAGAAGGCATTGAATTTTACGTAGAGCCGATCAGTAACGATGCTGGTACGGCTATGGGCGCAGCATTGACTATCTGGCACAGCATGATGAACGATACTACTGTTCGTCCTTACGGTACACTATATCTTGGCCCAGAATATCATTACACTGAAGCCGACTTGTTGGAAAAAACCAGCGACGACAGTATTGAAATGATCGATGCTAACCACAAAGATGTTGTTAAACTTCTTCGAGAAAAGAACATTGTAACAATATTCCAAGGTCGTTCAGAAAACGGTCCACGTGCTCTAGGAAACCGTTCAGTATTATTTGATCCAACATTCCCAGACGGTAAGGATTATGTAAACACAGTTAAACGTCGAGAGTACTTCCGTCCGTTCGCAGGAAGTATTCTAGAAGAAGATGTGCATGAGTGGTTTGATCTACGCGGCATGAAAAACAGCCCGCACATGATGTATGCTGTAAATTGCCAGCCAGGAATCGAAGAAAAAATTCCTTCGATTATCCATGAAGATCACACATGCCGTATTCAAACAGTTAATAGGGAACAAAATCCTCATTACTATGATTTAATCAAAGCGTTTAAAGATGAAACTGGGGTTCCAATCGTATTCAACACCAGTTTCAACTTAGGCGGAGAACCGCTAGTAGAAACGTTAGATGATGCTATTTGGACCCTTAAAAACTCTGATATAGAGTACTTGTATTTGCCAGAATACGGTAAACTAATCATCATTAAAAATCAGTGAGCCAAACATGCGTTAGCCCGATAAATATAATAACAAGGGCTAACAAATGTTAAATTTCGCACGTTTCTTTTTCCAGGGTTTAAAAAATACCCTAAGACTACAAAATGGAGTAAATTTTTCCTATAAGGGACCTTGGGTCCCAGTTATAGGAGAAACTGTTATCGATGAATGGTATGTAGGCGATTTTATGGCCGCAGAATATACCGTAGTAGTTGACGTTAACAACGGAAATAAAGAAGTTATCAAAGCACTAGTGGTTGCAGGTCCCGAAGTTGCATCTTTAACTATTTTTGGCCGCACAAATACCAATACAAATCTGCTAGAACTTTCTGCTACAGTTAATTCATCAAAAGTTTCAGTTATCGCAAGTCCTGCATTTAGTGTAGATGGGTCTACCCAGGATAACAGCAGTCTGCTACAGGGCGGAAAATTGATATATTCCGCTAACTATTACCATACGCAGAATGACCTTACTCCATTTTAAACCTCCGGCTAAATATAGTATCGCAGTAGTTGACGTTGGAGTGAAGCGAAAACATGACAATTAATTATATTCCCTTAGAGTCTAAAAGCGGATTCAAAAGTCCGGGTTTTAGAGTATCTGAAACAGGTAATCTAACAGTAGATGGTTCCGTGAACTTTAACGGACCTATTAACACTTCACAAAACTTCACAATCAACGGTATTGTTGTTATAGACGACACCGATTCGGTAGTCAGCCTAGGCAACAGTATTAGAAATAGCAGCCTCACAAAATTAGGTGTCCTTGAAGGTCTTCAGATAGATGGAGATTTTACTATTGCTCAAGGATCATCTCCCTACTTTAATGTCGTAAACGGGCACATCGAAATTGAAAGTTTTGCAGCCACAGGAAGAATGGATAACATCGATATTGGTCTTCAGCATCCGGCCGATGCTAATTTTAAATCAGTGAATATTGGCCCAGGTGACAGTACTGGAGAATTAAGTGTACAAGGTGACATCATTGTAACGCAAGGAATACAAGTCGGCGGCGATATAACTGCATCTGGGAACGTAGAAATTACAACCACTCCTACCCAGAACAATCACGCAACAAGAAAAGATTACGTAGACTCTAGAGCGACTGCATTCGCAGTAGCGTTCGGGGCATAAGGATAGATTAAATGGCAAAGAAACAGATTAAAAAATATGTTTTTGAACCAGGTATAAGCAAAGATGCGAACCTGTTTCCTAAGGCAGTTGCACTATTAAGTGCCAACAAGGCTTTCTTACAACAACAGGTTGTAGCATTTATTAATAATCAAATAGCAAGCAATACAGCACCGTATAACGGATATACATATGCATCTGAAAAGTGTGTAAGAGATGTAGGATTTTTTATCGATGCGATTTTACACGATCTAAGGTACGGCGGCAATGTAAAATGTAGACAGGTCGCAGATTATTTCTGGATCGATGGTGAGCCACAGATTCGTGGAGATGTTAGTCCAGAAATTACTGGGCAGGCATATTTAAGAGACACAATCAACAATTTTATTTTTACTAACACCACAGTTTCTCCATCGTATGGAAACACAGTATCGCAGGTTAAGATCACAGGCCAGAATGCAGAAACTGGGGCCTCAACAAGAAATTCAACATTATGGAGTGTGTTCAGCGACGTAATTCAAAACGGATTGCCAGCGATGCCGGCGAAGTCAACCGGTGTTAGTTCAATTAGATTAATTGGCAAATATGATCCTAGCGAAATTCTGCTAATCACTGATACTAATAACGGAATCATTTTATATAGTTTTGCGGATTCTAATAATACTATAACCTGCGAATACAAACAAGGGCGCAGTAGCGGCAACGGAGAATTGTTAACTGATGTAGATTTTCCACGTTGGTGGCATACATCAGATACCATCACTACAATTAAATTATCTGAAGATACATCAACATTATCTTCAGGAGCAGATATTCAAATTTTCGTAGAAGAGCCTGCTCAAACGATTCGTCCTTGGGAGTTTGGAACTGATGCTATTGAGCGTATGCGTGTTGCCGCCCCACAGGCCATGCTTGACGCTGACTTTGAGTACGGACTACAACCAACTAAGTGGCAAGCACTAGGACTTGTTAGGATGTATCCTTCGGTATACGAAGTACCGGGAACTGACCTAACTATCGCATCTATTACCACTGATGCTTCGTCGAACACAGGATTTTTTGGTTCTTCTTTAATTACGGTAACAACTACAGGTACACATGGATTTTCTGCAGGTCAGCCTATCACTGTAAAAGGCCTTTTATCTACAATTAGCGGTTTTGCTAGAGCAGAAGGTTCCTTTTTAGTTTATAGTGTTCCTAGTTCTGTATCGTTTACCTATTATGCATCTGCTAAAGTTGGTACCAGCGCCGGAGAATCATTGTTTACATCATTTGCGCAGATTAGACAAGCAGGCTTTTACACAGGTGCGTCAGTAGGAACACCTACATTTTCATTGTTCAGTAACGGTACTAATTTAAATGTTACATCAAAATTTATAACTGCGTCCGGTTCCACCACTATCGCATTTGATGGTTCATCACCAACTTCTGGATCTCCAGTTTCAGGCTCTCCGGTATTTGTTCAAGGTACAGCAGTTTCTGGAGTGATCGGTTCTTCAACAGTTAGTGCAAGAGTTAAAACTACTACAACATTAACTGATACCAGCGTTGAATTAGTTGATGCTACCGGAGTCCAACAACAAATGGCTGTATCATCCGGCAGTGGAACAGCATTGTTTATTAACTCGTTAGCAGGATCTACAATAAATCTTTCTGGCGCGATTGCAGCAGTATATCAAGGTGCAGACGGTTCGAATGCTGGTGTGAGCGGTACGAACGTCGCACCAGTCGGTGTCGGTGCAACATTTACAGTATCGAGATCTGCGGGGGTTTATACAGTAGCAGATCCGGGCGACTCTACTACTAACGGACAAAATTATGCCGTTGGAGATAATCTATTAATTTTAGGAACTAGTCTAGGTGGTGTGTCTCCAGACAATGATATTAACATTAGCGTAACTAACGTTGACTCAGGTGGCGGTATTAACAGTTTCACATTCACCGGCACAGCGATCAGCGGAGGTGCAACCTACACCAGCGTAGCACAATCTAGCACTTCCGGTATTGGTTCTGCTGCTACATTAGATGTAACAAGAGTAGGCGGAACTGGTGCTTATTCTGTGATCACAA
>JACCDX011300853.1_pt1 | contig 12582 bp, 12 predicted proteins | sample 7449681 | NCBI WGS metagenome assembly JACCDX01 (sample SAMN15323450, study PRJNA562643) | freshwater metagenome | isolation source: river surface water | place: USA:Blue River Watershed | collected 2017-08-18
CTCGGGCACGCCGACGATTCTGGTGGCGCGTACCGATGCCGAAGCCGCTGACCTGCTGACTTCGGATGTGGATGACAATGACAAAGCCTTCCTCACCGGCGAGCGCACACCGGAAGGCTTCTTCCGTACCAAGCCCGGCATTGATCAGGCGATCTCGCGCGGTCTGGCTTACGCGCCGTACGCCGATCTGGTCTGGTGTGAAACCGGCAAGCCTGATTTGGCCTTTGCCAAGAAATTTGCTGAAGCGATTCATGCGAAATACCCCGGCAAAATGTTGTCCTACAACTGCTCGCCTTCGTTCAACTGGAAGAAAAATCTGGATGACGCCACCATTGCCAAATTCCAGAAAGAACTCGGCGCGATGGGTTACAAGTTCCAGTTCATCACGCTGGCCGGCTTCCATGCGCTGAACTACTCGATGTTCAATCTGGCTCATGGCTATGCACGCAACCAGATGTCGGCTTTCGTCGAACTGCAAGAGGCCGAATTCGCTGCCGCAGAAAAAGGCTTCACCGCCGTGAAGCACCAGCGCGAAGTTGGCACTGGTTACTTTGATGCCGTGACCCAGGCGATTCAGCAGGGTCAGTCTTCAACGACCGCCTTGCATGGTTCGACTGAAGACGAACAGTTCTTCGACAAGAAGGTCGCGTAAGCAAGAGCAACAAGGCAGGGGAGACCTCTACCAGTCAAGTTGCCCTTCACCGGTAGTGCACAAGAGAAGGCCGCACCTCACACAGGGGTGCGGCCTTTTTAATTCCCGGGCCAGACTTGGTAAAATCCGCTTCCACGCCATTGAGTCCCCGCCATGTTCAGCTACCGCCACGGTTTTCACGCAGGTAATCACGCCGATGTGCTCAAGCACTGCGTACTGACGCAATTGCTCGGCTATCTGAACCAGAAAGAAGCTCCCTACATGGTGATCGACACCCACGCGGGTGCTGGTCTTTATCAGCTCGACAGTGACTATGCGACCAAGAGTGGCGAATCCGATGAGGGCGTCGCGCTGCTGTGGGGCAGGGAGGATGCGCCAGCTCTCGTCAACGAGTACCTGCAGGTCATACGCGACATGAACCCTGCGGGCCGACTGCGACACTATCCCGGCTCGCCCTTCCTGTCGGAGCGCCTGATGCGCGATCAGGATCGTTTGCGGGTGTTTGAGATGCATCCCACCGACAGCAAACTGCTGGCTGAAAATTTCCGCAAGCTCGACGCGCATGCTGCTGCTAATGGCCAGCGATCGAGCGCACGTGGCACCCGGGTGCAACTGCAGCGGGCCGACGGCTTTGCGGGGCTGAAAGCTTTGTTGCCACCGCCGTCACGGCGCGGGCTGGTGCTGATGGACCCCTCCTACGAAGACAAGGACGACTATCGCAAGGTGAAGGTTGCCATCGAGGATGCGCAAAAGCGGTTTGCTACTGGCACTTACGCAGTCTGGTATCCGGTACTGGGCAGGCTCGAGTCTCAGCAGCTGCCCGAACGGCTCAAGCGCGTCGCTGCATCCGACTGGCTCAATGTCACCCTCACCGTGGCTGGACCTTCAGGAGAAGACAAAAGACTGCGCAGCAGCGGGATGTTCATCATCAATCCCCCCTGGACACTGGAGGCGACCCTTAAAGACACCCTGCCCTGGCTCAGCAAGGTGCTGGCGCAGGACGAGGGTGCCGGCTTCGCGATTCAGACCGGTCAGGCCGCCAAGCCTGTGAAAGCGCGGGCGGAATGAACAAGGCTTTTGTCAAAGAGGCTGATGGCGACGAGGATGATGACGGTGGTTTGCCGCCGATCCCGCCGGGCGCTAAAAACTACATCACACCCCAGGGCTATCAGCGGATACGCGAGGAACTGCTGCAGCTGATTGACACCGAGCGTCCGGAGGTCGTCAAAATCGTTCACTGGGCGGCATCCAATGGTGACCGCTCTGAGAACGGTGACTACATTTACGGCAAACGTCGGCTGCGCGAAATTGACCGGCGCATTCGGTTTCTGACCAAACGACTTGACCTCGCTGAAGTTGTTGATCCCAGCGTTCACCACGGCAGTGATCAGGTTTTTTTTGGCGCTACCGTCAACTATCAGAACGGCGCCGGAGCCGAACAAACCGTGACCATCGTGGGCATTGACGAGCTCGACCCGCTCAAGGGCAAGATCAGCTGGGTGTCGCCGGTGGCACGAGCGCTGACCAAGGCGCGCGAAGGCGATGTGGTTACGCTCCTCACGCCCGCGGGTGAGGACGAGCTGGAGATTCTGCGCGTGACCTATCCGTCATCGCCTTGACGTAAAATTGCACTAAGATATTTTTTACTGCACTTGCGCCGTTCGGATACCGCATGCCCATTATTTTTCCCACACTGAATCACCCGCTGCGCGTACCGCTCGCCGCTGAAATTCATTCCCGCCCGCCGATCCGTCTGGAAGCCCCGGAGCGCATTACCCAAATGGCGGTGCATGGGCGCAACGAAGCCGCGGGTGGCCGCTCGGGTGCGCAGACGGAATTGCTGGCCTCGCTGTGCGTACAGTTCGGTGTGACGCCGCCCGCGAACGAAGCCCGGTATTTTTTCCACGACTTTGGACGGTTTCGTCTGAAATGGGAATGTCATACCGAATTTGCCAGCTACACCTTTGTCGCTGGCGTGCGTACGGCCAGATCTCCGGATAATCTGTTCGGTCAGATGCCATCGGCAGATTTGCCGGAAGCCTGGCTGTTGCGTTTGCAGGGCTTGCTGATGGTCGCCACGCACATCGTGCTTGAACAAGCGACCGAATCGGCGCAAGAGGCCGTGCCTCACATGCGACGCCTGTTCGAGGGTAATCCGGTGGTGGGTTGCGAGGCCTCTGAGGCGGCCCAGGTATGGACTGACTTTCAGGTGCACGCAGATGGCTTCGTGCGCTTTGTCGTACGTGATGGTGGCCTCAAAGGGCAGCAGGCCGGTCGTCTGGTGCAACGGCTGCTGGAGATTGAAACCTACCGGATGATGGCCTTGCTGGGCTTGCCGCATGCACAGCGCGCGACACCCGTACTCAATGCGATTGAAGCCGAGCTGGCTTCACTGACCTCGGCAATGGTCGAAATGGACCAGCCCGACCGCGATGATGATGCAGAGGGCATGGCCCATGAGCAGTCCTTGCTGGAACAGATTACCGCACTGGCCGCACGACTGGAACAGCTGGCCGTCGATAACAGCTATCGCTTCTCTGCCTCGAATGCGTATTTCAATCTGGTCAATTCGCGTATCGAAGAACTGCGTGAGCGCCGTGTTCAGGGTATACCGACCATCGCTGAATTCATGCACCGGCGACTGACGCCGGCGATGAATACCTGCACAGCCGCCGCCCGCCGTCAGGAATTGCTGGCCGAGCGCATTGCCAATACCAATGCCTTGCTGCGCACACGGGTCGGCATTCGTCAGGAACAGCAGAACAGCAAAATTCTGGAGTCAATGAACACCCGCGCAGCGCAGCAATTGCGACTACAACAGGCGGTGGAAGGCTTGTCAGTGGTGGCGGTGTCTTACTATCTGGCAGGGCTGATCAGTTACGGCGGCAAGGCCGCGAAAGCCTCGGGCCTGCCGGTCAATCCGGATCTATTGACCGGCATCGCTGTGCCGGTAGTCGCACTGATCGTCTGGCTGGGCATCCGCAGAATGAAGAAAAAAGTCACACGCAAAGGACCTTAACGGCAGCTTCTGAGAGGCTCCGACAAAGAGCCGCTGGCTAGGCGCGTTCGCGCAGAATTCTTTCTACACCCTTGACGCGTTTGACATTGCGTATTAGCCGCGCAAGATGCACGCGGTCTTCGACCTGCACCGTAAAGCGTAGCTCGGTCATCGGGCTGCTGCGTCCCTCGTCCATTCCCACATGCACGATGTTGGAATCGGATTCATTGATTTCTGCTGCCAGTCGCGCCAGCGCACCTTTTTCATCATGCAGCAACACGCGTATGCGGCTCTCAAAGCGCCGCGCGTGTTCGTTAGCCCAGCTGACCTCAATCCATCGGCCTGATTCTTTCGCACGCAAGCGCTTAGCGACTTCACATTCTGCTGCATGAACCGAGAGTGTCTGGTCGCGACGCAGATGACCGGTGAGTGCGTCGCCCGGAATCGGCAAACAGCACGGTGCCAGCTGCACCGATGATGCCGGCTCGTGGCCATTGATGATGACGGGTTTGATCTTTGCACCGGCCTGATCGTCCGGCAGGCTCTGCTTGTCGGCTTTGCCCTGAATCAGTCCGTGAATATGGCGCGCCACCAGCATGGCCATGCGCTTGCCGACACCGATTTCGGCATACAGATCACTGACAGATTTGGCGCTGGTCTCATGGATCAGGCGCTCACCCACCTCGGGGGGGAGGTGAGTTGGAAGCTCCAGCGCAGCGAGCGATTGTTCGAGCAGCATGCGCCCCAGTTCAATCGCTTCTTCACGGTCAATCGTGCGCAGATGATGGCGTATGGCTGATCGTGCCTTGCCGGTTCGTACGAAGGTCAGCCAGTTCGGCGTTGGTCGGGCATCATCGGACACATCAATGCCGACAATATCGCCATTGCGTAGCTCGGTCTTCAGCGCTGCCGGCTCATGGTTGATGCGGGCTGACACCGCGTGATCGCCAATGTCGGTGTGAATGGTGTACGCAAAATCCAGCGCAGTGGCGCCGCGCGGTAGTGCAATGATCGTGGATTTTGGCGTAAACACATACACGGAGTCAGGAAACAGATCGACTTTGACATGTTCGAGAAACTCGACCGAGTCACCGGTCTGATACTGAATATCCAGCAGTGACTGCAACCACGCATGGGTACGCTGCTGCAGATCCGTGAGTTGCCCGTCTTCGTTTTTGTACAGCCAGTGTGCGGCGACACCGGATTCGGCCACCCGATGCATCTCTTCGGTACGTATCTGAAATTCCACTGGCGTGCCATAGGGGCCGATCAGCGTGGTGTGCAGCGACTGATAGCCGTTGAGTTTCGGAATCGCGATGTAGTCCTTGAACTTACCGGGCATGGGCTTGAACATCGAATGCAAAGTGCCGAGTGCCACATAGCAGCTCGCAAAATCGTTTACGACGATCCGAAAGCCGTACACATCCAGCACCTGCGAGAAACTCAGATGCTTGTTGCGCATCTTGCGATACACGCCATACAGTGTTTTCTCACGCCCGTAGACACCGGCCTCAATGCCCGCGTTTGCCAGCCCTTGCTTGACCGTTTCCAGAATTTTACTGACCAGTTCACGCCGGTTGCCGCGTGCTGCACGAACCGCTTTTGAGAGGGTGCGATACCGTAGCGGCAGCATGTGTGAAAACGACAGGTCCTGCAGCTCGCGGTAAATGTTATTGAGGCCCAGTCGATGGGCAATCGGTACATAGACCTCCAGCGTCTCGCGCGCAATGCGCCGGCGTTTTTCTGGCGACATCGCATCCAGCGTGCGCATGTTGTGCAGACGGTCGGCGAGCTTGACGAGAATGACGCGCACATCGCGGGCCATGGCCAGCAGCATCTTGCGGAAGTTTTCGGCTTGCTGCTCGATCTGGCTCTGGAATTCAATCTTGTCCAGCTTGGATAGTCCATCCACCAGTGCTGCGACGGGGGCGCCGAAGCGCTCGATCAGTTCATCTTTTTTGACATCCTGATCTTCCATCACATCGTGTAGCAGTGCTGCCATGATCGCCTGCGCGTCGAGCTTCCATTCGGCACAAATTTCGGCGACCGCGATCGGATGCGAAATATAAGGCTCGCCCGACTTGCGCATCTGACCCAGATGCATTTCGTCAGAGAAGCGGTAAGCTTCCCTGATTTTTTTCAGTTCCGAGGGTGTCAGGTAATCGGCTAGTCGGTTGACCAGCTGGGTGACGGAGGCTACCCCGGCAGTCGGGGCAGATTCGTCAGATGAAGTTTTTGCAGGCGCAGCAGGTGGAGTCTTCCGTCGGGCGGAAGTGGCAGGGGTATCGGCGGAAACCGGATTCATTCTGCGGGCCGACCCGACGCGGGCTTACGACAATTGTTCAGCTTGGTACTTTCTTCAGCATTTCAATGCCGACATGGCCTGCGGCGATTTCACGCAGCGCGATGACGGTTGCTTTGTCATCGCTGTCGACCTTCGGAGTGTGACCCTGCAGGATCTGACGCGCACGATAGGTCGCTGCCAGGGTCAGCTGGAAACGGTTAGGAATTTTTTTCAGGCAATCTTCAACGGTAATGCGAGCCATGCAATCTCCTGGAGTGGGACGTTATTTCATTTGATATGAATGCCGTAGTCGGCGAACAGTGCGCTGTTGCGTGCGGCCTGCTGCGAATATCTGCACCGTGAGGCCTCGACGATTGCAGCCAGCTGGGACAAAGCGGCAGCAAAATCTGCGTTGATAATAACATAGTCGAATTCAGGTGCATGGGCGATCTCGCCTGCGGCCGCCTGTACTCGCCGGGCAATCACGTCATCGGCATCCTGGCCTCGTGAACGCAGGCGTTCCTGCAGTGTGGCGATGGAAGGCGGCAGAATGAAAATTCCCACCGCATCCGGAAAATGTTTGCGTACCTGCTGCGCTCCCTGCCAGTCGATTTCCAGCAGCACATCATGACCGGCCCGCATCTGCTCTTCGATCACCAGTCGCGATGTGCCATAAAAATTTCCATGCACCCGGGCGGACTCCAGAAACTCGCCTTTGCGCTCCCGCTCGATGAATTCAGACTCGCTGGCAAAAAAATATTCGCGCCCGTGGGTCTCGCCCGGGCGCGGCGAACGCGTGGTAAAAGAGACCGACAGATGGAGCGCGGCATCTTGCGCCATCAGCGCTTTGACCAGCGAAGATTTTCCGGCACCCGAGGGTGCGGCTACCACAAAAAGACTGCCGGACTGGCGGGCTGAGTTGGACATGAACGAGTAAAAATGTTGTGTGATGATTTGACCGCGGAAGATACGCGCGACTATTCAAGGTTTTGCACTTGTTCGCGCATTTGCTCTATCAGCAGTTTCATTTGCATCGATGCTTCCGATAATTCTCGCACGGCCGCTTTCGAGCCCAGCGTGTTCGCCTCACGGTTGAGTTCCTGCATCATGAAATCAAGACGCTTGCCGACCTGACCGCCTTTTTTCAGAATGGCACGCGTCTCGGTCAGATGGCCAGACAGACGGGTCAGCTCCTCGGCCACATCGACTCGGATGCCGTACAGCGTGACCTCCTGTCGTATCCGGTCCTGCAAATCGGTGGGCAGGGTCGCGCCATCGCCTATCGCTTCCCCGAGGGCTTCCCGCATGCGCTCAATCGCTTTCTGACGGAATTGCTCGATTGCCTGGGGTACCAGCGGCGTGATGCGCGTAACGATAGCTTCAATGTCGCTTATTCGCGATAACAGCATCGCCTCCAGCGTCGCGCCTTCACGCTGCCGCGACAGGACAAACGCCTCCAGCGCTTCGCCGAGTGTCGATTGCACATCGGTTTGCAGCGATTCCTGACCCAGCTCGGATTCCGACAGCACGCCGGGCCAGCGCAGCAGTTCGCTCACTGACATTGGCCGCGCCTCGCTGAATTGCGACAGCACGTTTTTCTGGGCTTCATTCAAGGCCGCCAGCAACGTATCGTTGACAGCGAGGCTGGTCGCGGATTGTTCCTTGCGACCAAATGACAGCCGGCATTCCACTTTGCCGCGGGCAGTGCGCGCCATGATGGCTTCACGCAGCAGGGGTTCGAGCGAGCGCAACTCATCATTAATGCGGAACTGCAAATCGAGGAAGCGTGAGTTCACGCTTTTGAGTTCGATAGTCAGCGTGCCTGCGTCGCTCTCGCGCTTCACGACCGCGTATCCGGTCATACTGCTAATAGTCAAGATAGGATCCCCGTCGGGCTTTACAAAAAGCTAATAAATCCACACAATCCCGAGCCGGGAAAATGATGGAGTCTTCTTAGAAAATGGCCGTTCAACACAACGCAGCCTTGCCGGATGGCATAGAAATCGGCGGATACCGCATTGTAAAGAAGATCGCGGTCGGCGGCTTCAGCATTGTGTACCTCGCCGAGGATGCCGATGGTCATTCCGTCGCGATCAAAGAGTACCTGCCGGCCGCATTAGCCCGGCGCGCCGAAGGTGAACTCCAGCCGACCGTGTCATCCGAGCATCTTGATCTTTACCGCATTGGTCTGAAATGTTTTTTTGACGAGGGCCGGGCACTCGCATCGATTGTGCATCCGCATGTGGTGCGGGTACTGAATTTCTTCCGTGCCCACGATACCGTTTATCTGGTGATGGGCTATGAACACGGTCGGTCTCTGCAGGATCACATCGCGCGCCGCAAGAAAAAAGGCGACAAACCGCTGGTCTCGGAAACCGCAGTGCGGCGCATGTTTGCGCAAGTCATGGATGCATTGCGGGAAGTGCACACGCACAAATTACTGCATCTCGATCTCAAACCCGCCAACATTTATTTGCGCTCTGACGGCACGCCTATCCTCATCGATTTTGGTGCTGCCCGGCAAACTCTGCATACCGATCTATCACAGCTCCATCCGATGTACACCCCCGGCTTTGCGGCTCCCGAGCTTTATGCGAAAAAAGAACTCGGTCCGTGGACAGACATTTACAGCATCGGTGCGTCGATTTTTACCTGCATGGTCGGTGTCCCGCCGCAATCAGCGATGGAAAGAAAACGGGAGGACCGGATGGATGACTTCTATCATGAATTGCGCGGACTTTATTCAGGCGAGCTGATCGATATTGTCCGCTGGAGCCTCATGCTTGAACCGCTCAAACGTCCCCAAAGTGTGTTCGCCTTGCAGAAAGCGCTGCGCCCTCCAGGCAAAACACCGGCCAAGCCCCTTGATCTGCTGTCGCGGCTACGCCGACTGGTGGGCTGAGCATGCGCTTTTCGGTTTATCAGGACAGTCAGGTTGGAGGCCGCACCAGCAACCAGGACAGAATGGGCTATTGCTTCACCCGCGACGCGTTGCTGCTTTTACTGGCCGACGGCATGGGCGGGCATCTGCATGGCGAGCTAGCGGCTTCCATGGCCATGCAGGTGATGGGCGCGCTCTTTCAGGAGCGCGCCAGACCCACGGTTGCCGACCCGTCGCGTTTACTTGAAGACCTGGTTTTTGCCGCTCATCACGCCTTGCACCGTTACCGCGCCGAGCATCGTCTGCCCGACACGCCGCGCACCACCATCGTTGCCTGTATCGTTCAGCAGGGCGAGGCGCATTGGGCCCACTGCGGCGATTCACGCCTGTACTGGCTGCGCAGTGGCCGCATTCTGGCACGCACGGTCGATCATTCGCATGTTGAGCGACTGGTTTCGCTTGGCAGGCTTTCGCCGGCCGAGCGGCTGTTTCATCCGGACCGTAACAAGCTGTACAACTGCGTCGGCGCGCCGACTTTGCCACGCGTGGAAAAAGCATCACCAGTTCGCCTGAAAAACGGCGATCAGATATTGCTTTGCTCCGACGGCCTGTGGTCCAGCATTCCCGAACATGAGCTGGCCTACCGGCTGTCGGCCCGGTCGCTCGAGGTCGCTGTGCCCGAGCTGGTTCGAACAGCGGCCATCGCCGGCGGCAAAAACGGCGATAATGTCACCGCGCTTGCGCTCACATGGCTCGAAGATGAGGCCGGCGCAAGCAGTGCCTCCGATGCGAGCTCCAGTGCGCTGATGACGGATAGTCTGCCGGGCAACCGTGTGGTTACCAGCATTCATCCATCGGATGCAGTAAGCGGGCAGACGCCGGACGCACAGGCGATCGAGCGCGCCATCGCGCGCTTTCGCATACCGGCCGACAACATACCAACCAGAACCTCCGAGGAATAAGTGCCAGACCAAGCCCCACAACGCCCCAGCGGGCGACCCGCCAGCGCCTTGCGCGAAGTTCGCATTACGCGTCATTACACCCGCCATGCCGAGGGATCGGTGCTGATTGAATTCGGTGATACCCGCGTGCTTTGCACCGCCAGCGTCGACGAAAAAGTCCCGCCCTTCCTGCGCGGGCAGGGCAAAGGCTGGCTGACCGCCGAATACGGCATGCTGCCGCGCTCCACTCACACCCGCATGGACCGCGAAGCGGCCAAAGGCAAACAGTCCGGACGCACCCAGGAAATCCAGCGACTGATTGGCCGTTCTTTGCGCGCCGCGTTTGATCTGGAAGCCTTCGGCGAGCGCACCCTGCAACTCGATTGCGACGTGCTGCAGGCCGATGGCGGCACTCGTACCGCAGCGATCACCGGCGCCATGGTCGCGGCGCATGATGCGTTCAGCGGCCTGGTCACCGCCGGGCTGATTACTTCCATCCCGCTGCGTCACTTCGTTGCCGCGATTTCCGTGGGTGTTTATCAGGGCTTGCCGGTGCTTGATCTTGATTACACCGAAGACTCCGGCTGTGACACTGACATGAACGTCGTCATGAATGATGCTGGCCATTTCATCGAAGTGCAGGGCACTGCTGAAGGTGACGCCTTTGATCGCCACACCATGAACCAGCTGCTCGATCTCGCCGACAACGGCATTCGCCAGCTGATCCGGCTGCAGAAACAGTCGCTGGGACTGGCTACCTGAAGCCACGCTGATGGTGATCACACGCCCCCTGGTACTGGCGTCCAACAATCGCGGCAAGCTCGCCGAGTTTGCCCGACTGCTTGAGCCGCTGGGTTTTGAAATAAAAACGCAGGCCGAGCTCAACATCAGCGAAGCGGAAGAGCCGCATCCCACTTTTGTGGAAAACGCGTTGGCCAAAGCGCGTCATGCGGCGCGTGAAAGCGGCCTGCCTGCGCTGGCCGATGATTCCGGCATCTGCGTTCCAGCGCTGGGTGGCGCGCCTGGCGTTTTTTCTGCACGCTATGCCGGCGAGCCAAAGTCCGATGCAGCCAACAACGCCAAGCTGATCGCCGATCTGAAAAACCATGCGGACAAATCCGCGTATTACTACTGCGTGCTGATCTATCTGCGTCATGCCGATGATCCTCAGCCAGTTATCGCCGAGGCGCGCTGGGCGGGTGAAATCATCAATCAGCCGCGCGGGCAGGGCGGCTTTGGCTACGATCCTCATTTCTGGTTGCCGTCACTGAAAAAAACGGCCGCCGAGCTCAGCCCTGAAGAAAAAAATCAGATCTCCCATCGCGCCCAGGCCTTGCGTCTTCTGGTCGCGCAGCTCGCATGATTCCGATCCGGCCCGAGGTCGTTCAGGCCGTCCCGCCCCGTGTGGTCGAACACTATTTGCGGCCCGGGCTTCTGAGTCTTAGCGCTTTGCCGCCGCTGTCGCTGTACGTGCATTTCCCCTGGTGTGTACGCAAATGCCCGTACTGCGATTTCAATTCGCATGAAGCCGACGGCGCCTTCCCCGAGCGGGAATATCTGATCGCTTTGCGTTCCGACCTCGAGCAAGCTTTGCCCCTGATCTGGGGACGAAAAATCATCAGCATCTTCATCGGCGGTGGTACCCCCAGTCTGATGTCGGCCGGGGGGCTCGATCAGCTGATGTCGGATATCCGCAGCTTGCTCCCGCTGGATGGTGCGGCTGAAATCACGATGGAAGCCAATCCCGGTACTTTTGAGGTCGATAAATTTCGAGCTTTCGCCAACAGCGGTATCAATCGGCTGTCAATGGGCATACAGAGCTTCAATCCCGTGCACCTCAAGGCGCTGGGGCGCATCCACGACGGCGATGATGCTCGACGCGCCATTGACAGCGCTCAGGCCAGCTTCAGTAACTTCAATCTCGATCTGATGTATGCCTTACCCGGGCAAACCCTGGCGCAGGCGAGGGAAGATCTTTCGGCTGCGCTGGCGTACTCGCCACCGCATCTTTCGTTCTATCATCTGACGATCGAACCCAACACGGTCTTCGCCAAATTCCCGCCGGCGGTTCCCGACGATGACCTGAGCGCTGCGATGCAGGAGATGATCGAAGAACAAACCACGCTGGCCGGGTACCAGCATTACGAGGTCTCAGCCTTCGCCCAGCCCGGACGCCGTGCCCGTCATAACCTGAACTATTGGGAATTTGGCGATTACCTCGGTATCGGTGCCGGCGCTCACTCCAAACTGTCGTTCCCGCATCGAATCGTGCGCCAGGCACGCTACAAGCAGCCTGCTACCTACCTGCAGCATGCGGCAGCAGGTAACGCTGTATTCGAAGAGGCCGAGATTGGTCGGGAAGCACTGGGTTTTGAATTCATGCTGAATGTACTGCGGCTCACGGGCGGTTTTGAGTCCAGATTATTTGCCGAACGCACCGGCCTGCCCCTGGCTACCGTGGACAAGGCACTCGCCGAGGCTGAATCCAAAGGCCTGCTGACAAGCGACCACCGGATGATCCAGCCCACTGAGCTCGGCAGGCGTTTTCTCAACGATCTGCAACAGATGTTCCTGCCGGATGAGGCCTGAGATGGCGCGAGCAGGGTATAATTTGGGCCGTCCCAAGACAAGGAAGCGTTGCCGAGCGGTTTAAGGCACCTGTCTTGAAAACCGGCGAGGGTTTGCGCCCTCCGTGAGTTCGAATCTCACCGCTTCCGCCAAATTGTCGGTAAATACGCGCCTTTTAGGCGCTTTTTTTTTGCGCACCCCAAAACTTATCCAAAGCGTTAGTGCTTAAGATTGGTCGCAGACTTCCATTTGTCAATC
>JACCDX010164143.1_pt1 | contig 12577 bp, 9 predicted proteins | sample 7449681 | NCBI WGS metagenome assembly JACCDX01 (sample SAMN15323450, study PRJNA562643) | freshwater metagenome | isolation source: river surface water | place: USA:Blue River Watershed | collected 2017-08-18
ATGTCCAAAGAACGCAATGCCCGCAAGGAAGTGAAGAAGAAGCCTGCGCTCACGCAGAAGGAAAAGAAGGTCGCGAAGAAGACCAAGAAGGAATCCCGGAGCGACTGACGGACATCCTGCCCGCGGCGGCTCCCTCTTGTCATGGCACAGTATCGTGTATTGGTGATAGGCCCGCGCCGCGGGTTGATCGATGCGCTGCGTCAGCGCGGCATCGCCTTTTCGATCTGGCAGGAAAAACCGCTCTTCAATGTCGCCAGTTCCCAGTTGAATGTCGTCGCGCCGCTATGGCATTCGCCGGAACGAATCCGTGAGCAGATTCGCGCCTCCTTTCCCGAGCAACAGTTCTCCCATGTCATAGCCGGTACCGAGGCGGCAGTGGTCGCTGCGTCCGTGTCGCGCCGTCAGCTTGGCGCCAGAATCTCCAGCACACTGACCGGCACCCGTTGTCGCGACAAGCTCTTGATGAAGGAGCATCTGGCGGGCTTCGGCATTCCCATGACGCGCTTCCTGGCCGATAGTCCCGATCTCGACCCTGCCACAGTGTTTGCCACGCTGGGCACGCCGGTCGTGCGCAAGTTTCGCAAGTCCTCGGGAGGCAAGGGGCTGCAGTTGCTGAGCAGTGTCGACCAGTATGCCCCCGGTCGTCACGGCAGCGCGATTCTGGAACGCTACATCGATGCGCCAGAGGCGAGCATTGAGTCCTTCATCGATCGCCGACGCATTCGCTTCACCAATATCACTGCCTATCACCGCAAGGGTCACTGCAACTTCGTGCCGGCTGCCTTCGATGCGACTCTGGAACGCACGCTGCTGGCCTTGAACGAGCGCTGCATCGGTGCGCTGGGTATCAGCTGGGGCATGACCCATCTGGAGGTCTACCTCACGCCTAAAGGCCCCTTGTTTGGCGAGATCGCGTTGCGCCCCCCTGGCGGTTACATCATGAATGCCCTGGAGCATGCCTGGGACTTCAATCCCTGGCAGGCTTTCCTGGCGATGGAGCTGGGGGAGTCTTTCACTTTTCCGGAACGAGCGGTGGCCTATGCTGCCGTGGAAGTGCTGCACCCGGGCGCAGGCATGGTCAAGGCGGTACATGGCAAGGGTCGGGTGCTGGACGAGCAGGGCGTGAAGGAATTTCGCGTCAAGGTGAAGCCCGGCGATGTCATCGACGAGCGCACAGGGCTGGGGCAGGACGCCGGCTATATCGTGCACGCCAGTGCGACGCCCGAAGCGCGCGTGGCCCTGCATGAACGCATTGCCCGGGCGCTGCAGATCGAGTTGGTGCCGGACGCTAGTCCTTCACGAAAAGCGTGACCAGCGGAACATCCCCCACCTGACGGCTCCAATGGCCATGCACGGCTGGATCGAATACAGCTCCAGGCGGCAGCAGGTCGGCCGAGTAGAAATGCTCTCCTGCATGGAAGACTCGCGAACTGCCGTCCGCCAGCCCGATCTCCATGGCGCCGCTGAGCACGAACAGCCACTGGGGCGACGTGGTGCAGTGCATGCTGCTGCGAAACCCGACCGGGCTTTCGCGCAGCTGCAGGGCCTGAGCGGCGAACAGGCGTGAGAGACGCGCTTCGGGAGTGCCTTCCGGCAGGGGAATCTCTTCGGTACGGAAACGGGCACAGCCGTCGGTATCGGTAAACAGAATGGTCTTGCGGAATGTCTGCATGATCTCTCCCGTCAGATTCGCAGGCCGGCGCGAGGGCCGACCTGCTGCTGCACTGACAATGCGTGGGTGGTGGCGAGGTCGGCGCTTACATGGCGCGGCGGGCTTCGTTGATCACGATGTCTACCGGTGTGCTGCCCTTGTTGGTGACCTGGAAGGGCGCGTGCGGATTGCGCCAGGCCCAGCTGCCCATGGCCGTCAGTTCGGCGGTGATGCCGTCGGCTCGGCTGACATGGGTGAGGCCATCCGTCACCTGCACCACCAGGGTGGGGTTGTGATGGGTCTGCGGCGGCGTGGACTCGCCCGGAGCGAGCGTCAGCCGGTAGGAGCGGAACCAGGGGTTTTCCAGTTGCGGCTCACCGGCCAGGCCGTCGGGACGGTCCGTGTTCAGTGCTGCCATGGGGGGGCCGTAGTTGGTCAAGGCGATGATGCGGAACAGCCCCGGACCTTCGTTGCTGACCTGGTGCGTGAAGTTCTCGTTCACGTAATCGGTGTTGCTGGTCACGCGGCCGCCCGACGGACCTTCACCGGAACTGATGAAGGTGTACATGATCGCGGCATCGTGCGTGTGGTAGAGCGTCTGGTCGCCCGGATTGATCTGCACGTCCAGCAGGCGGATGTCACCGTCGACATGCATGGTGCGATGACGCGGTTCGTCCAGGATGTTGACGACGCGGTCGCCGGGGCCCTGGGCGCTGACATCGCCGGGCAGTCCCAGCGGCGCTGCCACGGCAGCCAGCAGCAGGGCGCTCAGGAAGGAGGTGCGGTGCTTGGAGTATGTGTGAGTGCGCATCGGGTGTTCCCTCGTGCTTTTTTTGTTATGGAGCGCCAGAGTAAACAGGCTGTCGCGCTGACGCAATCATCCGGCAGGAGAAATCTTCGGCATGCGTCAGGCAGAGGTCAGTGGCGGATGAACCACGTCTGGTGGATGCGGGGGTTGCGTTCGAAGTCCTTGTCCAGGCTCGCTGCCGTGCAGTCCTGTACCCGGTAGCGCGCAGCGACGGTGTCATCGAGGCGAAAGCGGCGATGGTTGTTGGAGAAGATCAGCAGTCCGTCGGGCGGCAGAAGGCGCATGCATTGTTCGATCAGGACGGCGTGATCGCGCTGGATATCCAGGACGTTCTCCGTGCTCTTGGAGTTGGAGAAGGTGGGGGGGTCGAGAAAGATCAGGTCGTATTGCTCCCGGCATTGCGCCAGGAATTTCATGCAGTCCTGCTGCACCAGTTCATGGCGCCGGGTATCCAGGCCGTTCAGGGTGAAGTTGCGCTCGGCCCACTGCAGATAGCTGCGTGACATGTCCACGCTGGTGCTGCGCGTGGCGCCGCCCAGCGCGGCATGCACGGTGGCCGTGGCGGTGTAACAGAACAGGTTCAGGAACCGCACGCCGCGCGCGTGCTCCCCGATCCAGAGGCGAATGGGGCGGTGATCGAGGAACAGGCCGGTGTCGAGATAGCGCTCCAGATTGACGATGAAGCGCGCCGGGCCTTCGCTGACCTCGATGTCCTCGCCTTGCTTTTGCGTCGGGCGGTACTGCTCCTTCCCGCGCTGCCGCTCCCGCACCTTCAGCACGATGTTGTCCGCGGGAATCCCCCGCTCCTGCATGACCTGGCACAGCGCCATCCAGGCCTGACGGCGGCGCAGGGCGGAGTCTTCTTCGCTCACGCTGGCCGGGGCCTTGTACTCCTGCATGTGGACATGGCTGCCGTAGCAGTCGATGGCGAAGGCGTATTCGGGCATGTCCGCATCGTAGAGGCGAAAGCACTGGTGGCCTTGCGTCTGTGCCCAGCGCCCGAGTGTCTTGAGATTCTTGCGCAGACGATTGGCCAGCATCTGTGCGCCGGCATCCAGTGGTTGTGTCGGCGGCTCGGAGTGCTGTGACCCGGTTTGCACCGGTGCGTCGGCGCTCGCCCTTGCGCTGTGCTTCTGATAGATGCTGCCGGCATCGACACGCATGAGCAGCAGCTTCGCCGGCAGGGCGCCGTTGAACAGGGCGTACTGCTTGTGGCTGTGAATGCCCAGCAGCTTTCCCCATTCCGGTCGTGCCGTGAAGATGGCGGCGTCCGCGCCCAGGGCCTCGCGGCGCAGGAACGCGCCCAGGTCCTGATAGAGCAGCTCGACTTCCGTCTGTTCGCCCAGACGCTCGGCATAGGGCGGGTTGCAGATCACCAGGTTCGGTGCGGATGGCAGATGCAGCGACTGTACCGGACAGGTCTGCAGCTCCAGCAGAGACTCGACGCCCGCTCTGCGCGCATTGCGCCGGGCAATGGCGATGGCCCGCTCATCGCTGTCGCTGCCCCAGGCCTTGCCCTGCCAGGCAGCGCCGCGTGCCTTGCGCTCCTGCGCCTCTGCCAGCAGCGAGCTCATCACGGCCGGGCGGTGATGCGGCCAGGACGTGAGGGCGTCGCCACGCAGCAAGCCCGGGGCGATATCCAGCGCCATCAACAGGCCTTCGATGAGCAGGGTGCCCGAGCCGCACATCGGATCGCACAGCACGGCGTCCGGCACCTCGTGGCGCGGCCAGTGCGCGCGGGCGAGCAGGGCGGCCGCCAGGGTCTCCTTGAGCGGCGCCTCGCCCTGTTCGGTGCGGTAATTGCGGCGGTGCAGACTGGCGCCGGCCAGGTCGATGCCCAGGCTCAGGCGATCTTTCTTGATGACCGCATGGATCAGCAGGTCCGGGTGCTCGCGATCGACGTCCGGACGCGGCAGGCCGTGCTCGCGGAACTGATCGACGATGGCGTCCTTGACCTTCTGGGCAATGAACTGTGTGTGGATCAGCTGCGCAGTGCCGCCGGCCGCACTGATGGCAAGCGACTGGCCGGGCCGCAAGTGATCACGCCAATCGACAACGCGGGTCACTGCATACAGATCGTCGGCACTTAGAACCGGACCTTCGGCCAGCAGCAGGATCACCCGGTTGCACAGGCGCGAAAACACGATGATGCGATAGGCTGCCTCAAGGCTGGCGGAGCAATGCAGGCCGGCCACGCCTGGCTTGATGGTGTCGATGTCGAAGCTGCGCAGTTCGCTTTCCAGCAAGGACTCGATGCCCTTGGAGCAGCTGACGAAGAAGGCGTGCTGTGACTCGCTGCGGGAGATGTCCTGGTTCACGATGAGCGGATCACTTGGTCATGCTGTAGACAAAGGCCGGCAGGATGTTCAGCGGCACGAAGTCCACGTCATCCATCTGCTTGCCGAAGATGCGTTCGATGTCGGCCTTGTTGCTGAGGAAATACTGGTACTGCAGATAGATGCCGCCATCCTTCAGCGCGAAGCGGAAGCCTTCGATGACCCTGTTGAGGAAGGCATTCTGATCGTTCATGCGCTCGAAGTTCTTCAGCGGCAGGGACGAGACGATGACATCGTAATGCGCCGGCTTGTCGAGCAGTTCGGTGACGCAGCCATTGTAGAGCGTGACGTGCTTGTCGGGGTTGCGGGCGATCAGCTCTTCGATCCAGAGGTTGTACTCGGTCTTGATCTCGCACACATCGAGCTGGGAATCAGGCGACATGCGACGAATGATCTCGCGCGTGAACGGTCCCTTGCCGCTGCCGATCTCCAGGATGCGCAATGGGCGGTCGAAGTCGATCCTGCCCACCATGGAGCGGACCAGAAAGCCGGAGCTGCTGACGATCAAGCCATCTTCCTGGATGCTGCGCTTGATCTTGCGGTATAAGTTGATGACCACGTAAGTCTCTGTATCGGCTTGATTTGACTGGCGGCTACACTAGCACAGAAAGTGCCCTGCGGCACCGCAGACCCCGCAATTAAACTTCGCGGTGATTTTTGCGGCGAGTTTTCCTATCATGCGACCGCACTGTCCACCACTGACCGGGAGCCATCATGCTGCTAGCACTTGTTGTCGTCTATCTCGTCATCTCGATTGCCATCGGACTCGTCGCCTCCCGCAAGGTCCACTCCGCCAGTGACTACATCACCGCGGGCCGCAGCCTGCCCATGTTCATGGTCATGGCCATGGTGTTCGCCACCTGGTTCGGCGCCGAGACGGTCCTCGGCATCTCTGCCACCTTCCTGGAGGAAGGCTTTCGCGGCCTGATCTCTGACCCGCTGGGTGCTGCCACCTGTCTGGTGCTGTTCGGCCTGGTGTTCGCTCTGCCGCTGTATCGCCTGAAGCTGATGACCCTCGGCGACTTCTTCCATTTGCGCTACAACAAGAAGACCGAGCTGGTGCTCTCCACCTGCATCGTCCTGTCCTATCTGGGCTGGGTGTCGGCCCAGGTCACAGCGCTCGGTCTTGTCTTCAACGTGCTCTCCGACGGCACGGTGACCATGACCCAGGGCATGATCATCGGGGCCGCGGTCGTGCTGGCCTACACGCTCTTTGGCGGCATGTGGTCTGTGGCGGTCACCACCTGTGTGCAGATGATCGTCATTGTGATCGGTCTGTTGCTGGTCACCGGCAGTGCCAGTGAGATGGCCGGGGGCATGTCCACGGTGCTGAGTCAGGCGGCGGCCGAAGGCAAGTTCAACTGGCTGCCCACACTCGATCTCGTGGACATGCTGGGCTGGATGGCGGCCCTGTTCACCATGGCGCTGGGCTCGATCCCGCAGCAGGACGTGTTTCAGCGCGTCAACACCTCGAAGAACGAAACCGTCGCCGTGTGGGCCACCACCGCGGGGGGGGTAGCCTACTTCTTCTTCGCCGCGGTGCCACTCTATCTGGCCTACAGCGCCAGTCTGGTGGACCCGGAGATGACAGCGCGCTTGATGGAGCAGGATTCCCAGCTGGTGCTGCCAACCTTCGTGACCATTCACATGCCCTTCTGGCTGCAGGCCGTGTTCTTCGGCGCGCTGCTGTCCGTCATCATGAGCACGGCCTCGGGCACGCTGCTGGCGCCGTCCGTGACCTTCACCGAGAACGTGCTGAAGAACTTCAAGCCTGACATGACGGACGAGCAGCTGCTGCGATACACCCGCTACACCGTGTTTGCCTTCACTCTGCTGGTGGTGGCCAATGCCGTGCTGTCCAGTTCCGACATTCACGCCATGGTGGAGAACGCCTACCGCATCACGCTCGCAGGGGTGTTCGTGCCCCTGGCGGCCGGTCTGTTCTGGACTCGAGCCAGCAACCTGGGGGCCACGCTGTCGATGATCATGGGGCTTGGCAGCTGGCTGTTCCTGGAGATCTTCATTCCGGAGGTGCCCTTCGAGCCGCAGCTCGTCGGTCTGGTGCTCAGTGCCATCGGCATGGTGATCGGTTCACTCGTGTCGCCCAACCCGAACTTCGCCAACAAGCACGGACTGCCCTCAGTCCGTCCCGCCTGACCAGCTGTCGGGGGTCCGCGCAAAGGCGGACTCCCGACACGGGAGACCTGCATGCTCAGCTACCGCCACGGCTTTCACGCCGGCAACCACGCCGACGTGCTCAAGCATCTCGTGCTGCTGGGACTGCTGGAAAAACTGCGCAGCAAGGACAAGCCCTTCACCTGCATTGACTCGCACGGCGGTGCGGGCCTCTACGATCTCTTCAATGCGCACGCGCAGACGAATCGCGAGCACGAGTCCGGCATCGTGCCGCTGAGCCATGCACGTCTCGTCGACCCACTGCTGCAACACTATGTCGAGCGTGTGCGCGCCTGCAATGCGGACACGCGTCTGCGCTTCTATCCTGGCTCACCGCTCCTGATCCAGGGCGAACTGCGGGAGCACGACAGACTGCATGTTCTGGAACTGCATCCCGCCGAGCAGATATCCCTGCAGGAAAGTCTGGGGCAGGATCGACGCGTCAGCCTGCATCTGCGCGATGCGTTCGAGGGCCTGCTGGCCCTGACGCCGCCCGAGCCCCGACGCGGCATGGCCCTGATCGACCCTTCCTACGAGGACAAGAAGGATTACCAGCGCGTGCACGCGACCCTCGTCAAGCTGCAACGCCGCTGGCCCGTGGGGATCCTGGCGCTGTGGTACCCGCTGCTGGCGCGCCAGCGGGATCACAGCCACTGGTTGTGCGCCGCACTGGCGCGAGAGAACCTGCCGGACATGCTGCAGCTGGAGTTGTGCGTCGCGCCGCAGGCCGAGGAGTTCGGGATGCATGGTTCCGGGATGCTGATCGTCAATGCGCCATGGCAGTTTGGCGAGCGGATGCAGGCCTGTCTCAATGAACTGGTGACGATTCTCGGCGGCGCAGCGACTTGTCGCATTCAGGAGCTTTCCGGCGCTGACTGAGCGTTCAAATCCTTCGCTTGTCCGCACTCGACGTGGACATGGCAGATGCCCGGCGCTACTCTGCGCTGGCTGACCATCCGGTCAGCATCTGCTCATCGAGGACAACAACAATGACAACAGAGCAAGCAGGTCCGGCCCCTGTCCGGAATGAATCACTCCGCAAGCATCGTGCGCCCCTCGGCGTGCTGACACGCGTCATGCAGGCAGCCTTGCTGCTCGGTGTCGCCTCGCTGGCCGTCGCGCAGGACACCGTCGAATGGACGCATCTGGGCGGCAATGCCCATCACACCCGATCCACGCCTGCCACCAATGTCACACCCGAGAACTTCGGTGAGCTGAAGGCGGCCTGGGTCTGGGACGGCGCCAGCTTCGATGCCGGCAGTGGCCGCGCGACGCCGAGCTATGTCGACGGCAAGCTGTTCACCGTGGCCGGTCCACGCCGCCATGTCGTGGCCATGGACCCGGCGACCGGCGAAACCCTATGGTCCTACCGCGAGCCCAACACCTTCCGTTGGGAATATTCCATGCGGGCTGATTACGGCAAGGGGGTGGCCTATGCCGAAGTCGACGGCAAGGGTGTCATCTACATCATCAGCCCGGCGTTCTTCCTGACCGCGCTGGACGCCGACACCGGGGCTCCACTGAAGGGCTTTGGAGCGCCCGTGCCCATCGAGGGCTTCGCGCAGACCGGCGTGGTCGATCTGCTGGCCCACCTGGGGCACGAGTTCGATCCCTATTACGGCATTCCCAAGGAGGTTGGTTATGTGACTTCCTCGTCGCCGCCCATCGTCGTTAACGGTGTGGTGGTGGTGGGCAACTCCGCCGAGCAGGGCTACAACCAGTCCCGCATCGAGAACATCCCTGGTGACATCCTGGCTTTCGATGCCAAGACAGGAGACTTCAAATGGAAGTTCAATGTGATACCCCGCCCGGGCGAGTTCGGTCACGAGACCTGGGAAAACGATGCCTGGCAGTACACCGGCGACGTGTCGCCCTGGGCGCCGCTGTCCGCTGATCCGGAGCTGGGTCTGGTCTACGCCGTGACCAATCCGCCCACGGTGGATTATTACGGCGGCTTCTCGCCAGGTGACAATCTCTTCGGTACCAGTGTGATCGCGCTGGATGTGCAGACAGGCGAGCGGCGCTGGCATTTCCAGCTGGTGCATCACGATGTGTGGAACTACGACATTCCGACAGCCCCCGTCCTGATCGACGTGCAGCACGAGGGCAGGACGGTCAAGGCGCTGGCCCAGGCCACCAAGCAGGCCATGCTGTTCGCCTTCAACCGCGAGACCGGCGAGCCCTTGTGGCCCATCGAGGAGCGCCCCGTGCCGCCGTCGCTGGTGCCGGGCGAGAAACTGTCACCCACCCAGCCCTTCCCGACCAAGCCGCTGCCCTATGAGCCTGGCGGGCTGTCCGAGGACATGCTCATCGACTGGACGCCGCAGTTGCGCGAACAGGCCATTGCCGCGCTGGCAGACTGGCAGATCGGGCCTCTCTACAACCCGCCCCTGCACCGTGACAATCCGCTGGGCAAGCGGGGCGCCTACTGGTGTCCGAGCGGTGGCAGCAACATCACGGGACCGGCCGCTGCCGATCCCGAGGCGGGCGTGGTCTTCGTGACCTCGCGCATGGGCTGCAGTGCCAATCAACTGCTGCCTGGCGAAGAGGCGGATCTGCGCTACATGACGGACAACGGCACCACCACCACGGGTGTCACTCCTGCCCGTTATGCCAATGGCCCCGGGGCCGGCTCGCCGCGGCATCCCACCGGACTGCCGCTGTGGAAGCCGCCTTACAGCCGCATCACGGCCATTGACCTCAATACCGGCGAGCACCTGTGGTACATCCCCGTGGGCGAGACGCCCGACCGCATCAAGAACAACCCGGCCCTGGCCGGCATTGATGTTGGCAACACCGGTACCGGTGCCCATGCGCCCATGCTGGTGACGCCGTCCATGCTGGTGTACGCCTCGGAGATCAGTGACGGCACGCCCCATCTGTTCGCCGTGGACAAGGCCACAGGACAGGAGCTGGCAAGAGTTGCCGTGCCGGAATCCAGCGCCTACGGCATGATGAGCTATGTGCATGAAGGGGAGCAGTACATCGTGCTGCAGACCGGGCCACGTCTGACTGCCATGAGTCTGCACGGGCCCGTGGCTACGGCCGAGGCACACTGAGAGCACTGCCGCCCCTGTGGCTGGACGCACACGGGCGGCTTGCGCTACTCTCAGACGCGATCACTCCTGCTGGTTTTTCAGTCTGGGCTGCAATCTACCAATCCCGCTCCATGAGGTAATAACAATGATAAAAGAGCACGAAGGGTCGGGGCTTTCCCGACAGCCGGCGGGCAGCCGCTGGCGTTTGCTGAGTCAGGCGCTCACCCGCGCCCTGCCACTCGGTCTGGTGCTGACTGCCGGTGCACCCGCGCTGGCACAGGACACCGTCGAGTGGACCCATCTGGGCGGCGATGCCCATCACACCCGTTACACCCCCGCCACCAACATCACGCCGGAAAACTTCGGTGAGCTCAAGGAAGCCTGGGTCTGGGATGGCGCCAGCTTTGACGCCGCCAGCGGTCGCTCCACGCCGAGCTATGTCGATGGCAAGCTGTTCACCGTTGCCGGTCCGCGCCGCCACGTCGTGGCCATGGATCCTGCCACTGGCGAAACCCTGTGGTCCTACCGCGAACCCAACACCTTCCGCTGGGAATACTCCATGCGCAAGGACTACGGCAAGGGCGTGGCCTATGCGGAAGTCGACGGCAAGGGCGTGATCTACATCATCAGCCCGGCGTTCTTCCTGACAGCACTTGACGCCGACACAGGCGCTCCGCTGGAAGGCTTCGGCGAGCCTGTGCCCGTCGAAGGCTTTGCCCAGACTGGTGTGGTCGATCTGCTGGCCCACCTGGGGCATGAATACGACCCTTACTACGGCATCCCGAAAGAAGTGGGCTATGTGACCTCCTCTTCACCACCCATCGTCGTGAACGGCGTGGTGGTGGTGGGTAACTCCGCCGAACAGGGCTACAACCAGTCCCGCATCGAGAACATCCCCGGCGACATCCTGGCCTTCGACGCCAAGACCGGTGACTTCAAGTGGAAGTTCAACGTGATCCCGCGTCCGGGCGAATTCGGCCACGACACCTGGGAAAACGACGCCTGGCAGTACACCGGCGACGTGTCGCCCTGGGCACCGCTGTCCGCTGATCCGGAACTGGGCCTGGTCTACATCCCGACCAACCCGCCCACCGTGGACTACTACGGCGGTTTCTCACCCGGTGACAACCTGTTCGGCACCAGCCTGATCGCGCTCGACGTGCAGACAGGCGAGCGTCGCTGGCACTTCCAATTGGTGCACCACGACATCTGGAACTATGACGTGCCCACTGCGCCGGTACTGCTGGATGTGACCCACAATGGCCAGCGCATCCCGGCGGTGGCCCAGGCCACCAAGCAGACCCTGCTGTTCGCGTTCAACCGCGAGACCGGCGAGCCGCTGTGGCCGATCGAAGAGCGTCCCGTGCCGCCGTCGCTGGTTCCCGGCGAGGCAGCCTCGCCCACGCAGCCCTTCCCGACACGTCCGCCCGCCTATGATCTGAACGGTCTGACCGTGGATGATCTGATTGACTGGACGCCGGAACTGCGCGAGCAGGCCATTGCCGCGCTGGCGGACTGGCAGATAGGCCCGCTCTACAATCCGCCCCTGCACCGCGACAATGATCTGGGCAAGCGTGGCGCCTACTGGTGCCCTGGCGGTGGCGGTGGTTCCAACATCACTGGTCCGGCCGCTGGCGATCCTGAGAACGGCATCATCTTCGTGACCTCCCAGGCAGCTTGCAGTGCCGTGCAGCTGTTGCCGGGCGAAGAGGCCGATCTGCGCTACATGACCGACAACGGCACCACCACCACGGGTGTGACTCCGGCCCGCTATGCCAATGGTCCTGGTGCAGGTGCCCCGCGTCATCCGAGCGGTCTGCCGCTGTGGAAGCCGCCCTACAGCCGTATCACGGCGATCGACCTGAACACTGGCGAGATCCTGTGGTACATCCCCGTGGGCGAGACGCCTGACCGCATCAAGAACAACCCCGCGGTGGCAGGCATCGACATTGGCAATACCGGTACCGGCGCCATGGCGCCCATGATGGTCACGCCGTCCATGCTGGTGTACGCAGGGGAAGTCAGTGACGGCACGCCGCATCTGTTCGCCATCGACAAGCAGACGGGTCGCGAACTGGCCCGTGTGCAGGTGCCGGCCACCAGCCGCTACGGCATGATGAGCTATGTGCATGAAGGCGAGCAGTACATCATCCTGCAGACGGGTTCCACGCTGACAGCGATGAACCTGCACGGTCCGGTCGCCACGGCAGAGGCGCACTGATCCGCTTTCTGCTCCTGCGCCACGGCGCATCCACCGAGGCCCGGTCGACTCACGTCGGCCGGGCCTCGGCTTTTTGATGTCTGCAACTGGCGCGTGTCGTGGAGCAGCCACAGAATCTTCATGGACTTGACTGGGAGTGCTGAGGTATTCTCACCGCCTCATTTCTGCACGGGCGAGCGACTTTCGCCCTGCCGAAGGGGTCATCAGACCCGATGTGCACTCGTACACCTGGTCTGGGACAACAATAAAAAACTCCATCTGGTCTGAGTGTTCGTTTTGCTCATCGAGGAATAACAATGACAACAACGATAGTTGGGTCGGGATCCCCCCGACAGTCAGCGAGCAGTC
>JACCDX010163239.1_pt1 | contig 12575 bp, 16 predicted proteins | sample 7449681 | NCBI WGS metagenome assembly JACCDX01 (sample SAMN15323450, study PRJNA562643) | freshwater metagenome | isolation source: river surface water | place: USA:Blue River Watershed | collected 2017-08-18
CAAGTATATTGTAAATATAAAAATAAAAAAGTTTTAGAAAATTTCACAAATAAGTAATTATATAAAAACAACTTAAAGACAACACTATTTATTTATCTGATAGGATATATCCTATTATTAAGTGCTTTGGTGGCCAAGTGGTAAGGCACTAGTCTTGTAAACTAGAGATCGAGGGTTCGATTCCCTCCCAAAGCTTTTATTATTAAGTGTTAAATAATTTGAAATACTTAATAAAGTATTTATCGCAATATTTATTATAATATAGAATATATATATATAAATGGCAGGAAGACCTCATCGAATTCGATCAATTAAATCTTATGTCAATAATATTGATGCGCATACTTTTTCAGGGCCTATGAAAAGTGGCACTTCGCCAAGTGTAGGTGTTACTCACTATTATTGGTATAATTATGCAAGTCAATGTAATCAAAATCCAAACCAAATCAAGAAAAGTTATGATAATATGGTTTTTTTAAATATAAATCCGGCACAAACACCAGTTAGTGCTGGATTTAGACCAACCACAAATTATAATTATTCATATAATCCATCTCCAGGAGTTTCATTTTATGATGTTAATGCAAAATATGACAATCATTATTATAGACCATATTCGCGTCCAATTCCGGTTACTACTGGGAAATTTATTAATCCTTCAAAACATATGACAGGATTTGTTTCTAAATAAACGAATATATATAGATATGAATGTATATAAATATATTTAAATACAATTATAATATCCATTTGGATTATATGTGTAGTTATTATATTGTCCGAGTGTTGTATAACATGGAAAACATTTTTCTTGATCGCATACAGTAGCCAATCTATTTTTTGCTCTTCTATTGGCGATACTTGATGCCCCTACACCACCTGTTCCTGGTTTATATTTATTGAATATGTGTCGTGATTTATTACAATATATATTACCGCCAGCACCGAATTTAGTGGAACGTCTTGCGCCTACACCAAGGTTTTTTTTATATAAAAATCCTGGAAAGTTAGTTGAACTTCCGTACCAAAATTGTCCATTAGAATTACTTCCGCTTCCGAAATTTATTGACATATATAATAGTCCAACACAATATTTAATTATAAAATACATAAATAAATATTTATATTTATGTATATTATGTCTGAAATAAATTATATTAAATTAATTGATTTAATACACTTAAATCCACATAGTATTGAAACAATTAAAAACCAATATTTACTTCTTCTCTCTCAATTGACTACCACAGAGTTTATTGAAAATAACATTTTTCGAAACAATGTAGAGAGAATAAATCAAATGGGTACAATAATTGTAGGAATTATGACAGATTCTTCTAATAATTTCGAAATTATTGCTTCAGGAACAATTATTGTCGAACCTAAAATTATTAGGGGAGGAAAAAATGTAGGTCATATTGAAGATGTTGTTATTTCAAAACATATGAGTGGGAAAAACATATCACAGCGAATTTTAGATATCTTGAAATTATATGCTAGAGAGAATCAATGTTATAAAGTCATATTAGATTGTGACAGCACTGTTAAAAAAACATATATAAATAATGGTTTTGAAATAAAAGGAGTTCAAATGGCACAATATTTTTTATAGATAAAATAAAGGAATTCCTCTAATTTGATTAATGTAAATATAATAATTCGCCTTTCTCTCTATATGCTTTACAAACATGACAATTTATGTCTGTCAATAAATAATGATCATATCTATTACTACAATATGAAGGCAATGCGTATTCTTTATTAATCCAATAATCTTCCAATTTATCAAGTTCGTTATCGTCTTTATGATACACATTAAAATAACTTGACCTATATCTTTGACTGAAATTTGGTTGACCTAAAAATCGTCTACACATAGGGCATTTTGTTGGAGAAATGGAAGATTGTTTACTTTCTAAATATGTAAATAAACATTTTTTATGAAAATGGTGACCACAATGAGTAATATATGCAGTTGATTTTGTTATAATTGGGTCATAACATATTGGACATATTTCGCCTGGTTTTATATAACATTTAATATTTAATTTACATGAAACATAAGGGTCTCCTATAGTGCATGGAATTACAGTTTGATTTAAATAGCAATAACACTCATTTAGACAATCTGTATAACGTTTAGAACAATTATGATAATATGTTGAATTTCGTTCATATAAATAAAATACATCTTCAAAAGTTGACATCTTGAATAAGTATATAAGTTTTCTTATGTTATATACTTATTTTGGGATTATTTGATTTCAATTTTTTACACTTTTTCTCATTTAAAATGTGGAGAAATTATCTGTTTTCCAGTCTTGATAACTTTCAATCTCATTATATATTGATTGAATATCCATATTATTATCATTTTGCTGTATTAAAGATGATGTTACATTTTGAATATTTTTATGATTTGTTTCTGGCAAATTATGATCTGTTTCTGGTAAAATATCCATTTCTTTTTCTATTTCCCCTTTCTTTTTTTCTTGTTCTTTTGCAAGTCGTTCCATATAATTATTATGATATTCAACAATATCATTAATGGCGCCACTTAAATTATCAAAATTTTCAAATAATATTCTACCAATTTCAGCAGGAGTAACACAATTACCCACATTTTGAACAATTTGAAGTTGCTCATCAGTCAATTTAGTATCGTAACGATGTTCAATAATATCAATCATTTGTGCACAATCTGCAAGTCCTAATTTACAACAGATATCAATACGTCCAGGTCTTGTAAATGCCTTATCTAGTTTATCAATAAAATTGGTTGTCATAATAACAATTCTTCCTGGAGTTTCAAGAACGCCGTCAAATAAATTTAATAAGAAGGATAATGTGATTTTATCACTATCTTTTTCTGTTGTCTTTTCAAGAGAAGGTAATTTCGTATTATTATTTACAACAATTTTCTTACCATTTGAGATTTCGTTAATAGTATTCTGTAAACGTTCAATTTCGTTTCTTAAGATTTCATTATCTTTTATTAATTTTTGTTCAAGATTGTCATCGCCTCTGTCTAAAATAATATTACACTGACAATCTACATCTTCTAACACATAAATTCTCTTATTAATAGGAATAATATATGTTTCGGTTTTTCCATTTTGAGTGATATGTAATTGTTCGCTATAAAATAAATTTTCGAGTTGGGACTTTGTCATATTATCCGATAAATGGACGTTAATAATATGTCTTTTTAACTCATTTGCAATACATTTAATGACAGATGTTTTGCCAGATCCTGGATTTCCGGATACCATAATACCAAGAGTATAAGGAACACCCTTATTATCATACCACTCTTTATTATCTCTGAAAAATTCAACACGTCTACGGATTAGATTAATATCTTTTCCAAATAAATTCTTAAAACTGCGATTTGTAGTAAATTGTTTCATTCTGAAATGAAGTGTTTCTGGTAGTTTTGATCGATCAACATTACTGTTGCCATCTTTATATACAGTAATTGGCATTTCAGTAAAATAATATATATTATTTCCTAATTTATTATTCATCTTGATTAAATAATTGTTTACAATATCATTTAACTCTTTTCTAAGTTGTTCCATGTCATATGTGTAAGAATACATTTCAATATAACCATATCCATTATTATCTGTTTGATTTTCACCACCACCATGCATATCATTTGAGACTGTGTTATTTGTATTTACAGATAAATTTGTATTATTCTCTCTAGAAGAAGAATTAGTATCATTATTTGAATAAACAACATCAGGATTATATTTAGAACTAGACACCAATTTAGAGAATAAATTTTTATGGATTTCGATTTCTTCGCCATAATTGATATTATACATACCATTGTTTAATAATATACATTTAGTATGCGGAAAATGGGTAATTAAATCAATAATGGCATCAGATGTAGGATTTTTACTTGCCGTAGCAGGTTCAATTTTAACAATAATAGACGACTTCTTGATTTTTAAGATACTGTTCGATAATGACTTAATGATTGAAACATTTGTCGCTTGATTTGAGACATAACGATTAATCTTATTCACAAGCAATTGAAAAAAATTCTTTAAGTGTACAGCAATACTATCAATACATGTTATAACCAACATCATAATAATTGTATTCATAAATGAATTTGTATTATCACTCGAAGTGCTGTTTGAATTTTTAAACATTAACATAGTCATTGCCATTGACTTAAAATTATCAATCATTGCCTGAGAGTTCATATTCATATTAGGCATTCCTCCGTTCATCATTGCAGATGGATTCATACTAATTAATTGAATAATTATTTAAGTAGTTTATATATATATTTTGAGAGAAAGGGAATAATTAAAAAGGGGAATAATTAAAAAAGTATATTTAAATAATAAGTATTTAAAGACTAATAAACCTAAAATTATATAAATATGTCCGAACAAAAACCTACGCAAAAAACTGACGCGAATCAAGGTTCTTTGAATTATAGACTTCCTTCAGATACTACATTGAAACATGCCGCCAAATTATCTATTGTTGATGATAAACCAATTATGTTAGATTATTGGGCACCATCATTAGATAAAAAAGCATTGGTTGGTGCGAGAGATAATGGTGAAAAATTATTAGTTCGCTCAGAAGAAGAATATACTTCATCTATTCAAAAATTTTATAAGACAGGAACTGAATTTATCATTATTACAGAAAATTCTATTTATATTGTAGATAGTGGAATTCCTACTAAAAAAATATCATCTTAAAATTTAAAAAAATTGATTTAATATATAACTCTAATTATAAGTATAAATATTAATATGTCTTACTCTATTGAAGAATTATACCCAGATTTATCTGGAAAAACTAATGAAGAATTAATCTCTATTCAAAAAGATTTAGATGAACAAAACTCAAAATTTAACTCAGAAAAAATTAAAGCAACTAAAACTTTACATTTATGTATTAGCAAATTAAGATCTATAGATAACCATTTAAATTGTGTTTTAAATGAAATTAAACGTCGTAAAGATTTTGAAGATACAAAAAATATAATTAAAGAACATATTATAAATATTGAAGACCTTGTACTATTAAGCGAAGATGAGTTAGCAATTATAACTAAAAATATGGATAGAACAGATTATAGAAATTGGGGGGTTGTTGTTAGATTTCATGATTTGGATAGAATTGTTAGAAAAGTTATTAACATGAAAAAAAAATATAATAAATGGACATTGTCAAATTTGTCAATAGGAGGACAAAATGATAGATTGCCACCAAATACATTTTATAATTATGAATATAAAGATGAAGACGGCAATACTATTAAAATTCGGCAATAAAATTAATCTAAAATAAAAAAATTTAATTATAATATCAAATATGGAGAGAGCATATTATAATAATATATTTATGATATATTATTACATTTAAAACTGTTGGAAATGTTCCATTTAAATTCATGTATTTTCTAATATTTGCATTTTGTTCTTTCATGCTAACACATAAACCAGAATTTTCACTTAACCAATTTGAATACAATTTTTTTCTACTGATGAATCTACTTCAATTGTTAATGTTTTACGTCTAGTTTTTTTCTGTTTATCTTTAATAGAATTAAATTCACTTGATGAACCTCTTTGATAAATATTTTTATATTCATTTGTAAGAATTATTTTCAAAAATTCATAAATGATCATCAACACATTTTCGTCACATTTACCAACAATCAAGACACTTCCTGTTCTAAAAATCATAAATGAGACTTCTTTTACATTTTTATATAATTGTTTGTTTTCTTCTGCAATTTGACTTCCTGTTTGTATGCCAATATCTGGGTTATAATAAAACTTACATTGAATGCCTGGATACGAGCATGGATCATAAATAGCTTGTATATTATATTTATATCTTAGGATTTCATATAAGGATTCGCGATTAATAAAGAATCCGCAATTAAAATTCGAATTGATCAATACAGTTACTTCTGTATCAGGTTTATAAGAGAGAGGTGTTTCAATATATGGCTGTAAAGTATTAATTACTTCAGTCAATATTAATTGAAAGGTGGTTTCATTTTGTATTCCAGGAATTTCCAACTTTCCAGTGTTAAATACTTTTACATGAAATTCTTTAAATAATTGATCAATACGCAATCTCAACATAATAACAAAACAATTATAAAACGCACTTCTCTTTTTACAACGATAACTCATAATATCTTTTTTTGAAATACCAATACTAATTTTTCGAATATCTTTAAACTTAATTCTTCCACTTGGATTGTCAATATGTGTAATAATATGTTCTTCGAAATAGTTCTCTCCTTTTAATTTTTCTTGGATATCTTCAACTTCAGATGGAAGTGTAGAATTAAATTTCATCTGTTTTTTAATAACTCCTTTCATTGGACTATAATAATTAATGGTTGGAACTTTCCAAAATATGTCAGCAAGATTGATTGGAGTATTTAAATAAGCAATCTTAGTTTTTGTGCTTATATAAATATTTGTAGCTTTTGGTGCTTCAGATAAAACATCATCAGATACATTACCTAATGTATATTCATGTTCTTTTAGATATTCCGACAATTGATCAACATCATCCTCATCATTATCACAGTCATTATCATTATTAGATGAAATAAAATTTTCCCATTCTTGATCAACGTCCAACATATTTTTCTATCTAACTTTGTCTTTATATTCTTTATATTTATTTCATTTCAATTATTTTCTTAATTTCATAATATAAAGAATGTAATGAAATTATGTAACAAATATAGTAATATAAATATAATACTTATTAAAATCAATGAAAACACTTATTTTAGGTCACTCACATTTTTATGAAAAAAATAATATTAGATGTAGTCCAATTGATGTTGAATTATGGTATGACAAACCATTTGAATGTGTAGATTTTATGTGTGATAAAGAAACCACAGATTTTGTATATGATATTTATCGTAGTGTTGATTATAGATTTGAACACAAAATTAAATATGATGGACATTGGGTGTGGAAATTTGCGGAAGATAATTCATATGATATTATTATTGATTGTACTGGAAGTATACATTGGGATAGACCAAAAAAACAATACATATACAATGATGAATTAATTAAAACAATATTTAGAGTATTGAGAACAAATGGATTATTTTATTCATATTTTGGAATATATACTAAAACGAATAATGAATTATTATTTAAACCAAAAAAAATAAATGGTTATGAATATGTTGATTAAAAAACGGCGTTTTGAAATTTTAAAAGGTGTAAAAAGGTTTTAAAGGAATTCCTCTAATTTTATAATAATGAAGATAATCTAGATATTGAATAATGAATATAAGTGTTGTTATGAGTTTGTGTATGTAATATATTTTCAACAAAATATAAAAATGCTGAATTTACATTTTTTGTGTGATGTTTAATAATATAATTGATAAAGTCTTTGATTATGTTTTTTTTATCAATATTATATTGTATACTTATTTTGTGTACATATTCTACTATTTTATATATTTTTTCTCTCTTTATTTTATCAGTATCATCTTTACAAATGTTTTTAATTTGTTGAAATAACTCTTCCCAAATATCATTGCTAATAATTAACAATAGTTCAGTTCCCACATATTGATTTGATTGGATAAAATTAATCATACTTCTTATATCAGATTTATATAGTTGTTGAATACAAGAAATTGTTTTTTCTGATAAATGTAACCCTTCTGAAACACAAATGTTATTTAAAAAATTAATGATATCTTCTTTTGGCAATTGATTAAATCGTAATTTTATAAATTCATTTTGAAGTCCCTCGTCAATTCTACTTATGTAGTTACATATTAAACAAAATCGAACATTGCTTGTATAATTTTGTAGAAGATATCTCAATGCTTGTTGTGCATTTTTTGTCATATAATCAACTTCATCCAATATAACAAATTTCATTCCATTATTAAATAGAGGTTTTGAATTTACAAAGTAATTAATCTGATTTCGAATAATATCGATTCCTCTCTCGTCTGATGCATTTAAATGAATAATCAATTCTTTATTTTTAGTATTATGTTTTTCTTGGTATGCATTAATTAAATTAATGATAGTTGTTGTTTTTCCAGTTCCAGGTGGACCATAAAATAATAAATTTGGAAAATATCCTTCATCAATTATATTCTTTAAAATTTTCTTATTTAAGGAGTCTAAGACAATGTTTTCAAAAATAGTTGGTCTATAGAATTCAACCCACGGAACACCGTTGCTACTCATTTAATAATATCTATCTAATTTCTTTATATAATATTTATTTCTTTATTTCTTTATTTCTTTTTAGAAAAAAATGAATATAAAAAATAAACAAAAAGTATATAATGAATAAAGAAACAATGAGTGACAATAATTCAGGATATTTAGAACTTATTCTCGGACCAATGTTCTCTGGGAAAACATCTCGATTAGTGGAAATTTATTAAATGCAATTTTTGTCAAATATCTGTATCAGTAATCAATCATACTATTGACACTCGTTATGACGATGAATTATTGTCAACTCATGATAAAATCAAAATACCTTGCATAAAAACAAATAAACTTAAAAATATTTGGAAACCTGATATTAAAGGGTTTTCGGATAAGTCTGTAAATGATATTGATAAAAGTGGCAAATGTTTAATAACTAAATTTTCTGAAGTTATCTTAATCAATGAGGGACAATTTTTCGAAGATTTATTTGAAGTTGTAAGTGACATGCTTTCTCATGGAAAAAAAGTATATGTATGTGGATTAGATGGCGATTTTGAGAGAAAGAAATTCGGACAATTACTTGATTTAGTTCCATTATGTGATAAAGTAACCAAATTAACATCTCTCTGCTCTTTATGTAAAAATGGAACAAAAGGGATATTTTCAATGCGTTTAACTCCAGAAAAAGAACAAACTGTTGTCGGATCAAGTAATTATATTCCAGTATGTAGATCTTGTTATAAAAAAAGTGGGGTATAAATTAGAGGAATTCCTCTAAATTTATAAGAGTAACCCATCAATACCTTTTTTTTCAAAGTATATATTAAAACAATTTAAATCTATAAAATATAAATATGTAAATGTCTGAATTAGATAAAAATGTAATTATAAAAAAACGCGGTCGTAAGTCAAAGAAAGATATCGATAATACATCGAAATGTTCATTATCTTCTTCTGAGAAAGAGAATACTTGTGAAAAAGAAGATGAAAAAGAAGATGTTGGTGAAAAGGATAACAATTGTGAAAAAGAAGATATTGGTGAAAAGGAAGATAAAGATGATGATAAACCTATTGCAAAAAAACGTGGTCGTAAACCTAAAGGAGGTAAAATTATACAACAAATTCTACCACAAAGCAATACTAAAGAATCAAAACCTAATGTTATTTTACATCTAAAATGTTCTATTAAAGATCTTCAGTTGGATAACTTATTTGGTCCAGACTTAGAAGGATATTCATTTTCAAATCCATCAACTATTTATAATGATTTACAGTATAAAACTAAAATGTCTAATTCAGAATTAAATAATAAAATAATTGACTGTGATGGAGATTTTGACATAAATGACCATGAACACGATTTAAATAAAGAAACTGATATTCGCGACATCTGGAAAAAATTAAAATTACTTGAACATAATTTACACATTAACAATACAGATAATAAAAAGTCAGCGTGTTTTTGGGATACATGCGAGTTTGATAATCCGCCAATCTTTATTCCGAAATATTTTATGAATAATAGTTATCATGTTTATGGTTGTTTTTGTAGTCCAGAATGTGCCGTTGCGCATTTAATGGAAGAAAATATTGATACTTCTGTCAAATTCGAGAGATATCAATTAATGAATCACATCTATTCTAAAATATATGATTATGATAAAAATATTAAACCTGCACCAAATCCATTTTATATGTTGGAAAAATATTGTGGTAATTTAAGTATTCAAGAATATAGAGCATTATTAAGAAATGAACGATTATTTTTAGTTGTTGATAAACCATTAACACGCGTAATGCCTGAATTACATGAAGATAACGACGACTTCATTATTAATAATAAAATTATTCCATCTAACACATATCAAGTCAAGAAAAAACTTCAAAAAAAACAAACAAAAACAACTATTTTAAGTGAAAAATTTGGTTTAGTCCATTAAAATAATTTATTTAGAATATTTATAATTTAGACATAAAGACATAATATGATCTATAATATAAATTATGCTCCAATATTTGTTTGCACCAATTATATTACCAATATTAATTCCAGTATTAATTATTGTTGATACTGACTTTGATTTTTCTTGTAATAAAAATAAAAAAAAAAATAGAAAAAAAAATATTGAATATATAAATAAAACAGATAGAAAGGAACATCCCATAAAACCATATGAATTGCTATCTAATAATGAAAAAATACTACAACTTATGAATAATATGCATGGCATGGGTTATTCAACATAATTGTTTTATTTATTTATATTTTATTTATTTATAATATGTACAATATAGAAAAACATATTATGAATAACGACGAAGAAATCTCTCTCTTTGAATACATTAGAGAGAACTTTATTGGATTATTATTATTAATCCTTGCGTTTTTTATTATCTATTTGGTTGATTATATTTCTAGAATCAACTCACTCATTTTTTCAATACCTTCACCTATTCCAGGTGTCACTAATTCTATTAATATTCAACCTATATCAAAAAGAAAATTTAAGAATAAAAAATAAACAAAATAAAAAATTTAAGAAATAATAATTTCATATAATCCATCTTTATTAAAACATGTTTCATCAGACATAAACTCGTTTTTATATCCTAATTGATTTGAAATTAAACGGACATTTTCAGGTGATATAATATCATATGAATAATGTGTATGACCACTAATCCAACATAAAACGTTAGATAGATTTTTAAATTTTTTTAATAAACCATCTTGATGACTAAAATAATTTTTCATAATTTTTCCTTGCAAACGATATTTTGAATGAGATGTGCCAATTTGTTGAGGTGGAAAATGTGTGACAATTATAGTTTTTTTATTCTCTCTATCTAAATATTCTTGAAGTTGTTCTATTGAATCATTGGATAATTCACTTACCTTTGAAACATCTAAGTTAACTACTTGATCTAACCCTTGCTTAAAATAACTTATACAATTATAATCATTTAAATATGTCTTTGCATCATCAGTTGATGTAAAAGGTGGATTAGTCCAAAATGTACTGCCATATATATTTATATCATTTTCCAATTCAACTACAGAATTATTTAAGTAGAATACATTTTTATAGCAACTTTCAATTTGATATTTATATTTAAATTCCAATTCAGTCATGTTTTGTGTTTTAGAATAAAATTCATGATTCCCTGGAATATAAAAAGTCTTTTCCCAATTTTCTGAACAATAGTTTAAAAATGGATAAAATAATGGATGATTTAGTTGACCAATGTCACCTGCTAAAATTAAATATTTACTTTTAACCGGAAATCTTGGAAATTTATTCCATAATTCAATATGTATATCTGAAAATACTTGTATTAATATTTTTCTCATAGACATTTATAATTAAATATAATAATACTATTTTCTTTATGTTTGTTTAAGTAATAAATATTATAAAATAGTTTTATCAACTCTTTCTCTATAATCTTTCATTGCACCATCTAAATGTGTTCTTAATTGTTTATAAATTGCCTGGTTTACTGATTTAATTTTTTCAGTTTTTTTTTCAGGTATACCAAAATAATCTCTAATTACAGTCATTTCATTATAGTCAAATTTCTCTAATTTCTCTCTAGCAATTTCTTCCGTATAGTTAGTTTGTCTTAAAATAACCTGGATTTTTCCGTCAATTTTGTCTGTTTCTACTAAAGACATTTTGTCCATATATGATATAGATAAATTAATTTTTAAATCATATTAAACGAATCACATTATAGTATAATATCTAAGAATGCAAAACACCAAGAATACTCATATGTTTGATATTACATCTATTATGTCTGATGTTGAAAATGTAATTCAACAGGGATTAAATAAATTACTTGTAAATTATATTGAACGTCATGAAATGTTAGAAAATACACATAATCAATTACTCCAATTGCCGTCTATTGTAAATGAACTTAATAAAAGAGATAAATGTATTTGGGTAAAGGATGAATCTGAATCTGTTAAAACAAAAACATTTGCTCCGATTGAATCTTCTGTAAAACAAGAGTTATCTAGTTATAAAGACAGACTTGATAAACTTGAAAATAAATTAGATATGATTTTTCCAATGTTAGATAAACTATTACGTAATTTTGAAAATGACACACCTAAACTAAGTATTCCAGAGTTGTCAAACACAAACAATGAAAATATTGAACTTTTAATTGAAGATGAAAAAGAAGTTGTTGAAAAGGAAGAAGTTGTTGAAAAGGAAGAAATTGTTGAAAAGGAACTAGTTGTTGAAGAGGAAGAAGTTGTTGAAGAGGAAGAAGTTGTTGAAGTTGAAGAAGTTGTTGAAGAGGAAGAAGTTGTTGAAGAGGAAGAAGTTGTTGAAGTTGAAGAAG
>JACCDX010887163.1_pt1 | contig 12574 bp, 16 predicted proteins | sample 7449681 | NCBI WGS metagenome assembly JACCDX01 (sample SAMN15323450, study PRJNA562643) | freshwater metagenome | isolation source: river surface water | place: USA:Blue River Watershed | collected 2017-08-18
GAACTCAAATGTTAATATTTTCGTCTCCTGGTTTTTTTTATCTTACTTCCTCCAAGTGTCACTCCTTGCTTATACATAGATTTAGTGTATTGGTTTAATTCATTAATTCCCTTCATAGCTGGTTGGTTAGGTCTACGATTATATTCATCTAATTGATTTTCTATATTACTTCTTCTGTTTGAACTATTTAGATAAGGCTGTTTTATTTTTTTCCAAATAGTTTGTCTTATACTTTCATTATAAGGGTTGTTTTGTTCTAACTGATTAATAATAGGTCTAGTGTTGGTTCTTCTCCTTTGTATGATAGAACTTTTATTCGGCATTATATATTATCTTATAAAAAATATTCGTTAAAAATGATATTATTCCAAGAAGATATTAAGTTTTTGAAACATTTAATAATTATAACTAAAAATAATTATTAAATTTTATTTAAACCCACAAATAGGGAAGGTCTCAGGAAACCGTAGGTTTCTTGAACTTAAGCGGAAGCAGGCTGAGCCTTGGCGAAGTGGACAGTGAGGTATCGCTGGAGGTTAAAGTAAGAGAGAAGGTTCTTCTCCTCGGTGACCTTCTTCTCGTCATAGTTGAGGAGCTTCTTGAGCTTAGCATCAGCAATGATGCGGCGACCATTCGACTTGTCCTGGAGCTTGTTGTCGCGGACATACTGAGTGATCTGCTTGGTAACATCAGTTCGGGCAATCTCAGTGCCATGGGCAAGACCAAGGAAATCAGCGAGCTCATCGGAAATCTTGGTTGGCTTGACGAATCCACTCTTGGCACGGCCCTTCTGGTTCTTCTTCTTACGAGCATTCATCTTGTCAAGAGTCTTCATCTCACGAGAAACATGCTTCTCAAGTGCCTTGGTCTCGGACTTAAGCTGGCTTACAAGGGCAGTAAGGTCATGCTGGGCCTTGTTGACACGAGCAAAGAGGTCAACAAGCGCGGATGGGGTCTCGGCCGAGAGAGAAACAACCTCATTCTCTGGGGCGGCGACAACTGGGACTGGGGCCTCAACAACCTTTACTGGCTCAGTAGCGGCTGGGGCGTCCTTCTTGGTGGACTTGGTAGTGGTCTTTGTTTGCTTTGGTGCTTTGGTTGCGGTGGACATCTTCTTATATCCTATTATAAAGGGTTCTTTTTATATTCATTTTCGGCTTATATGTTATAATAATGAATTAAGTATTTTATTGACCGCGTTTACAATGCCAAAAATTAAATAAACATATAATATCTTTTTTTCAAGAAACCTACTGTTTCCTGAGACCTTCCCTGCTTTAGGAAATAGGAGATGGGGTATCAGGGTGACCGTCCCCCTTAAAATGAGACATTGAGATTAAATCAAGTGAATGGCTTATACCAACATAAGCACTAAATGCTAATAAAGTATAAAAGTACCACATTGGTTTCTTACTGGTCCAGCTATAATAAATTGCGCCTAATCCAACAATAACATGGCCGGCAGAGACAGAATTATATTGTCTCCATAATCTTTGAGCATGATAAGCAATAGCAAAGCAGATGTTTACAATCAAAAATACAAATACACCATTTGAGGTTTTATTCTTATTTGCTCCTATATATAATAACAACGGCGTAACAATGAACAAATGATAATAATGTATTAAATATTCTTCTAATCGATTTTCATCAGCAGTTGCCTTGGATGAATCATGTTGGGCTTCCGTGTGCATAGGCGGTTTTAGAGGTTGAGTTATACTAGTATCGCTTGTACTTCGCTTAAGAGCCAACTTCTGACATTCGAATTTATAATCATACCAAGCCATGGAGACATAAGAGACTACGAATAATACTAGACTCACAAATAACTTCCAATAAGTATTCATCATTGGTGGAATGTAAAAAAACAAACCAATGATAATCATGGCAAAAATAACACATTTAATATTAATCTGAAAGGGATAGTTTGGATAAATTCCTCCTGCCATATTAATATAATAATATAAAAGTCGCATGCGGGGGCGCTACCCCGCAACAGAATAATACAACCATGGCATTGCTTCCGCCGCATCAGAACTAACTAAAGTAAGAGCAGTCAATACATAATATGCGCCTAATGCCTGGTTGTCTCTACTTACAGCTGTATTTATTAAACGACTTATAATTTCATAAATAAGATGTTTCAACTGTTCTTTGTCTATGTTATGATTGTAATTAATGGTTTGAATGGGTATGTTGATGAAAGGAGTACCATTTGGAGGGCATATCATGTATTTGATTTCATTAGCTAATTGTGCACGATGATTCCATATATCATAGAGTTCAAGTATAAACCGTCGTAGTTTTACATTATCAAGGTTAGTAATCCATTCATGTTGTGTATAATTTCCTAGACCATCTATTTTTTGAAATAGCATCATCAATTTGTGGTCAATACTATGAACCGGCGCTTCTTCGTGAATAAAATGATGTGTTTGATTTAACATACGATTGTAAATAATTCTTTGATTGATGGTCGAGACAAATTCCTTGGTAAATGGATTTCGTGTATATGGATTGATTGGATTGTTTTTTACAATCAAGTTGTACAAGGATATAATATTGAATCCATATACAAAATCATCTTTGTCTCGGAAACTGATGAAAAAATAATAGGAGATTTCCTTCATGTCCTCTACCGTAAGGAAATCGTCTACATTATTACACAATGAACGTTTGAACATCGCGGGCCCCTGACTTAAATTAAAATTATGGATTATGTGTTTTCTCCAGCATTTTTGAATCTTATTTGCGTAATAACTATTTTTTAAATATTTAGAAGCCTCCTTTAAAATCTCGTTTTTAAGTTTTGCCTTCCATTTTACCTTGAAAAATTGCCCAATTGTCTTTAAATCATTGATAGTATAGTTATTTATATCAAGTAATTCATATTCTTTATATGTTTTTGGATAGGCCTTCATTTTTAATATATCATGAGAATTATATTTAATCCATTATTTTAATCATAAATGATACGATTTTGCGTGTAATAAAAAAAAAATTGATTTAAAGAAATTACCCCTAATTAATATATAAAAAAGCAAATGGCATCTCTTATTACTAACCCAAATGAGTTCTCTCCTAAGACCGACCTTATGTACGGTTCTCCAAAGCCATATGGCCCAGGAAAGAAAGTGCCTGTGATGAACAAAAAGACAAAGCGTGGTCTTATCATTCGATGCCCATGGATGCTTACCTATGGTGCTAACGGATATGTTAACCCAAAGGACCCAAACGCAGAACCAGACATGGCCAAGGTATCCATGACCCTTCAATTTCCTCGTGATGAATTTGCCAATGATAAAACCAATGAGTTCTTCAAGACGATTCAAGAGATGGAGGAACAAATTCTCAATGATACATTTAAACATTGCCGTGATTGGCTTGGGTCTGCGTATGAGGATGTTCGAGAGATTAAGGCATTGTACACTCCTCTTCTAAGTTATCCAAAGGATAAATCGACTGGAATGCGCGACAAGACTCGTCCACCAACCATGAAAGTAAAGATTCCACGTGATGACAAGACGATGACTTATCGTACTGAAGTGTTCAATGTAACCCGAACTCAGTTGTACCCAAATGAGGATGGTATGGAAATCAACGAGGTAATCCCTAAGGGTTCCATGGTCGCATGTAATTTGTACTGTGCTGGTATTTGGTTGGCGGGTGGTAAGTTTGGAGTTATCTGGAATCTAAGCCAGGCAATGGTTAAGCCCTCAGATAGTTTGAAAAAGGGCGAGTGTTATATTCCTGCGGTGGATGAAGACGGTAATCCAATCGAAGAGGAACAACCACGTTCTACCAATGAGGAAGCATCTGAAGAAAAACCAGCAAACCACGACAGTGACGGTGAAGATGAACATCCCGTGGAACAAACACCTGAAGAGCCCGTAGCCGAACCCGTCAAAGAAGCACCTAAGAAAAAGGCGGTGAAGAAGGGCGGCAAAGAAGTATAATATCGCCGATATCACTAACATCATAGATATTGTTTTTTATGCGAGGAATACCTCTACCTATTATTTTTTTATGTTTATATTCCTCTTGAGTCATTAAAATACTTATACCATCTATTTCAACTGATTCCTTTTCATCCTCTACGATGTACACAATATCATTATTATCATCTATACTAACATTTGATGGTAATATTGGTAAAATAGTTACTTTAATCTTATTATAAAATACTAATTCTGAATGCCATAATGGAATATAGATATCATGCTCATTCATATAATAGACTTCTCGTTTCAAAAGTCTAGACAAGGTCGGGGTAATTTCATAATTTTTATACTGAGACAAATGTTGTTGAATGGGCTGATTGATATATTTTTCTATGATAGGTAATTGAAAGATAGGCTTGTCCTTCGTATAATAAATATAATATCGTAACAACTTTACATCGATGTCATCCATAACCGTCTGTTTCGGCTTCTTACTGTTGTTGATTAACACATCATATGCTTCCTTGATAAGAATAAATCGTTTAGAATCTCCTCCGCGGTCAGGATGACACTTGAGAGTTTCCTTTTTGTATTTCTTTTTTATTTCTGAGACATCGTATATATCTTTGATTCTAAGTATTTGAATGGCTTCTATTAAATTCATATAAATAAAGTTGGAAAGAACAATTTATATAAATTATCTTATTATTATATAAAATGAAGCCAACTCTTAAAAACAAACGTAAGCTTAGATTTGCGGTAAATTCTCATATTCTCACACGTCGACGCATTAAAGGTGTATTAAAGTCGGGAGGATGCCATCGAAGAGGTACTCGATGCGGTAGAAGAAAATGATAATGACTGTACCGAGACATAATGATATGACGCTCTAACCCTGGGCTGAACAATTATGTCAAGTACGCTTATGCCAATAATGTCTTTAAATAAACAACAAAATTTTCAATGTGAAATATAGTTCGATAGTTTATATTATATTTCTCAATCATCGATATAATTTCTATATCATCTATCTGAATCTCTGGATATTTCTTACAAAATTCAAAGTAAATATACTGTAAGCATTGGTGTATATCGAAATTATAAGTCGATAACTGATATATATATTCTCTCAATTGAAACAGGTCGTTGTCCATATCGTAAATCATTTTTAGAATTTTATTACAAAATGGGATGTATTCTTGACCATAAGACTCAGTATATCTTTTTTTCAAAACAACAGGTGCGTCACATATTTTTTTAATAGACTTTGGTAAATAAGATAAATGCTTTGTACATAAAATGAATCTTAAATTGGGCTTACGCATGAATGTATAAAAGATATTCAACAAGTCAGAATCTATAAAATGAAAATTTCTACATAATACAATACCTATGTTCATTTGTGTTTGAACAATATCATTCACATGAAGTATAAATTCATTCCACAAAGCATTTTCGTTTGTACCGAGTAATTCAAAATCAATTTCAAAATGTACATCGCTGATATTAAAATAATATAATTCCTTGTCTACTTCTATTTCCATCTTACGTTTATACTTTAATCCTGACTTACTATATGGTCTTATGAACTCGATTGCTTTAGTATATTTACCTGAATTTTCAGGACCATAGATGATAATTGATTTATCCATAATATAAATATCAAAAGCATATTTAAATACATATTGTTTATTAATATATTGATGAATATCTACCATACAATTAACAATATCGATGTGAATAATATATCGATTTGTAATCCAATCGCAAATAAGTTTTCAAATTATGACAGATTTTATAAGATACTTTATAATTTAAATGGAATGACAATGAATTCTATTTTTTTATTGATTGATATTGATTCTCTTCATGTAGTCGAAGAACATAAGAAATATAGAGTTACGTTTAATATTGATGATAATACAATAGAAAAAATAAAAAGGCTTGAGGTTTCCTTGCTAGAAAGAGCAAACCACTTGTTACAGAAGGATATTGTATTGAATTGTAATTATAATTTGATGAATAATAAATATATCTATTCTACCAATACAGTTTCAAAAAAGAACAAAAAAATGTATCTTCGAATATCTGGAATATGGGAATCCAACAACCAAATTGGATTAACTACAAAGATGACATTGTTGGATTAATGAACCATCCTTCTTCTTGATTGAGGTTTCGGTCTAGCTGAAGTTTCTTTTCTGGATTGTGACCTTCTTGTATTCGTCGTTGGTTTTTCCGCGCTATATTGTGGCATTATCATCTTCTTAGTTAGTTTCGGTTTTATTTTTTGCATAGCTTTAAAATCCTTTATGATTTTTATGGATGTCTCTTGAACCCAATGTTCAAAAACTTGTTTGGGAACGCTTGATTCCTTTTCAAAAACCATTCTTAAAATATCACCTATTTTTGACGATGTACTATTTAATGAGTTTTCTTCAACATCACCTCTATTTTCTTTAACATCATCTATAACGTCACCTCTCTTTTCTTCAAATTCTTTTATAATAGAATAAAATTCATTATTATCTTTCGGAAATTTTAATTTACCGGTTTCATATTTATCTTCGATATGTGATATTACTGCGTTATGTCTTGTTGGAAAATCTCGAAAACTCTCCATTATCAGTTGATTACCTTTAGCTACTTTTATTATTATATCAGCATATAATTTCATCATTTTATCGTAAAAAATATTATTTAAGTCTTCATCATTTGATTTTTTTAATTTCAATGATTGAAATAATTCATTTTTATGTGGTCTTTTATTTATTTCGCGTAAACGTTCTAATAAACTAGAATTTAATTGATTCATAATTTCACTTGGTTCTTGCATTCTTATATTAGCAATATAAAAAATTATCCATCTACTGTAAAACAATCCAGGATGACTTGCATAATAGTAACACCAACTAAATTCAAGAAAGCAAGCATATAGGAATAGACTGATAATTGTGTGGCATATTCTTTGGCCACGGAGAATTTATTCGTATCGGATGAACTCAAAATATATTGAAATACTGATATAACAACTAAACCCACTAATAAAATACTAGAATAGAATGACCATGTATAATATTGGTCAGGCGCATTTTTCATATTGATGGTGGTATAGTATTTTAAATTCATACTAATAATCCACATGAGAATAACAATCGTTCCCACTAAGGCCCATGGCAATTTTTTGATTGAATTCCAGTCATTGGATGCGGTGTCTACATTAATTAATACAATACCAAGGATAGAAAATGCGACAATACTATACCCCCACAACACAGCATTCGCAGGACCTATACTTCCGTCATCGGTTGAAAATATAGTACCTAATGCCAACTTAATAAATAAACCAACTCCAATAAGAGAAATAAATACAGGATTTGCCGCTTTGGTATCTCTATCTTTTAATACTGTCAATAAAGAATTAAATAAGGATGGTTTTATTTCGTCTGGCATATTTATATAAATCTATATTTTAATATTTGAATTTCTTTGTGATATATTTTTCGATTTCACTCTTATCATTGCTTTCGATTGGACACGGGTAAAATTTTGGTTTTGACATTTTTACCGTTTTGTAATAAAGATATCTTCCATGTGGTCCTTTTCGTACACTCCAGTTTTGATTTACTTCTAGAATAATATTAGACTCTCTTGATTCATAATATTGATGTAAAAGTTTGAGGTCAGGTTCCGAGACAAGTTGCTCCGATATCCATTGAGTAATTTTGGATTGGTCTTCAAATTGACTTAATGAAGTACAGCCACCTTTGTATTCCATATAATAACCATGTGGACCATCTTTAATTACAATCGCGTCGCCTCTCCATTTACCTGCGTGTAACGATTTATATACCTTTTTTGTCTCATTCTCTACAGTTAGAACAGCATCTACGTTTTTAATAAAATCTCGAATGCTATCTTTCCATTTCACTTCTCCAGATTCAATCAGGTCGAGTTGTTTTTCCATTTCTACGGTGTATCCATAATTAAAGATAGATTCGAAATTTCGATAACAAAAATCATTTACTTCTTTCCCAAGTGATGTAAGAGCTAATTTATGAGATTCATCAAACTCCTTGGTGTTTTCACTTATTTCTGTTTTGTGACTTTTAAAATCATAATGAACAATTTTTAAGGGTACTTTAATACCGTGAATCTTTCCAAGATTGACATAATGTTTATCTTGAATGGATTCGATGATTCCTGTATAAGTAGAGGGACGACCAATATTACGATGTTCTAATTGCTGTATCAACTGTGCCTCCGTATAATGGAACTGCGGACTGACGCATGTCTCCGTCGAGACAAACTTACTACATTCGACTGGGATATTCATGACACAATCCAAATAATTGGACCAATTCATGGTTTCAGATTTACATCCCTTTTTCCATCCTTCGTAAATCATAGTAACGGATGTATGTTGAAATTCATATTCACCACATAAAATGGTATAGGTCTTATGAGAAGTAATACATGGTTTCATACAGGTTTGTTGAGTATGCTTATAGATAAAAGAATACAAACGATTGGTCGCCGAATCAACCTGTATACTTTCTACATCTAAACGTGTGACCCGAATTCCTTCATGTGCGTTAGCTACAATTTTATTGTCTCGGATTTTTTTATCAGAAGGATTTAAAAAATCATGCCCCAGTTGTTGTTGTATCATTTTAATAAAATCATCACTATAACATGCTTGGTCAGTTCTCATGTAAGTAATAAGACCAAGTTCATATAAGGTTTGCGCACAACGCATCGTCTGCTGCGGAGACATACCCAATTGTTGACTGGCTTGTTGTTGAAGTGTACTTGTCGTAAAAATCGAGGGTGGTTGGACCTGGACCTCTTTTGTCTCGGCGCGAGAAATACAAAACTTTTTATCCGAGACAAATTTTAAAAATTCATGAAGTTCCTTTAAATCTTTAAAAGTTTGTTTCAATTTGAATTCAATGTCCTTTCCAGTGAAGAACCCAACCACTTTATGATGGGTATTGTATTCTTGTTTTTCAATCAGCTCCTCTCTTTCAGCGATTAAATGTAAGGCAGGTGTTTGACAGCGTCCAGCACTTAATTTATGTTGAACATATTTCCACAAGATAGGTGAAATTTTAAAGCCGATATAAATATCTAATATCTGTCTTGTATTTTGACTATATACCCGATTCATATTGATTCTTCCAGGATTTTCAATTGCTTTTAACACCGCAGCTTTTGTAATTTCATGAAAGACAATACGCTTGGTTGTCTCAACCGGAAGTTTACATATTTGACAAATATGCCAGGCAATGGCTTCTCCTTCCCTATCATCATCCGTCGCAAGAATAACATCCTTCGCGATTCCTACCTCTTCTTTTAAAAACTTGACAATTTTTGGTTTCGTTGACTCGTACTTTACTTTTAGAGTTTCCAAATCAATTTGTTCTAGTTTAGTAAGGCTACGGAAGTGTCCACAACTAGCAACGACTCGGTAATTCGAACCAAGATAAGATTCGATGGTTTTACACTTGGAGGGTGATTCTACAATCACAAGAATTGACATTTATATAAATATAGTAAATGTATTTATATAAATTAGAAATTACCTATATCTCTCTTGATATCAATATGATAAATACTTGAAGCCACAAAATAGATTTTATATGAAAAATAACAAAATACAATGAGCAATAGTATCAATAATATCTTGTGAATGAATTTAGTTCGAAAATCAGTGTTCATCAATATCATTTATATAATTGATATAAAAATATTTATATAGTTTTCATGTTCTATGGTCGACGCAAATTTTATCATTGCGATGATATTTATTATCAATATGCTTATTTTTATAATTTTACTATCCATGTTTAATACAATTTATGTATCCAACCAAAAAATAGAACATTTGTTGTTTCAAATAAAACATGACTGTGCCTGTATTATAATGTTCGTTGAAGAAACAGTGGATGAATCAGAAGGAGGCCCGTCTACAACACAGTAGCCTTAAAATCAGTCCATGAGATATTCTTTCCTTTTTTGTAATCAGGCTCCTTATCCAAGTCCTTCAATCTAGGGTCCACATACATATTGCGCAACAACATCCCAATATCATAAGCGGCCTCTTGCTGAGACAACTTCCCATTTTCAATTTCCTTTAATTTGTCCAAAAATAAATAGAGTGTATGAATATCAATCTGATTACGAATGAGTTTATTGTATATTACAGTATAGTTTTGAAATAAAAATCCTGCGACTGGCATACACAATGTATCCAATGTTTTCAAATCTGCGTTTGGATTGTTAATTTTAATCAACTCAATTGCCTCGGCGCATTTTCTTATTTTTTTACTATGACGTAAATCACGAATCGCTTGAGTATTATCAACAGTGTTATTTTGTTTCATAAGTTCACCTAAGTGTAATCTTTGTTCTTCGTTCATTTCTATTAAATTATCCTAAGTATTTAAATTGTTTAATATTCCTAATATTTATAATGGGTTGCCAAACTAGAATGTATACTATAGGTGATGGGTTTCCATCTATCTTTTATTTAGGTGAAAGCATAAAATCCAGTATATGCGCGATTGACAATCAATTCAAAAGCCTTGTAGGAGGAAAACGCAAAAAAACACGACGTCGAACAAGAAAACGAAGGAAAACGTTAAGAAAACACTAATTTAGTTACAATATACATAGGATGAAAGGCATTCTTTTCAATCATTCAAAGAGTTTAAATCCAACTTTTGACATTCGGAACAAGAGTGGTCATATTCCTACTATGGAATTCATATCACCTCTTAATAAAAAGACAAATAAAAAACTTATCGTCATGATTCGCGGACATGTGAGAGATTCGTTCGGAGACCCTAGATTAAGACAACTAATAGAGTCATTGTCTCAAAAATACAATACAACCATTTATTTACATACTTGGGATATTTTACAGAGTGATAAGAGTTGGCGTACTCTAGAAAAAAACAATACTCCCGTGTCTCAAGAAATGATACAGGAATATTTTAAAGGCATTCCAATCAAAAGAATCCAAATCGAAACAGAAGAGAACATAGAATTAAACGGTACAATAGAAGGAAACGTAAGTGTTACTAGATGCCCGGTTCTTTGTTGGAAGAACATGTTTTATGGAATGTACGAAATCATCAAAAACATAGATGAGCCCGCCGAGACAACGATACTCAACATACGCTATGATATTTTCACAAATCGAAATCGTTTGTTTACAATTGACTCGATTATGAAACTAATCGACCTGAACTTTAATAAATATATGTACTCGAACGCATATATTTCAAAAGAACCTAAAATAGGAATTGATAACTTGATACTTGGTAGTGTCTATAGCATGAGACAACTTATTCATCATTTTCATTACAATCTTGATGAAATCTTGACAAGATATCCTGAAGAAATTCATCAAGAATTTATAGTATTTAAAGAGAACAAGTTATTGTAAAAATGACAAGCCGTCGGTTATATTTGATAATAATCCATTTTTACTAGTGGCCTTTCTACCATATACGGGGTCTATTACGCTAATATATTCTATAGGTTCGGTTAAATTTAATTTAGACATTTTCTTTAAAAACTTTATATCATTTTCAGGTAAAACAGTTCTAATTCTTGTTTTTTGTACAAAATGTGTTAATTCATTTTTATTATTACCTGTAGCAGATACTGTTACCGGAATAAATGGTAAAACTGAAAAGTCAATATTATTATCAACTTGATAAATGATAAATGCGATTTTATCGGTATAAGTATTCATCCAAGAAATGAATTCTTCTGCGTTTTTTCTTTTCATAAAACCATTAACATAGGCACGTTCTTTGATACTGTAATATAACTCTGAGGAAGAATTATACCCAGAAGAATTTATACCTTGTTGAGAATCCTGTGTAATAAATCCTTTACTGTTTATTGTTTTTAATAATGGAACCGCGCGAATCGTAGTTTGAACATCTTCTCTATTTTTAAAACTATCTGAATCTAAATATTCTATTACAAATTTCTGAGCATCTTTAAATTTCATTATATTAATTATCAGTATTAAAAAGTTGGCTACATTTCTACAAAATGTTAATGCTTACGAGTTCTGCGACTCTTTCTCTTGGCGGTCTTCTTGACAAAGCCGAACTTACCCTTCTGGGTAAAGAAGCCAGCCTTTTCAAGACGCTTCTCCTTCTTTGCCTGTACGCTCTTCTTCTTCGAGACAATCTCACCATGCTTGTTCTTGATTAGGTCACTCTTGGTGAGACCCCCAGTAGTTTTCTTGGCATTTCCATGATATACCTCAGCTCGCGAACCAAATGTCTTCATATAAAATGAACGAAGAAAAAAAGTCTAGAAATAACATAAGGCATATTTACCATATACACCTCCTAATATATCGATGGAGACAAACCCAAAGGTAGAAAAAACATAAACAATCAAATAGTCCTTATAATAATCATATACATTTCCATCCACAGCTGTATTTTTTATAATTGTACCTCCACCAGAATAGGATATTTTTGTCTCCATCAAATGATTCGTAATTGCCATGCGATTACTCATTGACTTAAATACATAGATGCCTCTTGTAAGTGTAAATCTGGATGTATTCGAATAAGTGATGCTATTTATATTCAATCCAC
>JACCDX010963558.1_pt1 | contig 12574 bp, 11 predicted proteins | sample 7449681 | NCBI WGS metagenome assembly JACCDX01 (sample SAMN15323450, study PRJNA562643) | freshwater metagenome | isolation source: river surface water | place: USA:Blue River Watershed | collected 2017-08-18
GAGGAGCGCGATGTCGCGCTTCTCGTTCCTCTGGCGATAGGCCAGCCAGGTCACGAAGACCATCGTGGCGGCGAAGGTGAGGAGCATGATCGTGATGGAGTCCATGGGGTCGAGTCGCGTACGGGTGGCACGCGATGATCCGGACATCGATCACTCGGAAAAAGCAGCAAATGGCTGAGTTCGGTTTCGGGGTTTCCGAAACAATTCGCCGGCGATCGCCGCCTGTTGGGTGGTAGGGCGTGCAGGACTTGAACCTGCGACCAAGGGATTATGAGTCCCCTGCTCTGACCAACTGAGCTAACGCCCCAACCGAGTCGTTGATTGTATGTGGGCGGTGACCGGCCGCGTCGCAAGGCCGACTCGCACAGGCGAGGCCTGCGCGGGGGCCTGCAACGGGCTCAGAGCCCCATCTCCTTGGCGATGATGCTTTTCTGGATTTCGTTGGCGCCACCACCGACCATGCCGTGCTTGGCCTCCCGGAAGTAGCGCTCCATGTCCTGCTCGGGCAGCTGCGAGTAGCCCCCCAGTGCCTGCATGCCGTTGAAGGCCGCCTTGAACAGGGCATCCACCGCGAACACCTTGGCCATGGAAACGTCCTTGACCGCCCGTTCGCCGCGGGCCATCTTGGATGCGGCAGCATAGGTGAGCAGGCGAGCCGCCTCGATGTTCATGGCGTCTTCCGCCATCCTGTGCTTGAGGACCTGAAAGTCCGAAAGCGACCGTCCGAAGGCCTTCCGGTCCTTGGTGTAGCGGATCGTGTCATCGAGGGCGGTCTGCGCGTTGCCGACATAGGAGGCCGCCAGGCTCAGGCGCTCATGCTCCAGGTGCGCGCCGATGTAGGTCCAGCCCTCGCCCACCTCACCCAGCAGGTTTTCCTTGGGCAAGCGAACGTTGTCCAGGTAAAGCTGGGTGGTCCCGAGGCTGCGACGCACGATGGTATTGAGCTTGGTGATGGTCAGCCCCTCGGCGTCGTTGGGCAGCAGGAACAGGCTGAGGCCCTTGTAGCGCTCCTCACCTGTTCGGGCCATCAGCACGATCGTGGTCCCGGGGATGTGGGCGCCGGAGCACCAGGTCTTGCTTCCATTGAGCACCCATTCATCCCCCTGCAGCACCGCCTTGGTCTTCGCGTTCGCCGCGTCAGAGCCTGACTGGGGCTCCGAGATGGAGATGGAAAACGTCCGCTCGCCCTTGAGGAAGGGCGGCAGGTACCGCGCCTTCTGCTCGGGCGTCCCATAGTCGGCGATGTTGGTGGCCGTGAACATCGAGGTCATGATGCAAGCCGCCGTGTCCAGGCTGTACTTGGCGATCGCCTCGCAGAAGATCGCGAACATGATCGGGTCGGCGGCCGCGCCACCCTCTTCCTCGGGCAGCAGCAGGCCCAGCCAGCCGAGCTCGCCCATCTTGCGATAGACCTCCCAGGGGAACTCCCGGCTTGCGTCATGGGCGCGGGTGTACTCGCGGCCCACCTCCTTTTCGATGAAGGCGTTGACGGTGTCGCGCCACATGCGCTGCTCTTCGTTGAATTCGAAATTCATGGGTGTCTCGGTTCGATGGCGTGGGAACTTCGGCTGACGTCACTCGGGCTGGATGCCGGCGTCCTTGACCAGGCGCGTCCACTTGGCCACCTCGCCCTGGGACCAGGTCCTGAACTGCGCAACGGGCAAGGGCGCCGGATCGGCCCCAAGCTCCAGCAGGCGATTGCGGACGTCGGGGTGCGCCAGGGCCTTTGCGATTTCTGCGTTCAGCCGCTCGACAACCGGGGCGGGGGTGCCTGCAGGAGCGAACAAGGCAATCCAGCCGGACAGGTCGTAGCCGGGCACTCCGCTTTCCGCGATGGTGGGCAGGTCGGGCATGAGCGAGCTGCGCTGCGCGGAGGTCACGGCGAGCGGCTTGAGGGTACCCGCCTTCAGCTGGCCGGCGGCCGCCGCGATGTCGGTGAACATCAGGTCGACCCGGCCGGCGACCACTTCGGTCATGGCGGGCGGGTTGCTCTTGAAGGGCACCCGCAGCAGCTTCCAGCCGACATCACGTGCCAGGGTTTCACTCTGCACCACGCCGCTGGCGTTGCCGGTGGCCAGGGAGAGCTCTCGGCCCTTGCCGTAAGCGACCAGCTCGCGGAAGGTCTTGACGGGCAATTGGGGGTTGGCCACCAGGATGCTGGTGAAGATCGCCACGCGGTTGACCGGCTCGAAATCCTTCACCGGGTCGTAGCGGATCGACTTGAGCAGCGCCGGGTTGGCGCCGTTCGTGGAGTTGGTCCCCATCAGCAGGGTGTAGCCGTCAGGCCGTGCCTTGGCGACGAACTCGGCAGCGATAGCGCCGTTGGCGCCAGGCTTGTTGTCCACGACGACGGTCTGCCCCAGGCCCTCGGAAAGTTTCTGGCTCAAGAGGCGGGTACCCACATCGGTTCCGCTGCCGGGCCCGAAGGGCACGACGATCGTCACCGTGCGTGCGGGGAAGGCATCCTGCGCCCCGGCGGCCGCGGCGATGCCCAAGGTGGTCGCCGTCAGGACGGCCTTCAAAAGCGATTTCTTCATCGTTGTCTCCTGGTTATTGAAATACCACGCCAAATGAAAAGTGGATCAGGCAAACCCGCGCGTCATACGACACCCTGGTCACGCAGTGCGGCAAGGTCTTCGGCCGGCAGGCCCAGCCAATCGCAATAGACAGCTTCGTTGTCCTGCCCCAGCCGACGGCTCGGAACGATGGGCAAGGGCTCGACGCCGTCATAGCGCATGGGGGAATTGGGCAGCGGTACGCGCCCCAGGTCCGGGTGATCGATCCATTCGATGGCCCGGCGCTCCAGCAGATGCTGGTCGTGGATCACCTCGTCCAAGTCACGTACGGGCGCGGCCGGCACCCGATGGCGCATCAGCAGTTTGAACAGGCTGTCCTTGTCATGTTGCACGGCGAAGGCCCCGACGACAGCGTCCACCGCGTCGATGTGGGCGACGCGCGCTGCCAGACTGGAAAAGCGGGGGTCGTCCGCCAGCTCCTGCCGCTGCATGGCGTCCAGGAGCGATCGCCAGTGCGTCTCGCCGACGCACAGGATGGCTATGTACCCGTCGCGCGTCGCGTAGACGTTGTAGGGGGCCTCGGCCAGGCCGCCATGCCGGTTGCCGGTTCGCATCGGCACGACCGGGTCATGGCCCATGAACAGGCCGAGGTTGGAACTCAAGGAGGCATAGACCGCCTCCTGCATGGACACCTCGACGCACCGCCCCAGGCCCGTGAGGCTGCGCTCGACCAGGGCCGTCATCACGCCGCCGTACAGGTGCACGCCGCCGAAAAAATCGCAGATGGCGGGACCGGCCTTGACGGGGGGACGATCCGCGAAGCCGGTCACGCTCATCACGCCCGCCATGGCCTGCACCGTGAGGTCCATGGCCGGGTAATCCCGGTACGGTCCGCTCAGGCCGTAGCCCGATCCGGACGCGTACACCAGCCTGGGATTCACCTCTCGCAGCTGGTCCCAGCCAATACCGAGGCGGTCCATCGTTCCCGGCGCGAAATTCTCGAGGAGCACGTCGGCGCGCCGGACCATGTCATGGAGCAATTGCTTGCCGTGCGCCGTCTTCAGGTCCAGCGTGGCGCAGAGCTTGTTCGAATTGAGCATCGCGAACGGCAATGCCGCCCCGCCGACGCTTGCGCGCCGCCTGAGGTGTTCGCCCGTCCTGGGCTCGATCTTGATCACGCGGGCCCCGGCCATCGCCATCAGGAACGTGGCGTAGGAGCCGTTGTAGATCTGCCCCAGGTCGATGACCGTCAGCGAGCGCAGGGGCAGGCTGGCCGGCGCGCGCTGCTCGCGGGCGGGTGGTTGGCTCATGCATCACCTCGCCCGCTCTTGTCCCGAAAGACGGGGGGCCGCTTTTCCTTGAAGGCGCGCGCCGCCTCCATCGAATCAGGATGGCTCTTGATGATCGCGGTGGCGTAGGTTTCGACATGGTAGCCGTCGTCCAGGCTCATGGATTCAGTCAGGTTCATCACTTCCTTCATCAGCCGCACACTGGCCGGGCTCTTGGCGCAGATGGCGTCGGCAGCGGCCAGGGCCGCCTGGAGCACCTGCTCGCGCGGCACCACCTGCTGCACCACACCCAGCTTTTCCATGAACGCGGCATCCACGCGGTTGCCCGTCAGGGCCATCCAGCGCATTACCTTCTCGGGGACGATGCGCGCCAGGTGACGGGTGCCGCCCATCACGCCGACGTTGATTTCAGGCAGGCCGAAGGTGGCCGTATCCGCCGCGACGACGATGTCGCACTGCGAGACCATGACCAGGCCGCCGCCCAGGGCATAGCCGTTGACGGCAGCGATCACCGGCACCGGATTGCGACGGATGGCGTCGAACACCTGCCGGATCACGCGCGTGCGCACCAGCGCCGAGGCGGCGTCCATGGCGCCGAGCTCGCTGACGTCGCCGCCCGCCACGAAGGCACGGTCTCCCGCCCCGGTCAGCACCACGCAGCGGATGTCTTCATCGGCTTCCACGCTGCGCAAGGCAGCCAGCAGCTCCCGGTGCGCCTGGAGCGACATCGCGTTCACGGGCGGCCGGTCAATCGTGATGACGAGCACGTGCGGATGGTTCCCCGGCTTTTCCAGCTTGATCAGTGCGCTTTCCATGCGTGTTCCGTTCAGGAGGTTCTCTTGGCTGCGAATTCGACGAACCACTCGATGCTGGAGGGGTTGGCCATCGCATCGAGGTTGATGACGCGTTCCATCGGCTCGCCGAGCATCAGCCGCTTGATGGGGACTTCGAGCTTCTTGCCCGTCAAGGTGCGCGGGACCTGCGGCACCTGCAGGATCTCGCTGGGCACGTGCTTGGGGGTGAGGGCGCGGCGGATCGCGGACACGATCCGCTCCTTGAGCGGATCGTCCAGGGTGTGGCCCGCCTGCAGCACCACGAAGAGCGGCATGTAGGAGTCGCGGCCCAGGTACTCCAGGTCCACCACCAGGGAGTCCGCGATCTCGGGCATCGCCTCGACCGCCCCGTACAACTCACCGGTTCCCATGCGGATGCCGTGGCGATTGATCGTGGCATCCGATCGCCCGTACACGACGGCGGTGCCTCGCGAGGTGATCTCCACCCAGTCTCCATGGCGCCAGACGCCGGGGAAATGGTCGAAGTAGCTCTCGCGCAGGCGCTGGTCGTCGGGGTCATTCCAGAAGCCGACCGGCATCGAGGGCATCGGCAGCGTGCACACCAGCTCGCCGACCTGGTCCGTCACGGCGCGCCCTTGCTCGTCCCACGCCTGGACGCTGGCCCCCAGGCAGCGGCACTGCATCTCGCCGGCATGGACCGGCAGGGTGCAGTTGCCCCCGATGAAGGCGCTGGCGATATCGGTGCCGCCAGAGATCGGGTTGATCCACACCTGTGGGCCAAGCTGCGCCTGCAGCCACTGGTAGGCGTCCGTGGACAGCGGCGAGCCCGTCGACCCGATCGATCGCAGGCGGCGCAGGCGCCCGTGGGCGCGCGGCACCACGCCGGCCTTCATGCAGCTCTGGTAGAAGGCTGCCCCCGCCCCGAAGAAGGTGGCGTCGGCCTCGTCCGCGAAGCGCCAGAGGGCGTCGTTGTCCGGCCATCCCGGGCTGCCGTCGTACAGGCAGATCGTCGAGCCCACCAGCAACGCACCGACGAGGACGTTCCACATGATCCAGCCGGTGCTGGAATGCCAGAACAGCCGGTCCGGCGGGCCCAGGTCATTGTGAAGCGCGTGCAGCTTGGCGTGTTCGAGCACGATCCCCCCATGCCCGTGGACGATGGGCTTGGGCAAGCCGGTGGTACCGGAGGAATAGACCACCCACAAGGGGTGGGCGAAGGGGACTCGCTCGAACGACAGCGGCGGGTTGCCGTGCGTGGCCTGCGTCCAGTCCAGGGTCGTGACGGGGCGCCAGGACGGCGCGGCGCTCGCACCCACGGTGATGAGGAGGTCGATGGACGGCAGGGCCTCGATCAGCGCGCCGACCTCGCCCCGGCGGTCGTGGTGACGGCCGCCAAAGGCATACCCCTCCACGGTGACCAGCACCCGCGGCTCGATCTGGCGCCAGCGCTCGAGGACGCTGGGCGCCCCCATGTCGGGCGAGCACAGCGACCAGGTGGCGCCCAGGCTCGCGGTGGCCAGGAAGGCAACGACGGCCTCGGCGCGGTTGGGCAGGTAGCCCGCCACACGGTCACCCGCCTGGATACCCTGCGACCGCAGGGTCTGGGCCAGCGCGGCGACCCGCCGGCGCAGCTCGGGCCAGGTGATGGTCTCGATCGCGCCCGACTCATCGCCCGCGACGATCGCCGGCCCGGCATGGGCCGTCCGCAAAACCTGCTCCGCGTAGTTCAGCGATGCCTGCGGGAACCAATCGGCGCCGGGCATCCCAGCCCGGGAAAGGACGGGCGAGAGACTGCCGCTTCCCTGGATGCCGAAGAAATCCCAGAGCGAACGCCAGAAAGCATCCTGCTCGTTAACGGACCAGGCCCACAGGGCGGGGTAGTCGGCGCACTGCACGCCCACCTCCCGGGCCAGCCACTCCCGGTAGTCGGAAATTCGCGCCGCGCGACTGCGCGCTTCGCTGGGCTCCCAGAGCGGAGCGGCTGACTGGTTGTTCATCTATGGTCCAACAATTGACGAATGAATAATAGAGCCATAGAATCGAAACGTAAAGCCCGTGAACACCCTGAAGCTCTCCCCCATCGTTGTCCCCAAGACATCGGACGTGCTGGCCAATGAATTGCGCCGGCAGATCCTGTCTGGCGAGTTGCCCAATGGCGCCCCCCTCCCCCCGGAGCGCGAACTCGTTGCACAGACGGGCCTGAGCCGCGGCTCCGTGCGCGAGGCACTGCGCGTGCTGGAGGCGGAAAGGCTGGTGAGCACGCGCCCGGGCCGGTTCGGCGGCTCCACCGCCCACAAGCCGAACGACGAAACGCTGGGACGCTCGGTCTCGCTGTTCGTCCAGGGCCGCGGCATCAGCCTGCTGGCGCTGCAGCAGACGCGCGAGGCGGTCGAGCCCTCCCTGGCCGCCCTGGCCGCGCTCAATCGAACCGAAGCCGAGTTGCAGCAACTGGTCGAAGCTACCGAAAAGGTCGAAGCCGCGTTTGACGACCCGCCCCTGTTCCTGCGCGAGAACGTCCAGTGGCACTGCGCGATCGCCAATGCGAGCCACAACGAGCTGCTGCGCGCGTTCATGTACTCCATCTCGAACATGATCTACAAGGCCACGTCGGTGGAGAACTTCGCCACCGAGGGCGTGCGCAAGCAGGTCGTCCATGCGCACAGGCGGGTGCTGGAGAGCATCTCCAGCCAAGACGAGAACCTGGCGCGCCAGCGCATGGCCCGCCACATGGCGGCGGTCACCGCCGCCTTCCAGGCATTCCCCACAGCGCCCCTGATCCTCGACCTCTGATCGAGCGCCGCCATCACCCACTCCACCCGAAAACTCCGGCATGAGCATCGACTTCAAACTTGAAGGGCACGTCGCCACCATCACCATCAACCGCCCGGAGCGCATGAACGCGATGGACGCCGAGCACTACACGGGCCTGTCGCGCGCCTGGGAGCAAGTGCGCGACGACCCCGAGGTCCGGGTGGCGATCATCACGGGTGCGGGCGACAAATCCTTCTCCGTCGGCGCCGACCTCAAGTCCTTCCTCAACCGGCAGCCCTCGCTGGCCGAATTGATGATGACCCAGAAGGACCAGCTGCTCAATCGCGGGCTGGAGATGTGGAAGCCGGTGGTGGCGGCGGTCAACGGCTACTGCATCGGCGGTGGCATGACGCTGATGCTGGCCACCGACCTGCGCGTGTGCGCCGAGCACGCCACCTTTTCCGTATCGGAAGTCAAGCGTGGCGTCTTCCCTGCCAACGGCGGCACCCAACGGATTTCGCAGCAGCTGCCCCATCCCATCGCGATGGAGTTGCTGCTTCTCGGGGACGTCTTCGATGCGCAGACCGCCTTGCGCTGGGGCCTGGTGAACAAGGTGGTGAAGGCCTCCGAGTTGATGGACAGCGCGCGCGAGTACGCCGAGCGCCTGGCGCGCAATGCGCCGCTGGCGGTCCAGGCAGCCAAGGAGCTGGCCTTGCGAAGCCGCGACGTGGACCTGGCCACCGGCCTGCGGATGGAGCAGATGATGCTCAGGCTGCTGCAGGGCTCCGAGGATGTGGCCGAGGGCACGGAGGCCTTTGCGCAGAAGCGCCAACCCGAATTCAAGGGACGTTGAGCATGAGCGACAGCTGGGTCACTTACGAACTGCGCGACGCCGTCGCAGTCATCACCTTGAATCGGCCGGACAAGCTCAACGCCCTCAATCCCGAGATGCGCGAGGCCTTGGGCACCTATTTCGAGACTGCAGCCCGGGACAGCGCGGTGCGCGCGGTGCTGCTCACCGCCGCTGGCAAGGCCTTCTGCGCCAGCGGCGACGTCAGCCGGATGGGTGACTTCACCCCCCAGAGCGGCCGCGACCTGCTCAAGCTGGCACATCGCATGGTCCGAAACCTCGCCAACATCGAGAAGCCCGTGGTGGCCAGCGTCAGGGGTGCCGTGGCGGGCATCGGCTGGAGCATGGCACTGGCGTGCGACGCGGTGATCGCCTCCGAGACCGCCAGGTTCTCCCAGGTGTTTCGCCATGTCGGGCTGGTACCCGATGGCGGTGCGGTGTACTTCCTCACCCAGCACCTGGGGCTCATGCGCGCCAAGGAACTGGTGTACTCGGGACGACGCATCGACGCGGCGGAGGCGCACGCGCTCGGGCTGGTGAACAAGGTCGTGGCCGACGACGCACTCGATGCGGCCGCCTTCGATTACGCGCGCGAACTCGCGGCAGGCCCGACGTTCGCCCTGGGGGTGGCCAAGAAGATGTTCAAGCTGATGTACCAGCCCGACCTCGAAACCCTGCTGGATGCCGAAGCCTGGGCGCAGGGGCTGGCCCTGCTGACAGACGACCACCAGGAAGGCGTGCGTGCGTTCTTTGACAAGCGCCCCCCGGTATTCACCGGCCGATGAGGACCCCCATGCAAGACAAAGTCCTGAAGTCCCTCCTGTTCGTCCCTGGCGACTCCGAGAAGAAGATTGCCCGTGCCGAGACCTCTGGCGCAAGCGCGCTGATTCTTGACCTGGAGGATTCGGTGTCTCCCGAGCGCACCGACATGGCCCGGGCAACCGTGCGTGAGTTCCTTCTCGCCAGGCCCGATCGCAGCCGCCTGCAACTGTGGGTCCGGATCAACCCCTTATCCAGCGAATCCGCCTTGCGCGATCTCGCTGCCGTGGTGGCCGGGGCCCCCGACGGGATCATGCTGCCGAAGGTGGAGTCGGCCCAGGATGTGATCCGGCTGGGCCATTGCCTGGATGCCCTGGAAGTGAGCGCAGGCGTGCGGCCCGGAACGATACGGATCATTCCGGTGGTCACCGAAACGCCGGCTGCGATGTTCAACCTGGCCACGTACAAGGGCGCATCCGCACGCCTGCTGGGCCTGACCTGGGGCGCCGAGGACCTGTCGTCCGCGCTGGGCGCCCCTACCAACCGGCTCGAAAGCGGCGAGTATGAATTCACCTACCAGCTGGCACGCTCGCTGTGCCTGGTCGGTGCCCATGCCGCCGGGCTGCAGGCCATCGAGACAATCACGGCCAATTTCCGCGACCCCCACTTGCTTCTCAGGGAAGTCCGGGCATCGCGGCGTGCGGGCTTCACCGGCAAGATCGCGATACACCCCGACCAGATCGCCATCATCAATGCTGGCTTTTCACCGGACGAAGCCGAGCTTGACCATGCCCGCGCCGTGATCCAGGCCTTCAGCGCGGCGCCCGGTGCGGGAACCGTTCAACTCGAAGGCAAGATGCTGGACAGGCCGCACCTGAACCAGGCGCTGAGGGTGCTGGCGGCATCGTCGGCGGCCATGGACACTGTCGCATCCGGGGCACCGGCCTCCAGTGCCGCGGATGCCGTCTAGCAAGACGGCCCCGGAGTCCGGGGCGCCTCACTCCGGCTTGGCGCCCGAGTACTTCACCACCTTGCCCCAGCGCGTGATCTCCGCGTTGACGAAGCTGGCGAACTCCTGCGGGGAATTGCCCACTGGCGCTGCGCCCTCGAACTCGATGCGCCTGCGCACGTCGGCCGAGGCAATCGCGGCCCGCGCGGCGTCCGACAGGCGCTTGGCCAGCTCGGGCGGCATGCGGCCCGGGCCGAACAGCCCGAACCACGCGCTCGACTCGTACCCCGGCAGGACCTCCGCGATCGCCGGCACGTCGGGCATCGCCGGCAGCCGGCGCGGGCTGGTCACGCCCAGCGCCTTGAGCTTGCCCGCCTTGAGGTGCGCCTGCACGTTGCCCACGTTGGCGAACATCAGCTCCACCTGGCCCGCCAGCAGGTCCTGCACCGCCGGCGCCGTGCCGCGATACGGGATGTTCACGATGTAGACCCCCGCCTGCATCTTGAACGCCTCGCCCGCGAGGTGGACGGACGACCCCAGGGCCCCGACCGCGAAATTCATGCGCCCGGGCTTGGACTTGGCCAGGGCGACCAGGTCCTTGAGGCTGTTCGCCGGCACGGACGGATGCGCCACCAGGATCGCCGGGCTCGTCGACACCATGGTCAGCGGCGTGAAGTCCTTCTCCGGGTCGAACGGCAGCGAGGGATACAGCGACGCATTGATCGCATGGCTGGTAAAGCTCATGAGGAGCGTGTTGCCATCGGCCGGCGCACGGGCCACGGCCTCGGCGGCAATGTTGCCGCCCGCGCCCGGGCGGTTCTCCACGACCACGGTGCGGCCCAGGGCCTTGCCCATTTCCGTGGCCAGCGTGCGGGCCATGGTGTCGGTGGTGCCGCCGGCGGGCGCGCCCACCAGGATGCGGATCGGCGCGTTGGCCTGGGCCAGCGCCGCGCCGCCTGCCAGGGTGCCCGCCAACGCCAGGGCGCCCATCGCGGCGCCACGGATCATCCAGTCTCGTCGGTTGTCCATGCGTGTCTCCATCTTCTTCTTGGGGTTCGTCGGTCGCACCGCGGCCGGTCAGGCGTCGTAGCGCTTGCCCATCGCCAGCAGCTCGGGCGTGCCGATCAGCGCGTTGAGCTGGTCGAAGTCCAGCATGCGCTCACGCTCGGGCGCGGTGCTCTGGTGCTGCTTGAGGCTGGCGTAGTACCGCTGCAGCGTGTGCGCCACGGCCCGCGCCGTGCCGCCCGGGAAGATCACGATGCGGTAGCCGATGCGACCCAGTTCGTCCGCCGCGGTGACGGGCGTCTTGCCGCCCTCGACCATGTTGGCCAGCATGGGGATGCGGTGGGCGAAACGGTCGCAGGCGGCGCGCATCTGCTCGGGCGAGCGCACGGCCTCCACGAAGATCGCGTCCACGCCGCAGGCCAGGTAGGCCTCGGCGCGCTCCAGCGCAGCCTCCAGCCCCTCGACGGCGACGGCGTCGGTGCGGGCCAGGATCAACGTGTCGGACGACTGGCGCGCATCCAGCGCGGCGCGCAGCTTGCCGCACATCTCGGCCTGCGGGATCACGCCCTTGCCGTCCAGGTGGCCGCAGCGCTTGGGGAAGGTCTGGTCCTCCAGCTGGATCATGGCCGCCCCCGCGCGCTCGAAGGCGCGCACCGTCCGCTGCGTGTTCAACGCGTTGCCGAAGCCGGTGTCGGCGTCCACGATCACCGGCAGCGACACGCGCTCGGTGATGCGGGCCAGCGTGTCGGCCACCTCGGTCGCCGTCGTCAGGCCCACGTCCGAGCGGCCCAGGCGGGTATAGGCGATGGAGGCGCCGGACAGGTACAGGGCCTCGAAGCCGGCCTGCTCTGCGATCAGGGCGGTGAAGGCGTCATACACCCCGGGTGCCAGCACGGGGGTGGACGATTGGAGGCGTTGTTTCAGGGTCGGTGCGGGCATGGGAAACAGTCGATCGGGAATTCAGTCGCGCGGCACGGGTACGCGGTTCAGGTTTGCAGCATCTCGGCCGCCGTGCCAGCCGCTGTCCAGCCACCCCCCAGGGCGCTGAGCAGGCCGTTGCCGGACATGTAACCCCACACCGCATCACCGGACACGCCGCGCGCGGCGCCGCCGGCGGCCAGCAGGTTGGGCAGGGGCGTGCCGTCCTGCGACAGGACGCGGCATTGCGCGTCGATGTCCAGGCCGCCCTGCGTGTGGAACAGCGCGCCGGTGACCTTCACGGCGTGGTACGGGGCTTGCAGGCTGCGGGTGAAGCGGCGGCCGAAGGCATCGGGCTGGCCCGGCGCCACCTCGGCCAGCGTCTGGCGCAGCACCTCGGCTTCGCAGCCGATGATCGCAGCCAGGGCCGGCAAGTCCGCCGCCGTGCGCAAGGCACCAGCCTTCTCGGCCTCCACGAAATCAGGGAAGGTGCGCACCAGGTCCAGCAGCGGGCCATCGAAGACGTTCCAGGCGATGCCGCCCGGCTGGCGCAGCACGTACTCGGCGGCCTCGGAATAGCCCTGGGTCTCGTCGTGGAACCGCCGGCCCTGCGCGTTGACCTGCACGCCGCCTTGCATGATGAAGGCCCAGGTCATGAGCGCCCCCTGCGGCGTGACCCAGGATGCGTGCCCCTGGTAGGCCGTCAGGTCCGCCAGGCGGGCGCCCAGGGCACGGCCCCAGGC
>JACCDX010521475.1_pt1 | contig 12573 bp, 10 predicted proteins | sample 7449681 | NCBI WGS metagenome assembly JACCDX01 (sample SAMN15323450, study PRJNA562643) | freshwater metagenome | isolation source: river surface water | place: USA:Blue River Watershed | collected 2017-08-18
CTCCGGGTGTTTGATGATTGGCATATGCAACTGCCCACTCATTTTTTAATGCATGAGCCAGTGCTGTTTTAAAGCGGCGTCTAGCCCAATGAATCGTTTGTGGATCGACTATCTTGCATTGCTCATAAAGATAGGTTTCTGCGGGCGGGGTAAAAATAAGTTCTTTAAAGGCAGGATCCAAATAGGGGTCTTGCAAAATCGTCCGATATGCAGCAATCAATGCCGCATTCGGTAAGCGCCCCGCTAAGATCATTTGCTGTGCCAGTTTTTGAGCGGCTTCCCAGCGATTAAATGGATCGTTATCTTCAGCCAGCTGCGTGAGCAGCTCATCTTCTGCTTGCGGATGTATGAGAATAATTGGGGCTGAGAAATCACGATTGATTGATAAGACCGGCTTAGCAGGAATATTGCGTACCAACCAGCTTTGCTCAGATCCAGTCAGTTCTAACAAAACCTCTTGCGCAAAATAGGCGCGCTCTTTTTGTGTTGCCTTACTACCCGAGGGAAGTAACAAGCTTGCTTTTAGAGGAATATGAAAGGGAGCCTTCTTGCTCTGCCCTGGAGTGCTTGGGCAGCTCTGTTTTAAGGTCAGTCGATACTCTTTTTTCTTAGCATCGTAGTGCTCAATCACGCTCACGCGTGGTGTGCCTGCTTGGCTATACCAGTTCTTAAATTGCGTCAGGTCGCGCCCATTCGCATCAGCCATTGCCGCTACGAACTCATCGCAGGTCACTGCTTGCCCATCATGTCTCTTGAAATACAGATCCATTCCCTTACGAAAGCCATCGCGCCCTAATAGGGTTTGATACATTCGTACTATCTCGGCCCCCTTCTCGTAGACCGTGACCGTATAAAAGTTATTAATTTCTTGGTATTCATCGGGGCGGATTGGATGCGCCATTGGCCCTGCATCTTCTGGAAATTGCACCTGGCGTAGTAAACGTACATCTTCAATGCGCTTCACTGCTCGTCCAGATTCAGTACCCATTTGATCGGCTGAAAACTCCTGATCTCTAAAAACTGTTAAGCCCTCTTTAAGCGATAACTGAAACCAGTCCCGACAGGTCACGCGATTGCCGGTCCAGTTGTGGAAATACTCATGGGCAACGACACTCTCAATATTGGCGTAATCCGTATCGGTGGCAGTTTGTGCATCGGCTAAGACAAACTTGGTATTAAAAATATTAAGGCCCTTGTTTTCCATTGCGCCCATATTGAAATCACCCACAGCGACGATCATGAAGCGTTCCAGATCCAGTTCTAAACCAAAACGCTTCTCATCCCACACAATTGAACTCTTTAAAGAGTCCATGGCATGCCGGGTCTTCTTTAGATCACGTGGTTCGACCCAAATTTGTAAGAGTTTGTGCGCGCCACTTTGAGAGGTGATTGACTCTTCGTGGCACACCAATTTGCCCGCCACCAGCGCAAACAAATAGGATGGCTTTGGAAAAGGATCCTCCCAGATGGCTTGATGCCAGCCATCGCCGAGATCGTCACTGGCAATGAGATTGCCATTGGATAAAAGTACCGGATGATCTTCCTTGCGAGCTCGCAAGGTGACTCGATAGCGTGCCATTACATCGGGTCGATCTAAAAAATAGGTGATCTTGCGAAAGCCCTCTGCTTCACACTGGGTAAAAAAATTACCTCGTGAGACATACAGGCCCATCAGTGAGGTATTTTTATCCGGCGCACATGCCGTCTTAATTTCTACCTGAAATCTCTCCTTACCCTTTTTAGGTAAACCATGAATCACCATACGCTCTGGAGTAATTTCGACATGACGGTGAGATTCTCCATTCACGCGCAAGCTAATGAACTCCAAATCCTGACCGTCAAGCACGAGAGGAATTTCTGCGGCGCTTGTTTGTGTCTGCGCACTTGGCACCACCTCAATCACACTCTGCACCACGGTGCGATGTGGCTGCAACTCAAAATCCAGTTCCACTTGGCCAAATTGATAATCGGGCGCCTTGTATTGCAGACGCAAAAAGCCTTTGCTGGTTTCAGTTCTCATGCCGTAATTTTATTGTGTATCAATGATGGGAGTGGTCGATCGAACTAAGACCACACGAGGGTAATGAGGCCCAGTAGAATAAAAATGAGAGCGGCGACCAGATGGACAAGACGGATGGGTAAGCGCTTGGTAAATTGCTTACCTAACCAGACCGCTGGTGCATTGGCCAACATCATCCCCAGAGTGGTTCCTAGGGTTACCGAGAGAACACTCTCATACTTGGCGCCTAGGGCAATCGTTGCGATTTGGGTTTTGTCGCCCATCTCCGCTATGAAGAATAAGGTGGTCGTTAGAGCAAAAATTTGCCAGGCGCCCTTCGCTTGTTTTGCACTCTCATCTTCATCGAGTTTGTCTGGTACGAGTAACCACAATCCGATAGCCAAGAATCCGATTCCCAAGATCCAACGCAAGGTATCGGGGTCCAAGAAACCAGCGACCCAATGGCCTACATAGGCTGCGCAAGCATGATTGACCAAGGTGGCGAGCAGAATCCCCCAAACAATAGGCCAGGCATGCTTGGGATAGCGGACCGCCAACATGAGCGATAAGAGCTGGGTTTTATCCCCAATTTCTGCGAGAGCAACGACACCAGTGGAGATCAATAGTCCAGAAAAATCCATATAAATCAGTTATTTAAATAAAAACTATCAATATTTTTAATTAATACAATTTGGCTATCATAGGAAAAAACCCTAAACTGCCACCATCTTAATTTTTCTGTTGAAAGCAAACTCATGACTTTACGCGAAGGTAATCTTGAAGCGCCAACCCGGCACCCTCTAGATTGGACTAATCCCGACTTTTATAACACTGAAAAACTCGAAGCTGAGATGGAGCGGGTTTTTGATTTATGCCACGGCTGTCGGCGTTGCGTGAACTTGTGCGGCTCATTTCCAGCCCTCTTTGATTTAGTCGATGCGACGGAAGATGGTGAAGTGGCTGGGGTTGCAAAAGCCGATTACCAACAGGTCGTCGACCAATGCTATCTCTGCGACGTTTGCTATATGACCAAATGTCCCTACACACCACCCCATCCTTGGAATATTGACTTCCCTCATTTGATGTTGCGCGCCAAAGCGGTTCATTTCAAACAAGGTAAATCAAGTTTTCGCGATAAATTACTTTCATCAACCGATAAGCTCGGTCACTTTGCCGGTATTCCCATCGTGACCCAAGCTGTCAATGCTGTGAATAACACAGGGGTGGCACGCTTGATGATGGAAGGCGCGTTAGGTGTTGATAAGAAAGCTTGGATTCCTGAATATGCTTCGAAGACCTTTCCGCAATTGGCAAAGGCCTCTGCTGCATACCCAGTAAAGGATGGTCAACGGACTCCTGGCAAAGTGGCGATTTATGCAACCTGCTACATCAATTACAACGAGCCAGGCATTGGTCAAGATCTCATTAAGATTCTCGACCACAATCAAATCCCATACGCACTTGTTGATAAAGAGGCTTGCTGCGGTATGCCTAAACTTGAATTAGGCGATTTGGAATCGGTTAAAGAAAATAAAGAACTGAATATTCCGAAGTTGGCAAAGTTAGCTCGTGAAGGCTATGCCATTGTTACGCCTATTCCATCGTGCACTCTGATGTTTAAGCAAGAGTTGCCCCTCATGTTCCCGGATGATGCTGATGTGCAAGCAGTAAAAGAAGCGATGTGGGATCCCTTCGAGTACTTCATTGCACGTAGTAAAGATGGTTTATTGAAGCAGGACTTTAAAGAAGAGTTGGGGCATGTAAGCTATCACGTAGCCTGCCACTCGCGCGTACAAAACGTTGGACAAAAAACAGCCGAGGCACTCAAGCTCATCCCTGGAACCGAGGTCAACGTTGTCGAGCGCTGCTCTGGCCACTCGGGTACTTGGGGTGTGAAGAAGGAATTCCATGCAATGGCAATGAAGATTGGTCGACCCGTATTTAGAAGCATGGCAGAGGAATCGCCAAACTACATCAGCTCCGATTGCCAACTCGCTGGTCATCACATTGCTCAAGGCATGGATGAGCTCGGCTTGCCCAAAACAGCAATGGCACACCCTTTAACTCTGATGGCTAAAGCCTACGGACTTTAATCACTTTTTTGAGAACACAATGAATACAGGATCAATTGGTATGGGAAAAATTACGATCGACAGCTTATTAAGTCTTGAGGCTTATCACAAAGCGCGTCCTGAAATGCGTCAACAGGCAATTGCAGAGCGTAAGTTACGCACAGTGCATTTAGGTGATCACCTCACCCTGATTTTTGAGAACGAGTTCTTAATGCGCTATCAAATTCAAGAAATGTTGCGTGTCGAGAAGACCTTTGAAGAAGAGGGTATTCAAGATGAACTCGATGCCTATAACCCTATGGTACCTGGCGGTTCTGATTTCAAGGTCACCATGATGATTGAGTATCCCAACGAGGCAGACCGTAAAGTGGCTCTTGCTAAATTGGTGGGCATTGAAGATCAAATCTTCATTGAAGTTGAAGGTCAGCCTCGGGTTTATGCCCTTGCGGATGAAGATCTTGAGCGCGCCACCAGCGACAAAACTTCGGCTGTGCACTTCTTACGCATTCCATTAACAAAAGCCATGAAAGATGCCTTGAAGGCTGGTGCACAAATGATGGTGGGTTGCGACCACAAGGGTTACCCCATGCATGTCGAAACCCTCCCTCACGAGACCCTAGCTTCCTTAGTCACAGACCTCGACTAAAGAGAAACTACCAATAGCCTCATCTGCTGAGATGTAATTTAACTTCTGCGCCTTTGCTACGGGCGCGGAAGTTAAGTGTCCCTTGAAGATACTCAAGCCATCTTTAAGATGTGGGTTTAGTTCCATTGCTTTCATTACTCCATGCTTGGCAATTTGCTCAATGAATGGATAACTTGCATTGGTAAGGCCAATTGTGGAAGTACGCGCTACTGCCCCTGGCATATTGGCAACACAATAATGAATCACCCCATCAATCACATAGGTTGGCTCCGCATGCGTTGTGGGCACCGAGGTCTCAAAACAACCCCCTTGGTCAATCGCCACATCCACCATCACTGATCCTGGGCGCATTTTTTGGAGCATTGCCTTGTTCACTAGCTTCGGCGCAGAACCACCGGGCAACAAAACTGCACCAATGACAACATCCGCCTCGATTACTGCGGCTTCGATACTCGCGGTATCCGAGAACAAGGTGCGCACTCGGTTTCCGTAAATAGAATCAATCTGGCGTAGGCGCTCAAGGTCACGATCGAGGATGCTCACGTGCGCTCCCATTCCCAAGGCAATCTGTAAGGCATTACGGCCAACCACACCCGCCCCCAGAATCACCACCTTCGCCGGGATAACGCCAGGAATGCCGCCCATCAGAACGCCAGAGCCCCCTTTGGATTTCTCCAAATGCGTCGCTGCCGCCTGGATGGCCATCCGACCGGCTACCTCACTCATTGGTGCCAATAAAGGAAGCGTGCCTTGTGGGGAAGTTACGGTTTCATAGGCTATACAAATTGATCCCGAGTCCATCAGCGCTTTTGTTTGCTCTGGATCGGGCGCCAAATGAAGGTAAGTAAATAAGATTTGATCTTCGCGCAATAAGGAACACTCCTGCGCTTGCGGCTCTTTCACCTTCACAATCATCTGGGCACGAGCAAAAATATCGTTTGCATTATCTGCCAATTGCGCACCAGCTTCTTGGTAGGCGGCATTACTAAAACCAATTTGACTACCGGCCTCACGTTGCACAATTACTGTATGGCCTTGCTTACATAGACCACTAACAAGACTGGGGGTTAAGCCAACTCGATACTCATTATTTTTAATTTCCTTTGGTATACCAATAATCATTGCTGTTCTCCTAATTGAAACTTCTCTTTTTTGTCCAAACCGAATATGAAATACAACACGAAATACAAGCCCAATAAGATGGGTCCCACAATTAATGCCATACGCGCATCTTCATGAAAGCTCATCAAGACGATGACGAGTGCAATAAATGCCAAGGCAAACCATGATGAATACGGCCACCATGGTGTGCGATATGACAGTGCTGATAACTGCTCCTTGGATAAAGAAGCCCGGAAACGAAAGTGCGTACACAAAATAGCAATCCACACCATCAAACCAACAAATGTCACTGCGGCCATCATGTAATGGAATGCTTTTTCTGGAACAAAGTAGTTCAAAATCACACCAACCATTGGAATGCAAACCGTACCGATCACCGCGCGATGTGGGACGCCATTGTTCGATAAATGAGCAAAGCGCTTAGGGGCATAGCCATTAGCCGATAGCGCCCATAGCAATCGTCCCCCACTAAAGATGCCGGCATTGCATGATGAAAGTGCAGCGGTGATCACCACAAAGTTAATCACTCCAGCAGCTTCCCGTAAGCCAATACGTTCAAACATGGCGACAAAGGGACTGCCTTGCTGACCAACCTCGTTCCACGGAAAAATTGCCAAGATCACCAATAAAGCGCCTAGATAAAAAATAAGGATGCGCCATGTGAGTGAGTCAATTGCCATCGGAATCGTTTTCTTGGGGTTTTGTGCTTCTCCCGCTGAAAGGCCAATCATCTCAATACCCACGTAAGCAAATAAGACCATGTGCAATGAAAGCAAGAAGCCACTTAGACCGTTTGGAAAGAAGCCCCCGTGTTGCCACAAATTACTGAGGCCCATTGGTACCCAATCGTTCGTAAAGCCCAGAAAAATGACTGCACTTCCCATCGCAATCATCAAGACAATCGCCACGATTTTGATGAGTGCAAACCAAAACTCAAACGCACCAAACACTTTCACGGCAATCAGATTAATGAAGCCCATCAAGATGATGGATGACAGGGCCCAGATCCATTGCGGAATATCAGGAAACCACATGCCCATGTATATGCCGACTGCTGTAACCTCGGCAATGGCAACCACCACCCAATAGGTCCAGTAGCCCCAACCCACCATATAACCTGCCAGAGGATTGATATAGCTGCTCGCATAAGACGCAAACGAGCCAGCAACGGGTTCATGAACTGCCATCTCGCCCAAGGTGCGCAGCACCACAAAAGCGACCATTCCAGCCAACAAGTAGGCCAACAGAATTGCTGGGCCCGCTATTTGAATGGCTGTTGCTGATCCTAAAAACAATCCAACCCCAATGGTGGAACCTAAAGCCATTAATCGAATATGTCTGGCTTTGAGGTGCCGCTTTAATCCATGCTCTTTATTCTCCAAGGAGAACTCCTTTCATTCGTGCGATGGCAATGCGCCAACGAATGAAGTCTAGGGAGAGAATGGAGTTGAAACTAGTGGGTAAAAATCACAGAAATACTAAAGATGAGATTTATACAAGGGGGTCTTGCTCAATCATCAGCAATCTCAGCGCTTAAGAGATAAACCCCAAAACATGGACTACAGAAAAATCAGAAAATTCTTACAGGGATAGCCCTAGGCAGATTGGATCACAAATCAGCAATCCAATCCACCATGTTCATTAATTTGAGCTACGCTTGAATAAACGCAATAGATTGATGTAGTCGTCCGTAAACATCGGAAAGCCAGCACGCTGCGGAATTTCTACTGCACTCGACTTAATTTTTTCTTGATTCAATAGTTTTGTGTTGCGCGTCATAATGACCTGATCAGTATGTGCGTACCAATACTCGGGCCCAGTCTCAAACGCTGGAGAATCAGTGATAACAACGATCGATAGACCGTGAGCATCAGCAAGATTGCGCGCAACTGGAAGAAGGTCCACAAAACGATTGGTTGCCTGGAACACAATCACACCATCCGGCTTGAGGTGCTTCATATAAATTTCCATCGCCTCTTTGGTAATTAAGTGGGTCGGGATTGAATCACCTGAAAATGCGTCCATTGCCAAGATATCGAACTTTCTCGAAGGCTCGCGATCCAAAGAGAGACGGCCATCACCAATCACGATTTCATGAGTTGCCTTCATCTTATCCAGGAAGGTGAAGTCTTTCTTAGCAGCTCGCACTACAGATGGCGAGATCTCATAGAAAACCCAATGATCCCCAGGTTTGGCATAGACTGCCAGAGCGCCGGCTCCAAGCCCAATCACGCCAATCGTTTTGGGGCCATCCGGTAAGCTAGCAAAAACTCTACCGTAGCCACTTGTTGGTCCGTAATAGCTCGAGGGACTCATTTGCAATTCCTCATCTAGAAGCTGACCACCGTGTGCAATCGCTCCGTGAATGAGACTTCGAAAGTCTGCACCCCCATTAGAGTTGTCACGTGTCCGTACTACGCCATAGAAATCACGCTCCATAAAACGTACACCTGAGGTGTAGTCATGAATCCCTTTCCAAGACAGGGCGCTGACACCAATTACGACGATTCCGGCAACGCCCTTAGCAAATAAACGGCTGCGTGAACTATTACCAATCGGAATAAACAAGGCGATGACGGCTGCTGCTATTAAGGCGGCATAGAGCTCAAAATAGCCAGCGAGTACCAAGGGAGCAATTACTGCCATCGCTAAAGAGCCCAAAGCTCCGCCAATTGAGATCGATAAATAGAATGTCGTTAGTTTTGATGGGTGCGGCTTTAGACGCGCAAGCTCACCGTGGCAAACCATACACACTACGAATAAACCACAGGCATAAATTGGGGTAACGAATTTCAAATTGAGAGAATCCGATAACCATGCCATGGCCGGAACCAAAATGATGGCAAGTGGTAAATAAATTGCACGCACATACCAGCGAGGATGATCAAAGCTAATAATGAATGTAATAAGATAAAGAGCGAGAGGTATGACCCACAGCAGAGGTGCTGATGAAATATTCTGGGTTAGATGACTACTAACGCCCAACAGTAAGGCGGAACCAATCGCTGATAATGCAACCCATCGCAACCATTGCCCCGTATGAATGATGTGACTTTGATCAGAGACATTGCCACTCGATACTTGGGCCCCTTCGGAAACATCGTTATTCTGACTTTGCCGTCCATGACGAACCGTTGACAGTCCAAGCGCAAAACACAAAACGGCAAATACACAAAAAAGTACTGACCACGCCCATGCGGTCTCACGATTACCAAGCCAGGGTTCAATTAAAAAGGGGTAGCCCAATAATGCAAGCAAGGATGCAAAATTGGATAAGGCAAACAAACGGTATGGTGCCGAAGCTTGGTAGCGTCGCCAGTACCAAGCACCAATCAATGGTGTTGTGCTTGCCAAAAGAAAATACGGGAGACCAATCGTAACTAGCAAAAGGCCAAGGATTCGAAGAATAGGTTCTTCATTACCGAGAGGGCGCCATGCATCACTGGCAATAATTGGCATTGTGATTGCGGCACCAAGCAGCAGAACTCCGTGCAGAATCACCTGACGTTTGATAGTGAGGTAACGTGTTAGCACATCTGCGTAAGCATATCCGGCAAGCAATGCCGACTGAAAGAAAAGTAAGCAAGTTCCCCACACCGCCGCAGATCCACCAAACCAAGGCAATATCTGTTTTGCAATTAACGGTTGCACCAGAAAAATTAAGAAAGCGGAAATAAAAATGACGATGGCGTAGAACATTGTTTTTATATTTGGTTTTGTTAAATAAAGAGATCAGGATAAATCTTGGGGTTGTCTCGGTCCTGATAAACAATATCGATTTATACGATTGATCCTGTTATTTGCTCTTAGGAAAATAGGTATAAAAAAAACCCCAGCAAGCTGGGGTTTTCTCAGACAAACAAGAATTACTTCTTGTCAGCTGGCTTAGCAGCAGGAGCAGCAGCAGCTGGCTTAGCAGCGTCTTTCTTTGGCTCTTCTTTTTTAGCTGGAGCAGCTTGAGCGAAAACACCAGCAGAGAACAAACCAGCAACTAACATAGCAACGATCTTTTTCATGTAAAACTCCAAAATTAAAATTAAAAAACGTAGTCTCCTACGGATTACTTACTACCACCTCAATTCGAACCAGTGTAGCTACAAATGGCTCTTGCTAAGGCTTATTCCCTCAACGCTTCCCAAAAGAGAACCGTTGACAGATTTATTACTTGAAATTGAATTTCAAGCAAATCAGGAGTTTAGCAAAAACTTGGTTTTTAGCCATTGGCGATCAGGGTAAGGATTTCAGCGCCTGCCACAAAGCCAAAGGTTGCCGTCACGCTGACCGCAGAGCCATAGCCAGAGCAGGCCAGGCCGCCGCCGCCCCCTCCCAGCTTGGGCTCTTGGGAGTAAACCGCCCGGATCCCCATGGCCTGCTTTAAATCCCTGCTAAATGAGTGGTTTTTTCGTAGCTCAGCCCGAATTTTTGCCAATAGGGAATCTTGGACGGTTTTAGCCAAATCAGCTGCACTCACGGCGCTTGGGTTCACCTTCCCACCGGCACCCCCACAAACCACCAGGCCGATCTGTGATTCTTTGCAATAGGCAGCTAGCGCTACCTTGGCGGGCACATCATCACAGGCATCCAGCACATAGGCGCCTCGTGGAATCAAATCGGCCAAATTACCCTGAGCCAAAAAGGCGTCATGCAGGGTGAGCTGGATATCGGGATTGATCTTACGAATCCGTTCGGCCATGGCGCTGACCTTTGCCTTACCAAACTCACCCTCCATGGCATGCAACTGTCGATTGATATTGCTGGGGGCAATGTGATCAAAATCAATCAGCACAAGATGTCCGATGGCTGAGCGAGCTAAGGCCTCAGCAGCCCAGGAGCCCACTCCCCCAAGACCCACTACAACAACGGTTGCCTGCGTAAATTTAAGATAAGCGTCTTCCCCATAGAGCCTAGCAACACCTGCAAAGCGGCGCTCGGCATGGCCGACTTCTTCCTGTGCATTAACTCTTTCGTTCGCCATAAGCTCTCTTTATACTGAATCCATGAATGAAACGAGCAACTCTCTTGCCGCTTTGCGCAAAAACTATACCTTAGGGCAGCTTTCTGAAAAGGATGTGCCCCAAGATCCTATTGAGTTATTTGAGACCTGGTTTGCTCAAGCGAGTCGCGCCCAATGTCCAGAGCCCAATGCCATGGTTCTAGCCACCGCCAATGAAGCGGGCACACCATCAGCTCGCGTAGTACTTTTGAAAGGCTTAAGTCAGGGTGATTTTTGCTTCTTTACGAACTATGAAAGCCAAAAAGGTAAAGAACTGGCCAATCGTCCTCAAGCATCTTTGCTTTTTCATTGGCACGAGCTTGAGCGTCAAGTTCGTATTAATGGCGACGTTTCTAAACTAAGCGCTGCTGAAAGCGATGAATACTACTTACAGCGTCCCGCCGCATCTCGAATTGGAGCTTGGGCATCACCCCAAAGTCAGATCATTGAAAGTCGCGCGTATTTAGAGCAAGAAGAATTACGCTTTCAAAAACAATTGGGTGACAATCCGAGTCGTCCACCCCAGTGGGGCGGCTATCGTCTCAAACCAAATAGCATTGAATTCTGGCAAGGTCGGCCCTCACGCCTGCACGACCGGATTCTGTATACCCGCCAACAAACAGACTGGCAAATTGTGCGGCTAGCCCCCTAAGCTGGCTTACTTTTAAAGCGTCTCTTATTTCAGCAGTGCTTGAAAGGTCTTCTTAAATTTACTCACCTTCGGACCTACCACGGCCATGCAATAGCCCTGGAAGGGATGATTCTGAAAATAGTTTTGGTGGTAATCCTCGGCTGGATAAAAAATGGGGGCAGCTTGTATCTCGGTCACAATCGGTCGACTGAAGTATTTGCCTTGAGTTAACTCAGCGACTATCTCGTGCGCAATACGACCTTGCTCCTCATCCAGCGTGAAGATCACAGATCGGTAGCGAGCACCAACATCATTGCCTTGATAGTTCAGCGTAGTTGGATCATGAATCACAAAAAAGATTTCTAGTATTTGCCGATAGCTCACACTCTTTGGGTCAAAACGAATTTGTACTACCTCAGCATGGCCAGTGGTCTCTGCGCAAACAGTTTCATAATCAGGGTTGGCGACATGACCTCCCGCATAGCCCGAGACCACCTTTTCTACACCCTTAACCTGTTGGTAGACAGCTTCAAGACACCAAAAACAACCGCCGCCTAATAATGCTACTTGCACTGAATCTGACATGCTACTCATCCTTGATTAGAAAACGACTTGATCACTAAACGCTAAACGTACTGCAAATGCGATAAATAAAAATCCTACTGCAAACCACAAACCCGCTGCCCAGCGAGGGTGATGTTGAAAGCGCTCCACCAAACTCTGCCCCACCCATATGAGCATACCTAAATATGTCACGCTAATGATTTGCAAAATGATCGCGAGGTATAAAAAACTAAGGGCCGGATTAGCAGAAGCGGGATCCACAAATTGAGTAAAGAAGGAAATGAAAAAGAAAATCGCTTTGGGATTGGTTAACGATAGTCCTAATGCGGCCATAAATGGATGCAATTGCATCAGTCTCCCGGTGAACGATCCCTCCGCATTTGGCTTACCCCCTTGATACCGTTGCCAGGCAATTTGCACTAAACCCAAGCCAATCCATGCTAAATAGAGCGCCCCCAAGAGTCGCACTATTGAAAAGAGTGCCGGTGAGCCTTGAAGGACCGATGCTGCACCCAACACAATCGCCAACATCAGCACAGAATCACC
>JACCDX010599309.1_pt1 | contig 12573 bp, 21 predicted proteins | sample 7449681 | NCBI WGS metagenome assembly JACCDX01 (sample SAMN15323450, study PRJNA562643) | freshwater metagenome | isolation source: river surface water | place: USA:Blue River Watershed | collected 2017-08-18
AAATACTTTAAAAATTCAGGTCAAGTGGGAAAAAACAAACGAAAAATTTAATATCTTTGAGCGTTGGGTTAAACTTATTTCAGAATGAACATTTTTATTTTAGATTGGGACGTAAAAAAGAATGCAATGTATCACGTTGACAAACACGTGGTTAAAATGATATTAGAAACCGCACAACTTTTGTGTGGAGTTCATCATATGACCGTACATGATACCGTACATGATACCGTACATGAGCAAGTACCGTACAAGTTATCTCACAAAAATCACCCTTGTTCTATTTGGGCTCGTGAGAGTTTAAGTAATTATTTATACTTATGTGAGTTAGGTCTCGCATTGTGTGATGAATACACATCCCGCTATGGTAAACGTCATAAATCAGAACAAGTTATCTTATGGTGTATAGGTAATAGACCTAATATTCCTGATAAAGGATTTACCGAACCAGCAAAGGCAATGCCAGATGAATACAAAGTCAAAGATGTCGTTCAATCATATCGAAATTACTATAAAGGAGCTAAAAATGGATTTGCAACATGGAAACATGGTGAAATACCTAAATGGTTTCTTGGATAATTGATTTTTTTTATTACTTTTGTACTCATGGACTTTTCACTTAGACTACTGAACAAATATCGGAACGAGGGGTTGTTGTACAGTCAAGTACATCCAACCCTTCCTCTGACCATATGGAACTACACTGAAAAGGTTCAGTACGAGGGTCTTTGGGATGAGGTTACATTAGCTTGTCGTGGATTGATTACCGACGACACTGGTACTCCTGTTGTAAGACCATTCAAAAAATTCTTCAACTATGAAGAACTCCTTGGTAAAAACGTAATACCTGAAAAAGGTGATTATGTCTATGTTCAAGATAAGATGGATGGTTCTTTAGGTATTTTATTCAATTACAAAGGTGAATGGGTTATGGCGACTCGTGGCTCATTTACATCTGAACAAGCTATAATGGGTCTTGAGATTTTAAAAAACCGATACATTTTAGATTCTTGGGCTAAAGAATACGCTTACTTGGTTGAAATTATCTACCCTGAAAATCGTATTGTAGTTGATTACGGTGTTGAAAAGGTAACTTTCCTATCCGCAGTTTTGAATGAAACCTACAATTGGAACCCAACCGATGATACTGAATTACATTGGACCACTTCATTGTTAGTATTCAAAGGTAATGGAATCCACAAGTCTGATATCGTTAAAACTGAACAACATTTTAATTTTTCGGATGAACTATACAAAAGTTTGAAAAGTAAAAATGAAACCAACAAAGAGGGATTTGTTTTAAGGTTTCAACCAGGAAACTTCAGAATGAAAATAAAGTTTGAAGAGTATGTTCGTCTACATAAAATAATGACCAATTTGTCAACCACATCAATTTGGGAAGTGTTATCGACTGGTGGTAATATGGATAATTTGTTGAAGGATGTACCTGATGAGTTCTATAATAAAATTAAAGAGTATGAAGATGAACTTAACTTTATGTTCAATACATTAAGTAACGAGTATGTGATTTTTTTTAGAGATATCCAAAACGTCATGGACGCAGTAAACGGTAATCGCTCTAACTTTGCACATATCGCAAAACAATACAAATACCCATCAATACTATTTGGTATGTTAGATGGTAAAGATGTGTCACCGATTATTTGGAAAATTGTAAAACCTGAATTTAAAAAATTATAAGATATGCCCGAATTTGAAACTTACGTAGATGTTGATGTGGACGAGTTTTGGTCCTTATGCTCAACAAGAGAAAAAGAAGAATTAATTGACATGTTAGAAGAAGATGGTTGGGTAAAACGTACATCTCCGAAAGGAACCAACCCATCAGAAAAACTACCATCAATCTTGGAGATTGAATGGCAAGACATGTGTAACAAATTGTCAGATATCCGACAAAGGATGTCTTCGACAGATGAAGAAACCATCAAGGAGATTTTGAAAAAATATTAATAATGAAAAATAATTTTATACACTTCATTAATCGATTGTCTCAAAAAGTTGCCATAAAACTTATCAGAGTTTCTGACCCTGGTAAGTACATGGTTAACACAAATACAGATTTTGAGAATGAATGTGTCAGTATTTGTCGTAAACTAATACCTAAAGAGGAAACGGTATTATTGATGTCACCAATTTCAGGAAAACGTTACATCAAATACGATGAAGGTCACATTTTTATTATCATTCAAAATCGTCAAATGACTATTGTAAACCATCAATACAGTTATACTGTCGATATCGAAGGTCGACCATTTGAACGTATCTCGAAACTATTCGATAACGAAATAGAACGTCGTAGACAACTAATGGAAGATGAAATAAAATCCAATGTAAAACACTCACTACAAAATATTTTTAAAAATATCACAAATGAACAAATTTAAAATTCTTAGGTATTACGGTTACATGATATTGGGTATACCAACATTGTTATTTATGATTTTCATGTCAGGGTTTTTTGTTTATCTGTCAAGACCAAATGAAAAGACGGTCGTAATAAAACAAGAGGCTAAGCGTGATACAGTAATCGTTCTCCAACAACCGATTGAAAGTAAAACAATTGAGAAAACTACAACTAACAATAGTACAACCATCATACAACAACCAGAAACTCCTAAACAAACTGAAATTCAAGTTGTAAAACCTGAACCTGTAATTAAGAAACAACCGATTGATACCACAAAAACTCATGATACGACATCTAAAAAATAAAAACTTTCAAATCTTAATAACCTTTCTACTGATTAACTTTTTCGGTTTATTCTTAGGTGGTTTTTTTACAAATGATGGTGTAACGTCAACTTGGTACGCTGAATTACATAAAGCACCGTGGACACCACCAGGTTGGGTATTCGGAGCATCATGGACAACGATAATGATAACCCTATCCATCTTAAATTATTATATGTGGAAGGCTAAACAAAAGACATTCTTACATTTGTGGATTCAAAGTTGGATATTCAATTTTTTGTGGAACCCAATGTTTTTTTATCTCAAATCAATAGAACTTTCGTTGGTTGTAATTAGTTATCTATTGTTACTTGTTTTGTATATGTTCTATGAAACATCAAAAACTTACAAGTATATTAATTTACTTTTGATACCGTATGTGTTATGGTTGATTATCGCAACTTCCTTAAACGCTTATATTGTAATCTATAATTGATATGTCATATTGTATTGTAAAATTAATTAAAAACGTGGAGGGTATTGAACTTCCTGTCATTATGTTGGATTCAGATGATGAAGTTTGGGAATTTTCAAATCCTGATGATGCTATCAAGTTAGCTGAGATTTTGACTAAAAATTCAGACTCAGGGTATAAATATTATGTAAAAAAAGTTTGATAAATAAACTTTTTGATATATATTTGTACTATCAAAATGCACCCGTAGCTCAGATGGATAGAGCATCTGCCTTCTAAGCAGAGGGTCACAGGTTCGAATCCTGTCGGGTGTACAAAACTATCTTAAGAGATAGTTATTTTAAGAACGGAGGTTTGGCAGAGCGGTCGATTGCGTCAGTCTTGAAAACTGAAGATGTTGAAAGGCATCCCGGGGTTCGAATCCCTGAGCCTCCGCCAAAATCTTGGGACACAAACCCAAGATTTTTTTTTTGGAGAGGTGCCTGAGTGGCCGAAAGGAGCAGTTTGCTAAACTGTCGTTCTCTTAACGGGGAACCCAGGGTTCGAATCCCTGTCTCTCCGCAGAAAAAAACCGAGTTTAATTTGACTCGGTTTTTTTTATTTAGTATACTTTGTTAAAACTATTAATCATGGCTAAATTTAAAGAAATTGTTGAAAATTCACCATATTGGTCCAAAATCAGATTTATTGATGTCATTAATATGATTGACATTTCTAAAACTAACAAATATACTGAAATGATTATGAGAGTACTGATGAACAGTTATTCTTATAATAGATACGATAAACATGACTTAAAACATTTCAAAGAATCAATCAAAGAAATCTTGAACATTGATACTGAGAATATGGATACAGTATCTTTAGTAATGTTGCAACAAAAACTTGAACTTTTTAATAGACAAGATATTAAAATGATTAAAAATTTCATGTTGTTAAACGAATCAAAAGTTTTGGGGGGTATTGATGTGTCAACAGTTAAAACATTAGATGATATTCATCATTACACGAGTTTAGCTAGTTTAAAATCTATCTCGAAAGAATTTAGAAAGCAAGTAAAAATCGATTATGAAGATTCAGACTGGTTGATTTTACGACCTTTTTCTTTCGAAGCATCTTGCAAGTATGGTGCCGGTACAAAATGGTGCACAACTTCAGAATCAAATCCTGACCACTTCTTCAGATACACAAGAAATGGTGTCTTAATATATGCTATCAATAAGAAGACTGGTGATAAAGTTGGTTGTTTCAAAAATATTGATGAGGTATCATCTGAGTTTTATAATATGGTAGATATACGAGTAGACTCAATGGATACTAACCTACCATATAACATTTTACAAATTATTAGAGAAATATTTCAAACTGAAAAACAATCTAACAAATTTATAAATGAAAAAGTGTGGGACGAATCTTATTCACGTTATCATGAATATGAATTGAAAGTTTCTGAATCTATTGATATTGATATGGGGATGGAGATACTTGAGGAGCCTATGGCAGTTCCATCTGTTGATGAAGGATATTGGGATGGTCCTGTGTCAGCATAGTAAAAAAAATAAATTTTGTTTATAAAATAATTTTTAATATATTTGAAAAAAAAATATGGACTACGGAAAAGACTTTAGAAAATTCGCAATGAGCGATTACAACGTATCATCCTCAAAAATGGATTATTACGAAAATCAAATTGAAAATTCATTAACACCTTATATCTTGGAAGAACGAGAAATGAGGGCAACCCAAATTGACATTTTCTCGAGATTGATGCGTGATAGAATTTTGTGGGTTGCGGGACCTGTAAATGATAATATGTCGACAATTGTTCAAGCCCAATTAATGTATTTAGATTCTGTTGACGCACTACCTATAACGATGCATATTGATAGTCCTGGTGGTTCCGTAAAATCAGGATTGTCTATGGTAGATGTGATGCAATACATTAAGTCTGATATCGCAACTATCAACACAGGTATGGCTGCGTCAATGGGTTCAGTATTACTCGGAGCAGGTACCAAAGGTAAACGTTCATCACTTAGGTTCTCTAAAACAATGTTACACCAAACATCAGGTGGTGCTGGTGGTAACATCCAAGATGCAAGAATTAATTTTGTTGAGTGGGAAAAGGTTAATAAAATCTTGTTTGAACTTTTGGGTGATTTCTGCGGAAAGCCAGCTGAGGTAGTTGAAAAAGATGCCACACGTGACTTTTGGTTGAGTGCTGATGAGGCAGTTGCGTACGGAATCATCGATGAGGTTATCCGAAGTAAAAAGTAATATGTAAAAAATACATTTTCCTTTTTTAAATCCTACCAAATTGGTAGGATTTTTTTATTTATAATAAAAATTATTTTATCATATTCATATTATGTTAAAAAAATCTGTTTCAGTAAAAAGGCATTTAATGAAAACAATCACTTGGAGAATTATAGGTACAATTGACACTATGATACTCGGTTGGGTAATCTCAGGTGATTTAAAAATAGGATTGACTATCGGAGGATTCGAAGTGTTTACTAAAATGTTATTGTATTTTTTACACGAAAGGGTATGGTATAAGTCTAAATATGGTATAAAAGACGGTGAAATTAACTAATCTTTATATTTATTTGTTATAACTCTAAATAACAAATGGATTGGATAAGGATTATTGAAATATTGATTACTTCAATAACGTCTATAATTGTAGCTCTTGTAAGTGCGGGTTTTTTCAAAAGAATGACAGAAAAACAAAAAACTGTCGAGTCTAAGAACCAACTTATGGAACAAATCAAAAAAGACGAGATTGTACATCTCGCAATAAGAGACATCAGGAGAAGATATAATGCAGACAGAGTTTATCTGTGGCAATTCCATAATGGTGGAACATTTTACACAACATCACCGATGCAAAGAATGTCAATCACATATGAAAGATGTTCTGATGGGTTAGAGAGAAAGGCAGAAAGAAATCAAAATCACTTTATTACTAATTTCACATCCTACATCAAAGATGTTATGGATGAAAAAATGTTTTATACAGATTACAAAGAAATACCCGACTTAGGTTTAAGAACTCTAATACACTCTAACGGTACTGAGTCACACGCAGCTACGGCAATCTATGATAGGGATAAACATTTGGTAGCTATTGTTTGTTTGGATTGGGTTTTCAGTAAAATACCTCAAGATATGTTAAGGAAAGATGGTAAGTTTACTGAGAGCTTCAAAGAAGAATTCACAAGAGAATCAAACACTTTAGAAAAGTATTTATAAAAAAAGAAAGAGGACCCGCAAGTCCTCCTTCACACACATAAATAAACATGTTTCACAAGGGAAGGAAACACAATTCAAAAGTAAGTAGAAAAAATTAAACAGTCAATAAAAAATGAAAAAAATTAAATTCACGAAGTTTTCATTAATATTCATTTTGATTTTACTTCTATCTTTTGCTAACACCTTAAAAGGTGTAGCCATGATTAAATGTGGGTACGGATTAGAATATTGGGTAGTTGAGGTATCTTCTTTACTAATCGGAGCAACTCTTTTATACTTTATATGGAAATTAGACGACTTGAGTCAATGTTCCACGATAGTTAATGAAAGAGTAAAAAAATGAAATTCACAATCGATTTAGATAAAAAAATAATTTCAATTCACGGAGCATTCCGTGTTGAGGATATTAATAAGATATTTTCATTATTGAATATAGAGGACAATGATACTTGGCTGATTGACAAGTATGAGGAAAAATCTGATACTCCAAATATTCCGTCGTATCCTTATATTCCAAATCAACCCATTTATCCATCATCTCCATTTCCAATGCAACCATATTATTATGAAACAATATGTGGAACATCTCAGGTTGAGCTCACAAGAAATTATAATGGAACTGTGAGTTATGAAATGGACTAGTCAATAACAACAGAAAATTGTTTGGGTATTTCACTGTACACAAAATTGTCAGTAGATATTAAACCACCACCGACGACTTTAGACTCATCTACTTTTAATTCTCGTTCTACCTCATATTCAGGCAATTCATAATTACCTCTTCTTACTCGTGTCAAAATCCAATCACCAGTTTTAAAAGTATCGTCTTCGAATAAATCCTCACCCCAATCATTATCAACCATATCAAGTAATTTTTTGTAAGAGTCGTAATTAATGGTGAGCCAATTACTTGTGGAAATAATATAAATGTTCTCACCTGTTTTGATGACACCGTCACCACCACAATCTTCACACTCTACTTTACCATCCCCATCACATCTATCACAATCAGTTTCACCTGACCCCGAACACTCCCAACAATCATCACCATCACTATCTTTCCCATCACCACCACAAGAATCACATACCTCTATACCATCCTCTTCGCAATAATCGCAACCTATTCTACCACTACCATTACAATCATTACAAGTTTCTTCTTCTTCTGATATACTTTCAACATCGTCTATTGTTATATAATAGATTCTTTCTGTATTTTTAAACGCTTCATCATATGTCATTCCCTCTTGCATCAAAAAAACAATATAGATAATTCTAATCCTTTCAATATCTCGATAGCCATCAAAAATAGATGCAGTCACATTAGACCTGTTAAGGGTATCTGAAATCCAAGATGCTGATGGTTTCTTTGACGGTTTATTAATGTCTATCCACCTGTTTAAAATTTTAGCGACCTTTTCGTAATTTGGTTTGTCCGATGCCATATCAATTTATAAATATAAATTATTTTATTTATATAACCCACCACTCACAGGTACATTAAAATACCTTCTAACATCTTTATAGAAACTTTCTATTTTACTAAACCAATCACCATCAATAATTTCATTAACAAGTTCTTTATCAGATATATTGTAGATAAATTTTTCAAAAGACCATTCCGTCATAATGTTAAATCTCGGGTTTGTTTTTTTTACAGAATCCTTAACGTGAAACACAAAACGGTAGGTGTCCCAATTGTCATCCCACTTGACTTCTACACCGTCAAACATCTTGGGAAGTCTTGGTCCTAACACCTTAAAAAAATCTCTTAGAATTTCTTCAGGAACTTTTTTTTGGTTTTCTTGGCTTTTCATGAAGATTGTAATAATTATTATTCTTATATTAATATAATATATTATATATAGTAATTTATATTATAAAATGAAAATATTATATTAGTAAATTTTATTATATAATTTATATTTTTATACTGGGTAAATTTTGATTCTGAGACACTTTTTTTGTGTGGGACATACAAAGGGTCCACTTAGTGAAAAAAGTTCAACGTAGACCACCGGAATAGGTCGTATTAGAATTCACCGATAAGTTTACCATCCACATCAAAAACGTAAGCATTATTTGGTTTAATATTTATCCCCAAATATTTTCCAATGTTTGGAAGGTGATAAGCCATCATATATGAAAAGTCCATATCCGCATATTCACTCGACCAATAATTTTTCATAGTAATATTTTCAGGAATTGTAGTTTTAACATACGAATCATACCTATCACCGTTTTGTACTATTTGTATATCGGTCATTACAGGATAGATATCCTTTAGATAGGACTTGGCAAGTTTATTTATGCTCGATAGTTCGAAATTTTCATCCATTTTTTTCTTGCTCTTCTAATATTTTTTTAGCTTCAATAATCATGTTCTCACTAACACCACCGTATTTGCAAGAACATGTTGAGCGACCCTGTTTTTGTAAGATATTTTTAGCTTCCTCGAGTGTCATACAATTATAAATATCATAAATTAAAGTTCTCACGTATATTTATAATTTATGAGTATTGAACTTAAGTCTGCGGCTAAAATAATGTCACAACTCTCACCTAAAATATTGGGTGCAAAATACAATGTGGACATTGCGGATAATAAGTTAGATTTTTATTTTGATGAAAACCCAAAACTTGGTTTTTTTTCATATTATATGATTTCGTCAGTTATAAATTCATCAATTGTTGAATATTCCAAATATTTTGGAGGTGAAAAAATTACCCTGTCGAGCATGATTGGTTCAATTTTTCTTATGGGAAATAAAATAGATTCAAGCTATTATTACATATCAAATGAGTTGAAATCTAGTTTAGATTCATTAGGTAAAGAATATGTCCAAAAAATTGATATTGGAAAATATGATTTAATCGGAAATGATTTGAGTTATGAAATATCAAATGATACCTATGACCTTGATATTTTTTGGACCGTAAAAACTAAAGAAGTGTACGTTATTAATAGTGGTTTTTGGAAGATAGATGTCAACGTATTCGAAGATGATGAAGTTAAACAATCATTAGTTGACGATTTATCGTCCACTCTTAATTATAATTTCATGAACAATGTTTCGGGTATTATTTCAGATACTAACGCTTTGTTACATTCATCAGATAATGACCCCTTATCACTTTTGGATAATCTTTATGAAAAAGAAGAATTTCGTGTTAGTGGTGATTTAGTTGTCGATGAAATTTTTGGTATAAAAGTTAAACAGATTGACTTTGCACACAAACCTTTAGCTTACTTTTCACCAGCACTCGTAAAAGCGGTTTAAAAGTTAGTCATCACCACCCATAGAATCCAAAGTTCTTTTGAGTTTCTTTGCCTTTGTAAAGAAAAAAATCTCCTGTTCTTTAAAACCTAAAATCTCTTTTTGTAAATTATATATTTGAGAATCATCATCACACGAATATAGTTTTTCCTCACCATCTTTAATTTTTTGAGTGAACTTTTTAGCCTGGTATTCGTAATTAGTTACTTTAGCCCTAATCTTAGTTTTTTGGAAATATTTTAAATGGTGGTCTAACTCTTCCTTACTGAATTTATTTCTTTCAATAATATCGTAATGACCATAAATCAAATTACCCAAATTAAAAAACATATACTCAGGAAATTCAAGATTTGTATCTGACAAATTTTTATAATTGACAAAACCAAAATTGGTTTTCGGATTATTGTCCTCATATTCGTAACCAAAGAACTCCAAATCAAATAAATGGTTAATTCTTACAAGCTCTCTTGTCTCATCATCATAGAATTTTCTATAATCATTACTAACGAATTCGAGTCCTGATTTGTTACTATGTGGTAAATGAATATCCTCAAGACCTAAATGATTTACAATCTCTTTAAAGTCTTCATCGACATTTTCAAATCTACCTATATAGTCAATTAACATATCACCGTTATCATCGATAAGAAACATAACCTGTGGTGCCTTGTTCACATAAAATGCTGTTGCCAATCTTGACATTTTTTCTTTTTCAGTAAAATTTGAACCCTCATCAAAACTATCAAGTTTTGACATGATAGGTTCTCTTCTATATCTCCACAAAATCCACTCTTTAAAATTCATAGTAATCCCAGAATTTTTTACAAAAAACTTCCACGTTGAAAATAGTAAATCATATGGATTTCTCACAATGGCAAACTTGAAAAATTGATTATAAATTTCGGGAATAAAATAATCTTTATATTGTTTAGCACACATGTGAGGACTTGTACGATATTCAAATTCTTGGAATTCAAAAAGGGCATTTTCAATACTTGTACCTGCGGTTTTTGGTATATGCACAAATAAGAACGGGGGGTTAGTTGAAACTATCATATTTTGAAATTTAAATCGGAACGTTAGAAATTGAATACTTAAATCTATCCCATTCTTCAGGAAAGTGAGTTTGGAAACCTTCGATTAAGTCAGTTGTCATTTTTATTTTATCTTCAGCATACTTTGGATTTTTATATTTGTCCTTTAGAGCCCACAGATGGAATATACCACCATCATCCATTGTCGGTTCATCCAAAAATTCTTCTGAGTTGCAATCAAAAGGTCGATTCATAATTGACTTCATGGTGTAACCATTATTTAAACACCAACTGAAAAACATTCTTTGTTCTGAATGGATAACATATGCAAAACGTTTGGCAGATTCCGGTAATGGTACCCAATTGTCGATAACAAAACCATTAACCCATTTCATAAAATCCTTATAAGCGTCAAAATTACTTACACCAAACAAAGATGTATTGACGGCAGCTTTATGAAATTTAAATCCTTTGAAGAAATTTTCAAACTCCTTCATTTTATGAAAATCATAATAATGTGATTTTTTACTGTCGACAATTTCATAATGAGCAACAGTAAAGTCTGTGGTAAATTCAGGCATCGGAGCTCGTGTAAACAAATCCAAATCAATATTATAAAATTGTTCGGACTGTAATGAGTTAATATACATTTTTGAGTATGACCAGAATCTATCATGATTCAAATTTTGTGGTATCGAGCTCATGGTCTTATTATCAACCTCATCCCATAACCACAGTAAATCCATATTTTTTAATTTATTGTAATAATCTTCATCACAATAAATTTTTATATAATCATGATAACGTTTCCAAAATAAACATGATAATGCCAAGGTTAAAACTTCATATAAATCCATATCCAAAATGGATTTATAAATGTTACGAATAGGTTTTGAATAAGCTACGTGATAACCAAGCATCAGTCGATTCCTTTTTGACCAACCTTAGTTTGCCATGAAGTAAAATCTTTTCTATCTTCTCTTGGAACCCAAAGTGGGTGACCCTCCAACGAGTTGTGTCGTATCTCAATCCAATTTGGAATTAATTGTCTTTGATGATTTTCCCACACATGATATGTCAAATCTTCTATTGATAAATGCAGATATTCCAAAGCCTCAGGAAAGTCATTTTCAATTATTTCGTTATATACCGTCGATTCATACACATACGTTTGTTCTCTGATAAACGGATTACGTTTTGTGTATCCTTGAATTTCTTTTACGTCTTTATACATGAAAACTACCAACGTATCTTCTAACATGTCGGCAATTCTATGTAAGTGAGCAGAATTAGATGGTGCAAACATTGAATATTCCTTACCAACTAAGTTATTATGGAACCATCTTAAACCTATTTCAGGTAATTCATAATTCTCAGGTTTCCATGGATTCTCTCCACGAACGTAAGGTAACCCAAAATCAGTTGAAATGACTTCAGTTGTTATCTTTGTACCAGAGCCGTGGGGTCCTGTAATAAGAACTCTCTTAAATTTTTCAATAATTGGTTTTAAATTGTTATAATCACCTTGTCCTTCACTAATATTCATATTTAGAATATAGTAAATTACAGTTATTCATCAATATTAGTTTTTATTCGGTTAAACTTAATATTTGCATCCAAAACCACAAAAATATCAGGAAAAAATTGATTAATTTGGTCTTTTATCAATTTTTGAAGTCCTACTCGGTCATTAATTGACAAATATTGGTCAATATATACATCAATATTTGGATAATATTTACCATTATAGTCATTAAAGTCAAATTTACTTAGATTTACACCTCTAACTACAAAATTACTCCTACTTTCAAGTAGTGGTAAGACATATAATTCAATAAAATGT
>JACCDX010388295.1_pt1 | contig 12569 bp, 9 predicted proteins | sample 7449681 | NCBI WGS metagenome assembly JACCDX01 (sample SAMN15323450, study PRJNA562643) | freshwater metagenome | isolation source: river surface water | place: USA:Blue River Watershed | collected 2017-08-18
CTGCTTTGAATCACTTGGTTCGTCGCATTGTAGAAAACAAAACAAAATCATCTGAAAATGAAGAACCCAAGGAATTAGATATCATTATTGATATAAATGGTTTTCAGAAAAAGAAGATTGAAAGCATACGAAGCTTGGTTCACATGATGGCTGAACGAGCTAGATATTTTAAATCCAGCGTTGATTTAGAACCGATGTCATCTTATGAAAGACGTATAGTACATGAGTTCCTTTCGGACTCTACTGATTTAAAGACTGAGTCTGATGGTGTAGGTAGGTATCGGCATGTAGTTATAAGATACACCGGTGGTATTTAATTTAATTTGAGTTCCCATAATATAGATTTCTGTTTGTCTATAAAGTATAAGAAATTACTATCTGGGCTTATTTTAAGGTTGTTTGTATCTATATTCTCATTATTCTTTAGTATGTTTATTAACATGCCAGCTTCACCTGTCTGAGGCTGTATTTTCCAAATATTGTCATTAAAACTAATCTTGCCTTTATACCAGTCGTCTGGTATTTTACCGGCGGGTTTGTATTGGGGTACACCACAATACACATAGTAACTTGATTTATCCCAAGTACATTTTTCTGGTAAAGACTGAATATTAATATCTTTTATTTCCCCTGTGTCTCTGTTTAGTATTGATAGGTTCATAGAATCATCACCTATTAATACATAGAGTCCATTTGGACTAGTTAGTGTGGTTAGCCCATTTATACCTCCGACAATCTTTTTAAAATCTTTAATTTTTGTATTTACCGAGTAAAGATATCCAGGAATACCTGAAGCTGGTTTTGTGTTTAATGTTATCAGATCTTCGTTTGGCCACTGTGTTAGCCATTCGGTGAAATGCGATTCAAAAATATTTTTTTTATTTATGCCATCTGCCTCTGTAATAAAACCAGTCACACCTTCCTGAGTTTTTTGTAAATATAATATACTGTTGCCATCTTTAGACAAACTCAAATCCCTAATATTTTGAGGTAAAAATCTACCATCAACTTTACTATTAGTTATAATGTCTGCTCCTATATTTTCTTCTGGTAGTAATCTGATGAATGTTTCTATTGTTTCTGTGCCTGGTGTTAGATATCTCATTATTATAGAAGAACCGTTTTTACCAACAAAAGCCTCTTGTATTACAGGCATAATTTGTTCAGAGTGCTTTCTTTCATCTGAATTACCAGGTTCTCCTTGGTATATATTACCGTTCTGTTTGATTATGTATTGTATATACAACTGTTTTTCTGTATTTGGTATTGTTAGGTTCCTAGACTTCACTTCATTTTCCTTTTCAGTGTTTATTTCTGGTTCTGCTACATATGAATAAACTTCTTTTTCAATTAAACCAAATCCAGCTACAGGTAAATCTGACACTTTTCTCAGTTTTGATTCTACTACGTCTCCTTCTTCTTCATCTTGCCCCCCTCCTATATTTATGGGTATATTTACACCATTATTTTTTAAAATGTTAGGTAAATTACTAAAGAAATTACTAAAGAAATTACCACTTTCAGGAGTATCTTCCACTACTTCTATCTTGGGTGCTCTAGCTACATATAAAACTAAGGCAAAAATAATAAGTAATATTGATAAGAGTATGAGGTTTCTTTTGGACATTTTTTAATTTCTAATTATATAATTATAAGAACTTCCATAATGACCAACCGAGTTAATACCTACAGCGTTATTTGAACCACTGCCACCGTGTACTTCTATGTATTGTCCATTACCTATATACATAACAATGTGACCAGCTGTTGGATATTTAGAGCTTTCTCCTTTCATCCAACCCAATAAGTCGCCAACCTTCAAATCTACCCCATTAACACTGTTACCTGACAAAGAGTTTACACCTTCTTGTCCAGGAAACATTGTTGCTGTGTTGTCTCCTCCCAAAGACAGACCTGCACAAGCATAAACTTGTTTAACGAAAGATGAACAATCCAAATACACAGTAGGTATTCCTGTATCTAAAGTACCTCGTTTTGCATTACTATAGGTAACCTTACCAATAAAACTTTTGGCTATTTGAGCTAAAGCTGCCGTACCACCACTACCCGGACATTGTATCCCTAATGACTCTAGAGATTCTTTGGATATTGCTTCGTATGTTCCTGTACCTTCTTGAGCGGGACCTATGTTGATAATAGCTTTGGGAATATGTGGGCACATATTTAATAATTTAGGGTTTAGAGTATTCAAAAATGCATATGCAGCTAATGCCATTATAAAACCAATTACAGCGTTGGTTATCTTGCTCTTGCCGTCTTCTTTAAAAGAAGGCAACTCGCTAGTCATGTATTGAAGTCCACCAGCTATGATCATGATCATAGCGAGCACTGCACAGATACCTAAAAATATTTTTATAACTATGTTTAAGTATTTTACAAAAGGACACGGATCATCTGTGTTGAATTCAGTGAAATCACCGATAGGTTCAAGTAATACGTATTTTGATGTTGTATCTTGACCCAAATCTTGGGTGTTTGTTAACTGATTGCCCCCATGGGTTTGTGTTATTGTTAGATCACTTCCACCACCACTACCTGATTGTGTGCTGAGGTCACCAGTAGTGTCTTGTGCTAAAGCATTTATGTTTGGAAAACTAAGAAATATAAAAAAAACAAAGGTAATAAATGCTATGGATTTTAATTTAAAATGTAACATTGATCTTTTTCTTAATATTTTGGAATAAGCTGTTTGCATTTTGTACTTCCAAGACAATATCCGTACCCCCTCTCGTATCCTGAGGTGCTACTAAAGTAACTTCATTTTTTAGCGTATCTGGTCTTATCTCTTCACCACCCGCTTTCCAGCTAAATTTTAGTGTGTCTGTAAAAAGATTTTTTACAGAAAAGAAATAAGGTGTCGCTACTAAGGTTTCGGGTTCTTTTCCTAAAGAATATCCATCCAATAATGCCTTGTTATATAAAACACCTAATTCAGGGTCTTTTTTATAAAAAACTATTTCAGGGGTATTTATACCAGCTATGGTTATTTTTCCACCTGTTTTCGTGTTTTTTTCTATATCTGAAATTTCAACTTCTATTTCATTTACTTTATCTAAGTAACTATTTTTAAAAATAAAGCCACTTTTCCCAAAACCAGAAGAAGAGACTTGCACATTGCCATCCTTTTTCCAAGTATAAGAAAGATTACTAGGTTTTAATTGACCTTTTGATGAGGTTATGTTTGGTATAGCAACAACCTTAAAAGAACCCTCTCTCACACCTAGCGCCTTACCCTTATAAAAAGGAGGTGTGTATGAGTCTACCGCTTCCCATAAAATATCTATTTCTGTTGCCGAAACATAAGTGCTTTTTGTAAAAGTACTACCATTTGCTAGTGTTATTGAAACACTGACTTGAGTTTTTTGTCCAATATTATCTAAATTGAAAGAAAAAATTTTTTTACCAACACCATTTATCCTTTCTTGACCATTTACAGACCATACAATTAACGCTTTATCCAAATCCACAACAAAACTCGATACTTGTACTTGGACGCTCTCTCCAGGTCTTGGAAAATTTGGATTAATACGAAAAGTAACATCACCTTCTTGGAACTGGGCGTGTGCTATCGGTGCATAAAAATTAAAAACAAAAATTAAAAACAAAAATGCTTTTTTAAAAATACCTCGATTAAGCATGTCCTTATTATACCATTTTTGTATGTTATCTCTAGTTGTTTCCAAAATCATCCTTAGACTTCTTAATAGAAAGTATTTGAGATGGGTCTGAGGTGATAATCTGATCCTCCGTGTATGATGCAACTATTTTAATTGCTACGTGTTTTAGACCAGCAAAAAATATACCCTCCCCTACTCCAGATTCTAAAAGAAGATATTTTTCTTCATCTGTGAGATTAAATGTCTTTTGCAAGACTTCTATCGTACTTGGTGATTGTTTGAGCAGCATCTGGATAGAAGAGTTGGTGACTATAGGCACACCATATGGAGACTTCATGAAGTCCGCTGCATCTTGGGTAATAGTAGATAAGCCTAGATAGTACTTTCTGCCTCTTTTGGCCAAAGAATACAAAAAAGAAGCTGTGTCTTCTGATTTCATCATCCACCAAGCTTCATCTACCACCAAAAGACGTTTTTTTAGGTTTTTACGAATAGTGTTCCATATATAGTGTGTCACTATATACATAGCTATTGGCTTGAGTTCGTCTTCCATGTCTCGCACAGAAAAAACCACAAATTTTTTATTAATATCTACATTAGAAGGTCTGTTAATAAAAGTAGACCAAGAACCTTTAGTATATTTCACTAATCTTTGCACTACCGATTCAGATCCTTCCATACCAGAAAGCACTAATTCAAAATCAGATAAAAGCGGTGGTTCAATACTTGAGAAGTCAGAGTTAGGAGTAATATCTTTCATTGCGTATGTCTCAGATATAGCTCTATCTACCAGAGCATCTTCTTCCGGAGTAAGGCCTCCCAACATGAGTCTAAAAAGACCAACTAGATTTATAATATTTGAGCGAAGCACATCCTCAGGTGTCTCGTCTTCTCTTGGAATAGGTAGATCAAATGGGTTTATGTGGTGGTCTGATGAAAGAGATATATTAAAATATCTACCTCCTACTGCCTCAGATAGAAATTCATACTCCCTTTCTGGGTCTATAACTATCACATCTATATCAAACATTAGAGATCTTAGTATCTCAAGTTTTGTGGCATAGCTTTTACCAGATCCAGATTTCGCAAAAGTAACTGAATTGTAGTTTTCTAGTGAAAAACGGTCAAACACCACCAAAGATGAGTTGTGTCGATTTATACCATACAAGATACCTTTGTCTGATGTTAAGTCAAAAGAAACGAAAGGAAATACACTCGAAAGAGGAGCAGAATTTAGTTTTTGATTAATATTTAATATGTCTGTCCCTATGGGTATAACACTTTTAAAACCATCTTCTTGTTGGAATAAAGCAGGTTTTATGTAAACAAGTTTAGATTCTAAGATAGATTTTATCTCATTTTCTATTTTATAAAGTTCCAATTCATTGTCTGCATATATGGTTATATATATACCCACGTCAAACATTTTCTCTTGGGCTTGTATCAAGCTGTCTCTCAAAGATTCTAAATCCTGATAGGCTGTATCTAGCATTGGATCGCGCACCACTCCGCGCGATTCTCTCATATTTATTTGGCTTTGCACCTCAGCCACTTTCTTTTGGAATTGACGTAAAGCCAGAGAGGTGTCAACTGGATGTACAAATATAGATACATCAAAAACCTTGTCCAGATTTATTATTGGTGAAAACCAATTATCAGATAAAAACCTAGGGTAAGATATTATGAAAAAAGTTCGAGCTATTTTATCCCCCAGATTGATTGATTTAGGTTCTATTTTTAAGGCTGAAGGAGCTATTACGTCTTGTAACTCAAGTGTTGCAGATTCATATATTTCTTGTGGTAAAACAGGCAAAACAGAAGCTTTTGCTTGGCTAGACTTCTCCTCTTCTTTTCTTCCTAAGATTTTATCTAAAATACTCATTTTATTTTTGACCTAAATCAATTTTACCTTGGAATTCTCCTGGATTGAAGACCTTATAAAAAGCCTCGATAACTTCCTCGCTGCCTAGTTGGGCTGATTTTATACCACAACTAGCCAAACCTTGTTGCACCACACCCACCCTTTGTTCCAACTGGGATCTTTTTTCTTCGAAGTCCATCTCAGCATCTAACCCAAATTTTTTATCGTCTTTCTTGGAAAAGAAGTTTAGTTTATCCAATAATTCATTACCATTTGAAGGTAATGCTGATTGGGTAAAAGGTACTACAATAAAAAAGCTTTTTGTCATGATACTAACTGTCTCTGTAAAGTTTCTTATAAACTCCATATACTCTTTTGTTTGTAGTTTCAAAAGTGGCTCTGTTTGTACCCTCATTCTATTTTCAAGTAGCAGTAAATAGGGCCTTATATCTAGTCTTCTGGACTGCACAGATATTTGTACTGGGAAATCTAGTGTATTTAAAAAAGATTGAAATTGTAATATGGTGGCCCTCTGCTCTTCTTCTGATTTTAAAGAAAGGTTTATTGAATTTGCTAGTACTATTGCTCGCAGGTCACCATCTTTTAATACAACAATACCATCACGTACTTCTTGAATTGGTACAAACTCTTGTGTTGATCTAGCGTTTATTGCCATATTATTCTTTGTTTTTTAAGTCTAGAACATCTAAACTCCAAGCAAGGTCTTGTAATTTACTACCAGTTAATCTAGGTGTATCACCTTCCAAAGCACCCAAGCTTTCTTTGTTTTTATTTTGGATAACAATATTTTTACTAAAATCTTTTTTTAGTGTATTTTGTTTCCATACGTATAATTTGCTTTGTGTTGCGTATTTAAGACCTGATTCAATCAAATTTATAAAAGGCTTATCATTGGGTTTGTAAAACACAAGAGCTATAGCAAGACCACCAACAGCTAAAATTGGTATTAATCCCAGTAAAAATCCAAGACTCTTATATATAACATAACACAAACCAGCTCCTCCGACTAAATAAACAAACTCACTAAAAGTAAAGGGGCCAAAGATTTTATCTTCTATGTCTAAAAATTGTGGAACTTTAAATTGCATAAATTAAGCAAAAGAGACTCACTTATATAAGTATACAATATTTTTTTATAAAAACAGATTAATCTTTAGGATTAACTCTGTATGGGTCCTGCCATTTGTTTACTTGGCCAGATTCTTCTTTCTTAGAAATATTTGCTACAGTATATTCTGTTTTTGTGTGCGGTGAAGAATGAGTGTTTGATAATTTTTGACTTAAAATTGTCCTAATTAATATGCTGTCTTCTTTTTTAGCTTCTAGATTATTTGCTGGAGCTGGCTCATCTATCTGTTTCAAATCTTCAGTACCAATTTTGTTTGGAGTTATTTTTTTAGACAGAATATCGCTTCTGTGAATTCTTTTTATAAGTTCACTCCTGATAGGTTTAAATACTAGCTCATTCATCTCTTGTACTAATGAATCTATCTCATTTTTTGAAATCTTCAACCTCGCCTGTAATTCGCTCGGATATTGTTCTGGATTAGTTAAACCACTTAAAACAAGTTCGGTTTCTAATTCTATATCTTCTAATTGTGAAATATTAAATTTTCTTCGATTGCGCATGTCATATATAACTTGTCTCCAAGAGACAGAATCTATTGCTGCGCGAGTTTCTGGAGATAAAGAATCTTTAGCTTTTTCTATTTTTATTTTTAATAAATCTATCGTGTCTTCCATAAAATATTTTTATTTCTTTAAAAGTTTATCCTCTATGTACGTGTCTATGTTAATTTTCTTAGGCTCTGTTTTGTCTACTGGTTTTGTTTCTTCTAATGTGGCAATATAACTACCCCCAGATAAAATAAAATTCAAATTTTGACCCCAGTCTAGATTTTTATCTTGTATTTTTGAAGCAATATTTTCGGATGCTTCTGTGGTAATGGGTAGAACAATTTGGTTTAAAATATCATCGGCTATATCTAACGATTCTTCCTCTGTGAGGCCAAGAGAATTTTCTATTTTTTTAGATAAACCTTCAAGTGGGCTTATGTTTACCAACACCAAACCAGCCATTATTTTTAAATCCAAAACCTCCTCATCATTCAATTCATGAGCTTCACCAATCTCCTCTATGGCGCCTTCCCAGTCAAAGCCACGAATGACTTCTTGGGCTTCTCTGGGTAGTTTTATGAGATATTCTTCTATTTGTTCTTCGATGCTATATGCCATAAATTTAAATATGATTAATGATGTCCTCCCCCGTGTCCACCTCCATGATCATCGTGTCCACCTCCATGTCCCCCGTGTCCACCATGGCTTGGCGCTGATTTTTTCTTTGGTTTAGGTGCGTGTCCTCCCCCGTGTCCACCTCCATGATCATCGTGTCCACCTCCATGATCACCTCCTCCATGCCCACCACTTTCTATTTTAGCACCCATCTTAATTTTATGAGCTGCTTCGTGTTCTGCTCCGGCACTGTAATCACCCACATTCCAAACCCAAGATACTGCATGTCCAACTGTTGATTTGTGTGCAAAGGAATCAGCATAGTTCCATTGCCTCTGCTTATTTGTTCTTTCTATGTTTCTTTTCATTTGAGGAATTATATTTCCCTCAAACTCATTTAGAGATTCACGAGTTTCTCCTTCCGTATTCGCTTTATCTTTCAAGTTTTTCTGGACTTGGTTTAAAGTATTTAGTGAATTTTGTGATTTATCAATAGAGTCTTTGGCTTCTGTGTGCTTGTTCTCTAGATCAGTTTTAGCTTTTTGAGATTCATCTAGTGCTTGTCGAGCTTTTTGCGATTTTTGTCGCATTTCATTAACAGCATTTTGTAGATTTACGTCATTTGGATTAGCATTAAGAGAATTTACTGCATTCTTTTCTTCTTGTTCAGCTGCGGCAAGTTCACTGACAGCTTGAGCTACTGCCAATGTGGCATTTGATACTTGGTCATTCATTGATCTTTCATTTTGTATCGCTTGTTGTACTGATTGCTGAGCAGCTAAAACATCTTTTTCGGCTTGTTCTAAAGCAGCAGAGTTAATTCTTCCATCTGACGTCAGATTGCTGTAGTCTTTGACAACACCCTTAGATGTAACAAATATACTAGCACCACGTATTGCTTTCTTTTCTGATTTCAAGTCACGTAATTCATCGTTTGCTCTACGTATTTCTGCTCTAATCTTTTCTTTCTCTGCACTATCTTTGGCACCAGCTTCTTGGTTTTTCAAATCATTTATTTCTTCTCTTTTGCCTTTCATTGCATCATCTAGCTTACCTAATTTATCTGCAACAGTCATGGAGGTTGTAGTACCATCATCATTCAAGAAATTACGAGAGGATCTTAAAATCTCCTGAGCTGACATCTCGGCTCTTTCTAGTTCGTGGTGTTCTGCTGATCCATGTCCTACATTCAACTCTGCTGCTCTTTGTTGACGTTTTCGTATTTGATCTTCCCTCATTTTTACATAACCACCGGTTTTTGCTTTACCAAGTTCCTGGAAACCAATATCTCCCATACCTTGACCAGCTACCCTTGCATTACGTAAGTCAAAACTACTTGTAGCTACATATTTACCTAGTTTAAGTTGTTGTCTTGCCAAATACCCTCTAGCACCACCCCTTGATGCCACATCTTTTAAACTTTCTGAATTTGCTAATTTGTTGCCCAATGCTCCTATCGTTCCTCTGCCGAGCATCGCTGCTCCACCTGTGATAGCACCCACCGCTAAACCACCCATCATGTTACCAGCTTTTGTTAAACCATGACCAATCTCTCCAGAATATTCTTGTGCTAGATCTTTAGCTTTACGTAACAACACAAATATCAATACAAAAGGTATAATGCTTTCCATCAAAGAATCCAACCAACCACCAGCACTTGAGGCATTGTATTGTATGTTTGTCAGAAATTCACCAAACAGGACTATTATATATAAGAAAAATGTAAATATTGGGGCCATAAAAGAAAGTGAGAAAAGTTGATTCCACCACTCACTGCCACCAAATTTTGGTATATGAAAAGGTACGGTGTACGAAGCAAAAGCAATAGGAGAAAAGATCATTACTATCCATAATCCAGCTACTCTTGCCACAAACAATATCGAAACAGAAACAAACATAAAAATAATATAAAGGAGAAATATAATAAATATTATTGTTACTATAGCAAAACTGCCAATATCATCAGACGGTGTGCTTATGACCTTCTGTGGCTCAAATGTACGCACCAAACCAACAGAGATAGATTTAGGCTCTGTTTCTGACTGTTGCACCTCGCCATTTTTACCATACGGAGTTATGTTCGCATAAAATACTCGAGCCAGAATATTCGATGAATCTATAACCACCTTGGATACAAAAAGACTAAAATTTATAAAAAGAGCAACGATAATAATCATGCTTATTATTCTTTTATTGTTGCTCGTATGCATATCTAAAACAGTCTTTATACCTACATAAAGTAATGCGATAATAAAGAACATATTCGATATATCTCTAACGACGCTCCAAGCTTTTTCTACAAAACCACTTCTGTATGAGTCGCTATTCAAAGAGTAAAATATAAAGAAATCCAAAAAGTAAGCAGCAAGTTTTGTGATAAAAGACAGGGGCACAAACAATATATAGTACAAACCAGCTACTAGACAATTTGTAAATATAGTCGAAATACCGCAACCTAAATCTAGGTCTTGTGCCTTGAAACTTGAACCACCCAGACTATTTACAGTACCACTGCTATCTGTATTCTCTCCTGTTTTAAAGGTGAGATTTATGGTCATAAATGTATCCCAATCACCTGATCCTGGACCAGATAACTGATTTGGATTTATTAGATATGCTATCAAAAAGTAATTAGTATTTGGTTTTAAATCAGTCAGATTTACAGTTTTATATTGTTTGGGCGTAAAACTCCATATTATATTACCTGGTGCTTCTACGCTTTTTACTCCTAGTATTCCTGCTGGAGGGGTAAAACCTGTGGAATAATTCCAGACACCACCATTGTCTCCATCACTCAAATCAGCATCTGTAAATAATTTTACTACAACTGGGTTGTATGAATCACTTGCCGTGTTTTCTATACTAAAAGTAAAAGATGCTGAAGTATCCTTAATCTCGCTTTTATCAAGTAAAAATATTTCATTTTGGCTTACAACATTTTGGCTATTCTGGGCTCTGGTTATTTTTATATCAAGTTTACTATCAAGAGGTGCAAGAAAAATACTGAGTATAAATACTCCAAGCAATACTTTTGACCAAAGTTTTTCTTTTAGGTTTCTCATCAATACCTATTACCTATTGTATCAAACCAAACAAACAAAAACTATATATTTATCGGAAAACTCTACGGAAATAATATTCGTACGGATTCTTATCTTTAAAGTCTACTGTTTTACTACGTATGTCAATAATTGTATTTTCGTAGTATTCATATACTACAAGAGTGTTACCAACCTGTCTTAATTCATAGGCTGACACATCTGGTGCAGAAACACGTACCTCTAGGTTGTCTTCATTAATATAGCCAAAATAGTATTTAGCAAAAGTGTGAGCTAGGTTCCATGCAAACCCAACTATATCTCCATTTTCATATCCATATCTTTCAGCAAAACTTATATTTGCACGTATTTGTCTAGCAAATACAGTCTCTATTCCCTCATGATATCTTACTATCGCGTCTATTGGAGGTATTGCTTGTGATCCTAGGACTAGTAAGTCACTTCCTTTGTCACCATGAGGTCCTTTTGGTGTAGGATCTAATAAATCTGGTATACCATCGCTATCATCGTCTATATCTAGGCTATTTGGTATTCCATCTCCATCAGTATCATTATCTAGATAGTTTGGTGACCCATCTCCATCCATATCAGTATCTTCATTGTTTGGGATGCCACTACCATCAAAATCGTTACCATTACCTGGCCCGTTTGGTGAAGAATCTACAAAATCAGGTATTCCATCTCCATCATCGTCAGTATCTGTATTGTTTGGGTCCCAGTCTCCATCTGTGTCATCATCGTGAGGATTACCTATTCCGTCTCCATCGATATCTGGATTCTGTGGCAAATCACCTGGCCCAAAAGGGCTCCCTGGTGACCAAGGATTACCAGGCCCTGGAGGAAAACCACTTCCTCCATTACCACTTCCTCCATTACCACTTCCTCCATTACCACTTCCTCCATTACCATTATTTAAATATACTTCTACATAAGCAGTATCTCCAGCTGTGCCAGACTCTCCGCTACATGTAATACCATAAGACATGCCATTCGTTAAAGGACCAGTACTAAAAGAACCACTGGTTTCTTCACCATGTCCTCCACTATCACATAATTGTGCTCCACTCGAAGTCCATGAGATAATGGAGCTTCCGTTAGGTGTTATAAATATTGGTGTAGCTGTTACATTCACCCACACCATGTCACCTCCACCTGTACCACCTCCACCATCAATATTTACAAAAACACTTGCTGTATCTGTAGCAGAACCACCTGCTCCACTACATGCAATAGTATAAGATGTATTATTTTGTAATGGTCCTGTTTCAGCTGAACCATCTAGTGGTACATCGTATCCATTCAGTAGACAAGAAGTTGCTCCTATGGATGTCCAAGATACCAGAGAAATTTCTCCAGCATCTATTATTGCTGGGTTTGCAATTATGTGCACTACCGGTGGTTTTGATGTTGTTCCATTTCCACCCCCTCCATTACCTCCTGGTCCAGGATTAAAACAATTTGGTGGTGTACCCAACCAGCCTTTAGGGCAAGAATCTCCTGCTCCTGGGTCTGTTATAGGTATACAAATAGGGAATAATCCTGTAGTTCCAGCAGGACAATTGTCATCCCCTATTGTTATTATTACTCCACCACCCCCACTTGTTATAATGCCAGGAGTAGTTGTGCCACCAGGAGTGGTGCCATTTCCCGGATTTACACCATCAAATTTATCTGTAGTAAATTGTTTTGTTTCGCCATAGAATAATTCTATGGAATCATCAGGATTTGTTATTTTACCAACTGCTCTATAGCTATAAG
>JACCDX011218727.1_pt1 | contig 12569 bp, 14 predicted proteins | sample 7449681 | NCBI WGS metagenome assembly JACCDX01 (sample SAMN15323450, study PRJNA562643) | freshwater metagenome | isolation source: river surface water | place: USA:Blue River Watershed | collected 2017-08-18
GTCGCGCATGCCCGATTGGAGCAAAGTCACTGTGCCCGTATTCTCGGCCGCCAACTGGGGCGGGCAAGGCCTGCACCCGCGCGGCAACTTCGAGGGCTTTGTGCGCGCCGCATCCAAAAACAAGTGGCTCGAAGCCCACGGCATCGAGCATTGGACGCATTTTTACACCGACTACGGCCGCGAATTGCAGTTGCGATTCTTTGATCATTTCTTGCATGGCAAGAAAAACGGCTGGAACCGCCAGCCCAAGGTGCAGCTGCAAGTTCGCCATGTGGATAAATTCGTGCAACGGGCCGAGAGCGAGTGGCCGCTCAAGCGCACCCGCTGGACCAAGTTTTATCTGGATCCGGTGCAAATGAGTCTGGGCAAAAAGCCGCCGGCAAGCAACGCCACGATCAGCTACAAGGGGTTCTCTGACGGCGTGACCTTCATGTTGCCCCCGCAGGCCGAGGACATCGAGATCACCGGACCCAGTGCGCTCAAGTTGTTTTTGTCGTCGAGCACCCGCGATGCCGACATCTTTGCGGTTTTGCGGGTCTTTACCCCTGATCTCAAAGAAGTGGTGTTTCAGGGTGCCCTGGATCCCCACACCCCGGTGGGCCAAGGTTGGCTGCGTGCCTCGCATCGGGCGCTGGACGCCAAGCTCAGCAAGCCCTATCGCCCCTACCACCCGCATGACAAGGTCGAGCCTCTTAAGCCGGGGCAGGTGGTCGAACTCGATGTCGAGATTTTGCCCACCAGCATCGTCGTGCCGGCTGGCTATCGCATCGCTCTGACGGTGCGCGGCAAAGACTACGAATACCCGGGGCCGGCCGGGGTGCTGTCCAACATGAAGTACCCCATGACGGGTTGTGGGCCATTCACCCACACCGACCCGACCGATCGCCCGGCTCGGGTTTTCGACGGCGTCAACACGGTGCATTGCGGGCCCAAGCAGGCCAGCTACATCATGTTGCCCATCATTCCCAAGCGCACCAAAACCTGAATGCTTGAAGGGGATTTTGCTCGCTGAGGCTTCGGGTTTGTCCGATTGGTTCAGGTTGCAACGCCCCCTAACATCTTTTGGTGGTCAATTGATCAATTCATCTTTAGGAAAAACCTGATGGCTCTCAAACTGTATGGTTTTTGGAGGTCCTTGGCGGCCTACCGGGTGCGAGCCGCACTCAAACACAAAGGCTTGTCGTTCGAAGAAATACCGGTCAATTTGTTGTCCGGCGAGCAGCATGATCCAGCCTATCTCCAGATCAACCCGCAGGGTGCAGTGCCAGCGTTGGTGGTCGATGGTCTGAGTCGCCCGTTGTTCCAGTCGATGGCCATCATGGACTATCTGGATCAGGCCCATCCCGCCCAAGCCCTCATGCCGGCCGATCCGGCCGATCGCGCACGGGTGCTGGCCCTGGCCCATTTGTGTGCCAGCGATGGCCACCCGCTGGTGGTGCCCCGGGTGCGCAATTATTTGCAAAACACCCTCAAACTTGACGAAGCCACCCGCAATACCTGGCTGCAGCATTTCACCTTGCAGGCTTTGTTGGCTTACGAGCGTGCGCTGACCCTGGATCCGCGTCCCGGCCGTTACAGCCACGGGGATCAGGTCACGGTGGCCGATTTCTGTCTGGCTTCGCAGGTGGTGGGGGCCAAACTGTTTGGCATCACCGACTTTGATGCAGTGCCTCAGGTCATGGCGATTTTTGCCGAACTGATGAAACTGCCCGCTTTCGAAACCTCTTTGCCGCAGCACCAGCCCGGTGCGCCCAAAGCCAACTGAGCCCACATCCATGGATCAACTCACCATCGGTTTGCTGGGTTTTGCCCTCTTCATCTTCCTGACCCTGATCCGCATGCCGATTGCTTATGGCATGGCGGTGGTGGGCTTGGGTGGATTGATGCTGGTCTACCCGCTGGACGCCGCATTCAAATTCATTCCAACCGGCCTCTTCAGTTACACCTCCAACTTCACCTTGTCGGCCTTGCCGCTGTTCATTCTCATGGGCACGCTGGCGTTTTATGCCGACATGGGCAAAGACGCCTACGACGCCGCCAAAGCCTGGTTTGGTCGGGTGCCTGGTGGACTGGGGGTGGCAACCGTGTATTCGTCGGCGATTTTCGGCGCCTGCTCAGGCTCCTCGTTGTCGGCGGTGGCTGTGTTTTCCAAGATTGCCGTGCCCGAAATGCAGCGCGCCAATTACAACCCCAAGCTGGCTTTGGGGGTGGTGGCCTCGGCTGGATGCCTGGATGTGCTGATCCCACCCAGCATCCTGATGGTGTTTTACGGCATCATCACCGAGACTTCGGTGGGTCAATTGCTGATCGCCGGGATCATCCCCGGCATCCTGACGGCAGTGCTGATGGCCACTGGCGTCACGCTGTATGCCCGCTGGAAACCGGAAGATGCGCCTGTGGCGTCGGCGCTCGATACCTCGTGGGCCGCCAAACTCTCCACGCTCAAGCGTTTGTGGGCAGCTGCGATCTTGTTCACCGTGGTGCTGGGCTCGATTTACACCGGAATGGCCACCCCTGACGAGGCCGCTGCCGTCGGTGTGGTGGGCTCTTTGTTGCTGGTCTGGATCCGTGGCAACCTCACCTGGGAGCGGTTGCGGTTTTCTTTCATCGACAGCGCCAAAGTGTCGGCCATGATTTTCCTGTTGCTCGGTGCCGGCTACATCTTCGCCACCTTCTTGTCGACCACGGGTGTGGTCTCGACCATGACCGGCTGGATCAAGTCGATGGAACTCAGCTTCTGGGTGTTGATGGTGGGGATTGTGTTGCTTTACCTGTTTCTGGGTTGCTTCCTGGATGCGATTTCCATGATGGTGCTGACCATGCCGATTTTGGCCCCGCTGATCACCGATGCCGGGATGAGTCTGGTCTGGTTTGGCGTGGTGGTGGCCGTCATGATGGCGGTCGGCACCATCACCCCGCCGCTCGGCCTGAATTGTTTTGTCATGAAGGGAGCCTTGGGCGACTCGGTCAAATTGAGCGACATCTTTGCCGGCTCGATTCCCTTTGTCGTCTTGATGATAGGTGTGGTCGCATTGATGACCGTTTTCCCCGAGATCGTTACCTGGTTGCCCGATCTGATGAAGCAAATGCGATGAAAAGGACGTGACCATGGAAAAAATCATCATGGCCTACGAGGCCTTCTATCGCCGCTTCATCCCCTACCTGATTGCCATCCCCTTGGTGATCATGACGGTGGTGGTTTTCATCAATGTGTTCGGACGCAAGCTCTCGATGCCTTTTCCGGTGACCGTTGAGCTGGTTGAAGCCCTGTTGGTGGTGTCGGTGTATTTTGGTGTGGCTCTGGTGGCGCTCGAGGGCGGGCATGTGAATGTCACCTTTGCCACCGATCGGTTCAGCCCCCGCACGCGTCATTTCCTGGATGGGGTTTGCAACCTGCTGGCTTTTGCCGCTTTTGCATTTTTGGCTTTTGCAGCCTGGACCGTCGCCGAAAATTCCATCAAGTTGATGGAGTACCGGTTGGCCGTGCTGCGCTTTCCTTTGTGGCCGTTCAAAACGCTGTTTGCGTTTGGCCTCAGCCTCATGGCGTTGCAGTTGATCTTCAATGTGATCAAGGCATTCCATCTCGCAGCCGGTCGGGAAACCTATGCCGGAATCAGTGCCATGCCCAAAGCCGAAGAACCCGGTTTGGGCTGATTTTTGTTTGATTTAACCCAAGGAGTCAGCATGAGACGATTGATTTTAAAAACCGCTGCAGCCGTTCTGGCTGCTTTTGCGATCCAGACCACGGCGGTCGCACAAACCCTGCAGCAGCAGACCTGGAAAGTGGCGGTGCCGACCGCCGAAAAATCATGGTTCGGTGAAATGCACAAATGGTGGGGTGCCGAAGTTGAAAAGCGCAGCGGCGGCAAGATCAAGATCCAGTTTTTCTGGTCTGACTCGCTGGTGAAGTGGGCCGATTCCCTGCAAGGCATTCAGGCCGGTATCGCTGATGCAGCCTGGATCAGCAGCTCTTACCACCCCGCCCAGTTGCCCAATTACATGGCGCTGGATCACATGTTCAACTATGGCGACGACTATGTGGCTGCCGTCAAGGCCGCTTTGGACGCCTTGGACAACCAGCCTGACCTCAAGGCCGAGATGGCCAAAAACGACATCGTCCCTCTGATGTCCCACATCAGCGGTTTGGCTCCGGTGGGCACCAAGGTGCCTTTGTCCAACATGGACGTGCTCAAGGGCAAGACCCTGCGCACCTACGGTGGTGCCCGCACAGACTTCTACAAAGGTTTGGGCTGGAACCCCGTGTTCATGGTCTTCTCTGACATGTACCCGGCCATGGATCGCGGTACGCTGGATGCGCTGGGCGAACTGGTGACTTTGCTCTCGAATGTGTTCAAGCTCAACGAAGTGGTCAAGCACGTGCACATGATGAACCCGCCCGGCCTGAAGGGCAACGGCGGCGTTGTCGGATCGGCCTTCTTCATGTCGGGCAAGAAGTTCCGCACTTTGCCCCCCGAGACCCAAAAAATGCTGGTCGATCTGCGCAACGAATATGGTGTGCGCTACGCTTCGCAGCTGATGACTTTGGAAGACACCATCAAGAAGCAATGGGCTGACAAGAACGGCATCAAGTTCTCCTTCTCGACCCCCGCCGATGAGCAAATCATCCTGAAGGCCGGTAACGATGCCAATGACAGTTACCTCAAGAAACTCGAAAGCGAGGGCGCCAAGAACGTTCGCCAGGTGGTGAATTACTACACCCAGGCGCGCAAGAAGTACGAGGCTGAAAACGCCAAGAAGTGATGGGGTTTTGACCCTTCAACAACAACGGGCCCTCGGGCCCGTTGTTGTTGGTGACGATCGCATCAATCAGATTTGGGCGGCGAAGTCCCGCAGCAGACGCACAATGTCTTGCGGGCGTTGCATGGGGCTGATGTGGCCACAGGGATCGAGCACTTCGCAGCGGCTGCCCTTGACCTCGGCGGCCATGGCCTGCATCTCACTGACGGGCGCACCACCATCCTGAGCTCCGGCCAGGTACAACACCGGCAAATCCAGGGTGTGCAAGCGGTCGTGCATCGCCATGCCCTTGATGGCGTTGACGCAGGACACATAGCCGCTTAGGCTGGTCGTGCGGATGATGTCGGCCATGCGTTGCATCAGGGCGCTGTCGTTGGCGCGCACGTCGGGGGCAAACCAGCGCTCCAGCGTGGCGGGCACCAGGGCTTCAATGCCTTGTGTGCTGAACAGTTCAACCCGTTGATCCCAACCGGCAATCCCTTCGGCATTGATGCGCGCGCGGCAGTTGCAGGCCATCAGTCCCAGCAGGCGCTGCGGCTGCTCCAGGGCCAGTGTCATGCCGGTCATGCCGCCCAGCGAGACCCCGGCCAACAAGGCCTTGGAGACGCCCACGGCATCGAGCACCGCCACCAGGTCAGCGGCCAGCGTGGACAGCGTCGGCGCGCCGCTGTCGCAGGTGCTGGCACCGTGTCCGCGGGTGTCGTAGGTGATGACCCGGAATTGCTGCGCCAATTCAGGCAGCACCCGCTCCCACATGCTGGCATCGGTGGCTAACGAGTTGGACAAAATCAGGGGTGTCGCCTGCGCGCCACCCGTGATGCTGTAGGCGATCCGGGCGCCGTCGGGGCGGACAATGTGGTGTGTGTGGCTCATGGTTTTCCCATATAAAGTGGTTGAATGCGGGCATAAAACGCGAATGCGTTGTATGATTTTGTTGATCTTATTATCAACAATCAATCAGGAGTTTCCATGGCAAGCAAAAAAGACAAGACAGTGGTGGGTGTGATCGGTTTGGGCATCATGGGCTCGGCCATCAGCGCCAATTTGCAGAGCTCGGGTTTCCATGTGTTGGGCGCCGAAGTTTCTGCCGCCACCCGCAAGCGCATGCAAAAGCATATCGCCGAGGTCTTTACCGATGCCAGCTCCTGGGTTGGGCGCACTCGCCACCTGATCACCTCGCTGCCTTCCAGCGCTGCCTTGATGCACGTGGCTCAGCAGTTGGTTGACGCACACCAGAAGGCCGGCGTCAAAAACGCCAAAACTGTGTTGGCCGAGGTCAGCACCTTCCCGATCGCTGACAAAGTGGCGGCCCGTGAGCTGCTGGCCACGGTGGGCATCACCATGATCGACGCACCCTTGTCGGGCACCGGGGCGCAAGCCAAGAATCGCGATCTGACGGTTTACGCCAGCGGCGACAAGTCGGCGATCAAGGCCATCATGCCGGTCTTCAAAGGCTTCTCGCGAGAGCAGTTCGATGTGGGTGACTTTGGCAACGGCATGCGCATGAAGCTGGTGGCCAATCTGATGGTGGCCATCCACAACGTCTCGGCTGCCGAGGCCTTGCTGTTCGGCGTCAAGATGGGCCTCGATCCCAAGCGGATGGTTCAAGTGGTTGGCGGCGGTGCCGGTACCTCGCGCATGTTCCAGGTGCGTGGCCCCATGATGGCCACCCGGGGTTGGGCCGAAGCCACCATGAAACACAAAGTGTGGCAAAAGGACATGACCATCATTCAGAACGCCTTGCAAGAACTCAATGTGCCGGCGCCGCTGTTCTCGGCTTGTTTGCCCATTTACCTGTCGGCCATGTCCCAGGGGCACGAACTCGACGACACCGCATCGGTGTACGCCGTGCTCGAGCGTGCGGCCGGGGGCAAGTGATGAGCGCCACCACTGCCGATCAGGTACAAGCCCAGGCTCAGGCGCAGCAAAAGGCGTTTCGCAACGCCTTGGGCTCGTTTCCGACCGGCGTGACCATCATCACGACCCAAGACCCTGCCGATGGCCGCTTGACGGGGATCACTGTCAACAGTTTCAGTTCGGTTTCTCTGGATCCGCCTTTGGTGCTGTGGTCGTTGGCGCGCAAATCGCCCAACCTCGATCAGTTCGGGGTCGGACGCCAGCACGCCATCCATGTGTTGGCCGATCATCAAAAAGACCTGGCTTATCACTTTGCGGCGCCCAAACCCGACAAGTTTGCCGGCGTCGAGCATGTGTTGTCGCCTGATTTCAAGGCCCCGATCCTGGCCGGTGCCACAACCTGCTTTTATTGTGAAACGCACCAGTTGCTCGATGGCGGGGATCACCTGATCGTCCTGGCCCGGGTGTTGCGCCATGAGTCCAGCGATCGATCCCCATTGCTGTTTGCCAAAGGCAACATGATGAGTCTGCCCACCCCCTGAAGGAGTCTGCCATGCCCAACGCCCTGATCCGTGGGGTCAATTTGCATTACCGCGTTTATGGCGAAAGCGGACCCTGGGTGGCTTTGGTCACGGGCGGGCGACGTGGTTTTCAGGAGTTCATCGAGTTTGCCCACAAAATCGCTGCGCAGGGCTTTCAGGTGTTGTTGCACGACCGCCGCAACACCGGGGCTTCTGATGTGTTGATCGCGGGTGACGATGGCGAAGAAGAAATCTGGGCCGACGACCTGGCGGTGTTGCTCGACCACGTGGGTGCCACACAGGCCTACATCGGCGGTACGTCGTCGGGCGCACGCTTGTCGATGCTGTTCTATTTACGTCATCCTCAGCGCGTCAAAGCTTTGCTGCTGATGCGCATCACTGGCGGGGACTTTGCCGCCGGCCGCTTGCCGAAAAACTATTACGGGCAGTTCATTGACGCGGCCAAAGCGGGTGGCATGAAAGCCGTGTGCGCCACCGAGCAATACCAAGAGCGCATTGCCGCCAACCCGGCCAACGAAGCGCGCCTGATGGCGATGGATCCGGCCGAATACATCCGCGTCATGAGCCATTGGCTCGACATCTTCTTGCGCGGACCGCGCAAACCCGTGTTGGGCATGACCGACGAGGCCATGGCCAGCATCCGGGTGCCGACTTTGGTGGTGCCCGGTAACGACAACACCCATGCGTCGGTCAACGGCATCGCCGCACATCAGCGCATTCCGGGCTCGGAGCTGTACCAACTGCCGATCTCTGACGAAGACGTGCCTTTGCTGCCGTTCTCTGCTTGGGCGCATGTCGAGGCCGAGTTGGCCAACGCCTTGTGCGACTTCATGCGGCGCCATCCCTAAGGGGTTGAGTTGCGCACCGCACCTCAGTGAAGTGTCAGGGTAAGCCGGGTGTGAAATACTGTTTCTGCCAGGCGGTCATCGCTTGTTCATCGTGATTCCCGCAGAGGAAAAGGATGGGGTTAATCGGAGATGGTTGGCAGTCGCGCATGGACAGCGCATGGCTCAAAGATGTACATTGCCAAACGCATGCTTCATGAGTTTAAGTTTTTGCCTTCAAGGCACGTCTTTTGGCGCGATCTTCCAGCGCCTGGTCCAGCCTGGCGTGGTCTGCGGGCGTCCACACCACCGGGTCAAATCCACTGAGTGCCGTTGCTGAAACTGCGCCAACTTTGACCCGCTCAACCAAATCTTTAATTCGAGGATCTTGCTGTGCGGCCTGACCGATGGGGATCGCTGTTTGACCCTGATTTTGGTTCATATAGATCACCATTCCTTGGGTTAAAAAAAGCGCATTGATGGCTGAAAAAGGGGTGTCTGTTTGCAGATTATGACGGAGGGTTTCTCGCCCTTGAAGGAATTTGACTTCACCACCACTGTAGACATCCAAAGCACAAGCACTGACGATTGATCTTTCGGCATCCCTGTTGACTTTCCAACATTCATAAGCGGGTTCTGATCCTGTCCCCGCAAATCGGGCGTCGGTATCGCTGATTTTTTGTCGTACCCTGTGTTGTCTACGCAAGGGATCACATTGCGATCGGAGCCATGAGAAAAATGACCCTCGCGGAGTTGAAATGACCAGCGAGAGTCGCTCGCCAAAACATTTCTGGCTTTGTCGAAGATGTTGGTAGTCATTTTATAGTCAATTTGAATTTAATTAAATCAAAATTTTAATTAAAAAATTTTAAATTAAATCGATTTTTCTGGTAACTGTGCACATCATTGACGCGTTAGGTACCGATCTGGGCCGTTCGGCATTGGTGGGACAATCGGGGCCATGCACCCCAAAGCCCTTCTGGACGCCTGCACCGAACTGGTCAAGCAAGCTCTGACTTTTCAGCACCCGGCTGATGCCGTGTTGTCGCGTTTTTTTCGCCAAAACGGCAAGAGCGCCTATGGCTCGCGTGAGCGCGCTGTATTGGCCGAGACGGTCTACAACGTCCTGCGCCATAAATTGCGTTTTGAGCATTTCGCACCCTCGGGCAGTGGTCCGCGCGAGCGTCGCATGGCGATTTTGGGCTTTGCCATGCAACTGTGCGACCAGCGGCCGGGGCAGCCCGGTGCCACCGACTTCCTTAAAAGCGCCCTGAATGAAACCGAAAAAAGCTGGCTCGACGCTTGTCTGTCGGTGTCGGTCAACGATCTGCTCGAACGGCACCGTTACAGCCTGCCTGAATGGCTCGACACTTCGTTGCGCCTGAGCTTGCCTGAACCGGCCGAGTTTCAGGCTTTGGCCGAAAGTCTGTTGCAAACCGCTCCGCTTGATTTAAGAGTGAACACTTACACCGATCGGCGTGATGAAGTGCAAAAAGAGTTGGAACTGATCGGCCTGAAAAGTCAGCCCACCCCTTATTCACCTTGGGGTTTGCGCTTGCAGGGCAAACCGGCCTTGACGCGCACCGATCCCTTTGCCCGGGGGGCGATCGAGGTGCAAGACGAGGGTTCGCAATTGTTGGCGGTCCTGCTCGACGCCAAGCGCGGCGAGATGGTGGTCGATTTTTGCGCCGGTGCCGGGGGCAAGACCCTGGCTCTTGGCGCGCAGATGCGCAGCACGGGTCGTTTGTATGCGTTTGACACGTCGGCTCACCGCCTCGATGCCCTCAAGCCCCGTCTGGCGCGCAGCCATTTGTCCAATGTTCACCCCGGCGTGATTGCGCACGAGCGCGATGAGCGCATCAAGCGCTTGTCAGGCAAGATCGATCGGGTGCTGGTCGATGCGCCTTGTTCGGGTTTGGGCACCTTACGGCGCAACCCGGACCTGAAGTGGCGCCAAAGCCCCCAGGCGGTAGCTGAGATGCAGGCCCGTCAAATCGCCATCCTGTCCTCTGCCAGCAAATTGCTCAAGCCCGGTGGGCGTTTGGTCTATGCCACTTGCAGTTTACTGCCGGCAGAAAACGAAGACGTGGTGGCCGCATTCGAGGCCCAACATCGGGGCTTCAAGCCCTTGCCCGCCGCAGAGATTTTGCAAGCCCTCAAAATCCCCCGTGCCGGCGAGTTGTGCAGTGCCGACGGGCGCTTTTTGCGCTTGTGGCCGCAGCGCCATGCCACCGACGGGTTCTTTGCATCTGTTTGGCAGGCATCGTAAAATGAGACCTTGTCGCATGAATGCATCATGCGGCTCACCTTAAAGGTTGGACATGACAGTTGATTTGCCCCTGGGCTTGGAATACTTGCTGAGGTTTCTCGATCAAGGTCTGCTCGATTGGTCGGGCTGGGCTATTTTGGCCTATACCCTCATCACCACCCACATCACGATTGCAGCGGTCACCATTTATTTGCACCGTCATCAGGCCCATCGTTCGCTCGAATTGCATGCATGGCCTGCACATTTTTTCCGTTTCTGGCTGTGGGTCGGCACCGGCATGCAGACCAAGGCCTGGGCGGCGATTCACCGCAAGCACCACGCCAAGTGCGAAACCCCCGACGACCCGCACAGCCCGCAGACGCGCGGCATCAAAGAGGTCTTTTGGCGTGGCGCCGAGTTGTATCGGTTCGAGGCTAAAAATGCCGAAACCCTGAGCAAGTACGGTCATGGCACACCCGACGATTGGGTCGAGCGCCATGTCTACAGCCGTTTCCCCTGGCAAGGTTTGGGGCTGATGCTGATCGTCAACCTCGCTTTGTTTGGCGCCCTCGGCCTGACGGTCTGGGCGGTGCAGATGTTGTGGATCCCCGTCACGGCCGCCGGCATCATCAATGGCATTGGTCATTATTGGGGCTATCGCAACTTTGAGGCCCATGACGCCAGCACCAACATTTCACCCTGGGGCATCCTGATCGGCGGGGAAGAGTTGCACAACAACCACCACACCTACCCGACTTCGGCCAAGTTGTCGGTCAAGCCCTACGAGTTCGACATCGGATGGATGTACATCCGCATCCTCTCGGCCCTGGGGCTGGCCAAGGTCAAGAAAACGCCTCCCAAACTGGCGTACGGCGACATCCAGCCCGTGGCCGATGAAAAAACCCTTGAAGCCCTGATTGCCAATCGCTACGAAGTCATGGCCGCCTACGCGCGTCAGTTGCGCACCGCCTGCCGGCAAGACATCCAGTCGCTCAAGCAGCGCCCTGCCGACGCTGTGCTCAGCGCTGCCCGCCGCTGGATGCACCGCGACACCGAAAAAATTCCGGACGATGCCCGTAACCTGGTGGAGCAAGCCCGAGCCACCTTGCCGCAGGCCGATACCATGGTGCGCATGCGCGAAGAACTGCGTCAGCTTTGGCTCAGCACCCACCGCAGCCGCGAGCAGTTGGCCGCCGACCTGCAAGCCTGGTGTCGCCGTGCCGAGGGCAGCGGCATCGCCGCCTTGCGCGATTTCTCCATGCGTTTGCGCGCAGCACGCGCCTGAACCTCCGTGCCTGGACGGGGTGGGCCGGGGCGTGCTAGAATCATCGTTTTCGCCGATTCCGGCTCCTGGAACGGCAAGGCCCGTCATTCGACGGGTCTAAGGGATACCGCCCCCTTTTCTGGCGAGGTGAGGTCCCCTGTCGTCGCATGCGCTCGATGGGTGACTGTTGAAATGGAGTGTCCTCATGGCACGCAAATGTGAAGTCACGGGCAAAGGCCCGATGGTAGGGAACAATGTCTCCCACGCCAACAACAAAACCAAGCGCCGCTTCATGCCCAACCTGCAATACCGCCGGTTTTGGGTCGAGAGCGAAAACCGTTGGGTGCGCCTGCGCGTATCCAGCGCCGCCCTGCGTTTGATCGACAAAAATGGCATCGATGCCGTGCTCGCCGACCTGCGTGCACGCGGCCAAGCCTAATTCTGAAAGGAACACATCATGGCTTCCAAAGGCGGACGCGAGAAAATCAAACTCGAATCGACGGCTGGCACCGGTCACTTCTACACCACCAGCAAGAACAAAAAAACCATGCCCGAGAAAATGACGATCATGAAATTTGATCCGAAGGCTCGCAAGCATGTCGAATACAAAGAAACCAAGCTGAAGTGATCCTCACTTCATGCGGCCGGTTCATCCGGTCGGGTGACTTGTTAAAAAAGGACCCTCGGGTCCTTTTTTCTTGGGGTTCACATGGCGGGGGCTCAGGCCTCGTTTTGCTCCAAAAAGCGCTGTGCATCCAGCGCCGCCATGCAGCCGGTGCCTGCACTGGTGATGGCCTGGCGGTAGACGTGGTCCTGGACGTCACCGGCGGCAAACACGCCCGGCACACTGGTCATGGTGGCAAAGCCTTGCAAGCCGCTGCGGGTGACGATGTAGCCGTCTTTCATGTCCAGCTGGCCTTTGAAGATGTCGGTGTTGGGCTGGTGCCCGATGGCGATGAAACAACCTTGCAAAGCCAGGTCGGTGGTGCTGCCGTCAGCCCGCTTGAGGCGCACCCCGGTGACGCCCGAGGCGTCGCCGAGGACTTCGTCGAGCTGGCTGTTGAGCTCCAACACGA
>JACCDX011337514.1_pt1 | contig 12567 bp, 11 predicted proteins | sample 7449681 | NCBI WGS metagenome assembly JACCDX01 (sample SAMN15323450, study PRJNA562643) | freshwater metagenome | isolation source: river surface water | place: USA:Blue River Watershed | collected 2017-08-18
ATGGAGGCGACTGATCGCGCTGATCAATGCAATCACGGCCGGCCGACCTGGGTGCAGCTGGCGCTGTCGGATCTCGACAAGCTGTTCCTGCGCGGCCAGTAAAGCACCTCCAGATGAGCCAACCGCCGCTCTCCCAATTCGCGCACGCGCCGATTCTTGTGCTGATCACAGCGATGCTGATGATGCAGCCGCTGTCGACTGATTTATATCTGGCGTCGCTGCCCACACTCGTTACCGATTTCAATGTGCCGGTCGCGACCGTCCAGCTGACGCTCTCTTTGTTTGTGGTGGGCTTTGGCGCTGCTCAGCTGATCGTCGGTCCCTTGTCGGACCGTTTTGGTCGCCGGCCCATTTTGCTTGGCGGCCTTGCCTTGTATCTGCTGGCCAGTATTCTGTGCGGCTTGTCACGCTCGATCGAGCTGCTGATCGCTGCGCGCTTTCTGCAAGCGCTGGGTTGCTGCGCTGCTGTGATGGTCGCGCGAGCGATCGTACGTGATGCGTACGCGCCCGAACACAGCGCGCGCGTGATTGCCCGTGCCAGTACCTGGATTTCGCTGGCGCCGATTTTCGGGCCCATCCTCGGATCGTACCTGCAGGTCAGTTTTGGCTGGCGCGCTGCGTTTGTCGCACTCGGTACTTTTTCCACTTTGTTGTTCATCGCCTGCGTTCTGCGACTGCCAGAAACAAATGAACATAAAAATCCGGAAGCGACCCGTCTCGCGGGACTGCTCGATAATTACCGGCTGGTACTCGGCTCGCGCGAATTCTGGACTTATGCCTTTCCCGGTGCGATCTCCTACAGCGGCATTTTCATGTTCATCTCAGGTTCATCGTTCGTGCTGATCCGTGTGCTTGAGGTACCGACGCAATGGTTCGGCTATTGCTTTGCCATCGGCGTCTCGGGCTACATGACCGGCACGCTGATCTGTCGACGTCTTCTTAAATCCTTCAGCAGCGCCGACGCGCTGCGCATCGGGACGACTTGTTCGCTGGGCGCCGGCGTCTTCTTTTTAATCGCGACCATCGCGGGGCTGTGGCACTGGAGTACGGTCGTTATCGCCATGTTCCTGACCATGACGGCGCATGGCATCAACTTTCCAGTCACACAGTCCGGCGCGATTGCACCCTTTGCGCGACAAGCGGGTACAGCCGCCGGCCTGATGGGTGCCTTGTTCATGGCATGCGCCTTCCTGACGGGCACGCTCGTCGGCGCAACGCACAATGGCACGCTGTACCCGCTGGCGATCATTGCCTGCGCACTGGGCGCGCTGAATTTTGTCGCCGTTCGCTGGATCGCACCGCGCACCGTTCGGGCATGAACACCGCAAAGCCCCGCGTTGTTGCCATCATGGGGCCCACCGCTTCAGGTAAAACTGCAGCAGCACTGGCGATTGCACAACAGCTGCCCTGTGAAATCATTTCGGTCGATTCCGCGCTGATTTACCGCGGCATGGATATCGGCACCGCCAAACCCAGCGCTGAAGAACAAGCGGCAGTGCCGCACCACCTCATTGATATTCGCGATCCTTCGGAAGCCTACTCGGTGATGCAATTTCGCGAGGATGCATTGCGCCTCATCAGCGATATTCACTCGCGCGGCAAACTGCCTCTTCTGGTGGGCGGCACCATGCTGTACTTCAAAGGTCTGCGCGATGGACTGGACGAGCTGCCGCAAGCCGATCTCGCCTTGCGTGCACAACTGGATATGGAAGCGATGCGGCATGGCACACCCGCGCTGCATGCGCGCCTGAAAGAACTGGATCCGGTCACCGCAGAGAGGCTCAAGCCCAATGACTCGCAACGCATCCAGCGCGCGCTGGAAATCATCGCGCTGACCGGCAAACCGATGTCGGAACTGCTTGCCCGTACGCAGTCCGCGCCCCTACCGTTCGATTTGGTTTCATTTGCACTGGAACCTTCAGATCGCGCTGTGCTGCATGAACGTATTGCGCACCGGTTTGATCAGATGCTGCATAGCCAGCCTGGTCTGCTGGATGAAGTCCGCACGCTTAAAGCCCGCTCCGATCTGTATCCCGGGCTACCTTCGATGCGCTGCGTCGGCTACCGGCAGGCATGGGAATACCTGGACGGCCAGATCAGCGCAGCAGAACTCAGAGAAAAAGGCATCGCCGCGACTCGTCAACTGGCTAAACGCCAGTTGACGTGGTTGCGGAGCATGAAGGACAGGATCGTGGTGGATTGTCTGGGGGAGCGGCCGGCGGAGGTAGTGATGGATAAGCTGGCCAAGGAAATTGCTTGACGATGACAGCACTGCCACAGCAATTTCGCGACACCATCAAATCGAGTGTTGCTGGATCAGTATCAGATTACGGCTACCTTCTTAAATCAAGCCAAAAATCTCTTAATTCAGCTTGAAATTCGAATTTAGTTAAAGTATGTTTTAACTAAATTAGATTTTTAGTGTAATTTTCATGAAAATCTCAAAAGAAGAGCTTGTTTCTGTTCTGGCAAAGTTTAATCCTTGGTGGCGCGAACAAGCCATTGCGGACCTGCCTCAATGGCGACGCGCCGCCTTCCGCGAACTTTATACCTGGACCAGCAAACCACCTGCACCCCGAGCTGTGTTGCTATCCGGTGCGCGTCAGATCGGCAAAACCACCTTGATGCTGCAGTCAGTCGATGCCCTGCTTAAAGAGGGTGTACCTCCCAGCAATATTATTTATGCAACTTTCGATCACCCCCTGTTGAAACTGGCCGGGATCGATGCCGTACTCGAAGCCTGGCGCGAGCGCGAGCCTAGGCAAGACGGCCCTGAATTCCTGTTTCTCGACGAAGCGCAGTTTGTACGCGAATGGGCCACCTGGGTCAAACATCAGGTTGACTTCGCGAAGCACAGGCGCATTGTATTTACAGGCTCGGCAATGCCTCTCGTGGCAGAGGGGCAAGAATCCGGCGTGGGACGCTGGCACACAATACGACTGACTACGCTGTCGTTTTACGAATACCTTCAGATAAAGAATCTGTCGCTGCCCCCTTTACCGCGCCTGAGATCCCTTCGCGATCTTTTTGAATGGCCGCAATCCGATTTGTATCGCCTGAGAGAATCTGCGGAGCCCTATGTCGGACATTTCCACGAGTATCTATTGCGCGGAGGGTTTCCTCAGTCAGCACAGGTAGAAAGCATAACTCAGGCTCAACGTCTGCTTCGTGACGATATTATCGACAAGGTATTGAAACGTGACATGACAGCCTTGTTTGGTGTCAGGCGTGTACTGGACCTGGAGCACACTTTCTTATATCTATGCATGCATGATGGCGGGTTGCTGGATGTCAGCGACCTTTGTGCGAATATGGAAATCAAACGGCCCACCGCACAAAGTTTTATTGAATTACTTGAGGCGACTCACCTGATTTACCGTTTACCACCGTTTGGCTATGGCAAAGATGTGCTGCGTGCTCGCTTCAAAATTTATCTTGCCGACGCCGCCATTGCACCAGCGGTCATGCTCAAAGGTAAATCCATCCTGGAGGATCCTGCAGCACTCGGTATTGCAACGGAAACGGCCGTCTTCAAACACTTGTTTGCGCGCTACTACGCGCAAAACGTGCGCTTCAGCTATTGGCGCGGCAAAAAAGACCGGGAAGTCGACCTCGTTGCCGAGTTGGCCGGTGAAATCATCCCTTTTGAAGTGAAATACCGCGCACAGCACACGGGCCTGCGCGATTTGCAAGGCTTGCTCGAACTTTGTCAAAAAAAATCCGTTGATCGGGCTTACGTCGTCACCAAAGCCCTCGATGATTTTGGTACCGTTGCTCCCCTACCGGATACCGAGACTAGGGTCATGCGGATCCCTGCCCCTCTGCTCTGCTACTGGATGGGTGAATCCGAGCTTCATTCCGGGCGGTAAAGTTTTCAACGATTGCCTGCCAATAAGGGCGAACCAGGTTTAAACAGCACCTCGCCACCAAGCGCACGCAAAACCTAGGCAAGCCGCCATGCGGCCTCGGTTGACACCAAGGTGCCCAGCAGCCATAATTTCGGGCTTCGTGGTGATATAGCTCAGTTGGTTAGAGCACAGCACTCATAATGCTGGGGTCGGTGGTTCAAGTCCACCTATCACCACCAAAATTCATTTGTTAAATCAAGCACTTAAAGAAATTTAAGTGCTTTTTTTACATCTAAAAGTAGTCTACTTTTCACTAGACTACTTTTCAGTGGTTTTCACGAATCGCTCAGACGTTTTATTCTAGATTCGCTAGTGAGAAATTCTTGCTCGCTTGGCATTATCTCTGCGCAGCCCCAAAAAAAGGGGGGACGTAAAACCAGGACGAGATTATTTCTTCACTCTCTGGAATACAGCAGCTCCTGCAGCTGATTCAACCGTCGCCTTGTCGCCGTTAACTGCAATCCCGATTTTGAAGCCTTTGTCGTTGATTTGTACTTTGTTATCGACCAACTCCGCTCCTTTGTAAGTGAGATCCCTGCTACCGCTGAATTTCACCGTGTACTTGTTGTTTTCAGCATTTTTTTCGATAGTCATCGAACTCATGGCATAAATGCCGACCTTGCCGCTGACACCTTTGTAATCGCCCTCAATCGAAGCAGACAGGGCAACGCCTGGCACAAAAAAGCTAAGCATCAGTAGACATGCCATTATTTTATTTTTCATTTTAAAACGTCCTTTTTAGTAAAGAAATTAACGCGCTATCCTGTGGATAGTCGTGTTGTCGCCGGATAGATGATATTACGAGACAGTCTATGAGGTACTTATTGCGGATCGCGTAAACAACCCGCCGGTTTCGGCATTTATTTATCACACGCAATCGCCAATTCATCCTCTGCAACGGTCGCTGGCTTGATTTCCAACCACTCCAGATCTTTATCTTTTATCTGGACGGAGTGAACCACACTTCCGGTGCCTAATTTTTCTGAATAAAATATCGCGCGCACCAATGCATGCGTTTTCTCAGTGCAGTCAAAGGCGTCCAGCGTTTTCATCGACAAAAAATTACCAAAGTCCTCGCTTCTGACCTCCGGAAAATCGGCCATGGTCCACATTCTGACAATATTTCCTTTGGACTTTTTAGTTTGCTTATCGTGATAAATCACCTGCTCGGAGGCCACAGAGGTCACTTCCCATTCCGCCCGCGAGACCAGACAGGTAAGCATCAGCAAGGCAAAAATAAAGTTTTTCATTGAGACCTTTATACGGGTGAGTAACGACTGATTTTTTATCGCCAACATTTGTTTAATGACATCAGCCGACAAAAACAGGGAACACCAAGCTCCGGTCGGCATTATTTTTCTGCTTAGCCAGAGACCTTCCTTCCGATAAAGGCTTAGAACCTGTCTCGTTAGGCCGCTGGCGGCGTTGGCAGTACCTTGCCGTACAGATGTACTGTCTGCGGCACTGCCGCCTTGCCATCGACCTAACGAGACAGGTTCCTAGCCGGCATAGATTAATACCGGGCGGCGTTATTTCTTCCGCATCCAGTCGCCTGCCTTTTGCAAATCCTGTCCCATACCGGAAATCATTCCGCCCACCGTGCCGCACCCGGATAAAGCCAGACATAACAAGAAAACCGTAAAACGCTTCATCAATTCGTCCTTTCAAATTATGCATACCGGCCAAACCAACACGCTTTCGGCGGCTTGCCCGAATTAAATCGAAGCTGGTCCCGAAAAGCCTGCCCGATTCAGGTCCGCCATCGTTATTCGCTGAATACCCACGGTCAGGGTCTCCAGGTAATCCGTTTCATTTTCTCAGAATCAATATTTCTCTAGGGAATTGACGAAAAAATGACCGGGCTTACTCAATAAATGTTGACAGATTAACAATTAAAAGCGATAAGCTTACTGCAACATATTATGCAAAATTGATAACACTACGGATGCTACGAGCAAACAACGACCTAACTCATCGATAGACCGACCATGACTATAGCCCTGACCGCAACCTCTCAACGCCCTCCCTCAGCGCTGGGCCTCGGCCTCGCGACTGTGACTGTCGGAAGCGCGCTGATCCTGTTGGCGGCATTACCCTCCACGTGGGAAATGCAGACGATCGCCTCAGCCTGTTTGCTGGTCATCATGCTACTGCTGTCCCTGATCTGGCGTGACCGACAGGCCTCTCGCTCGGCCAGCTTCGTGCGCATGACGCTGATCTTCGGTACCACCCTGCTCTCTCTTCGCTACATGGTCTGGCGCGGCACCGAATCGCTGCCATGGGAATCCGGACTGCCATCTCTCATCTGCGGACTGATTTTGTTTGCCGCCGAATGCTATTGCTTTCTGGTCGCAACGATGGGCTATGTGCCTTCACTCCAACATACTCGGCGCACTTCACCACAACTGCCGGACGATCCATCCCTTCTGCCTGATGTCGATGTTTTTATTACGACCTATGACGAAGATCCGGAATTAATAAAGACAACCATCATCGCGGCAACGCAACTCCGCTACCCCGCTCAGAAACTGCATGTGTATGTGCTTGATGACGGTGGTACGCATCAAATGCTGCATCAGCAGGATCCTGCACGCAGTGGTGCAGCGATGTCACGAGCAAACCGCGTCAAAGCCATCGCGTCAGCCTATGGCGCGCATTATCTGGCCCGGCAGAAAAATATCCATGCCAAAGCCGGGAATCTGAATGATGCACTGCAGGTGACGCAAGGAAAATTTATTGTCGTGCTTGATTGCGATCATGTCCCGGCCGAAGATTTTATTGAAAGAACGCTGGGATTTTTTCTTAATGATGCCAAGCTTTTTCTGGTACAGACGGCGCACCATTTTGTCACGCCGGATCCGCTGGAGCGCAACCTCTCGCTGTACGAGCAATCACCTGCGGAATACGAGAAGTTTTATCACGCAGTCATGCCGGGACTCGATTACTGGGGCGCCGCCTTTTTTTGCGGATCGGCCGCGATGCTGCGTCGCTCTGCGCTGGAGACCTTGGGTGGATTTTCAACGGCAACTGTCACCGAGGATGCTGAGACCTCGCTCGAGGCTTTCAGGCATGGTTTTACCTCGATCTATCTGGATGTGCCTCTGGTCTCTGGTTTGCAACCCGATACTTTTAGCGGCTTCATTCAGCAACGGACCCGGTGGGCGCAGGGAATGTGGCAAATTTTCTGGCTGAAAAATCCCTGGCGTCAGAAAGGACTGAGTTTCATGCAGCGCATGATGTTCACCAATTTCTCGCTGTACTGGGGCTTCCCCCTCCCTCGATTGTGTCTGATGTTCATGCCTGTGATCGCCTTGCTGTGGGGTGTGACCCTGCTTGATGCGCCGGTGCCCGTCGTACTTTCCTATTGTCTGCCCGTGCTGGTCGGATCGCTGATTACAGGACAGTATTTATACGGTCGCTTACGCTGGCCTTTCATTTCACATCTGTATGAAGTTATACAGTCCGTCCATCTGGCTCGAAGTGAGATCAGACTCCTGGGCAATATTCGTGCGCCAAAGTTTGCCGTGACACCCAAAGCGGAAGTGCTGGAGCAGGACTACCTTTCCGGACTGGCTAAACCATTCTACATCCTGCTGACCCTCAGCCTCATCGCCCTCATCGCGGGTGTCATACGCATCGCTAATGAACCGGCACAGCGCGACATGCTGATCTTCGTCAGCTTCTGGGCGCTCATCGATTTTGTTTTTCTTTTGTGTGCGCTGGGGGTGACCTTTGAGCGCAAGCAACGACGCACTGAGCCACGACCTTTGGCAGATTCATCCGTACGATTACAAATTACACCTACCCGGATACAAACCGGTGTATTGACGGATGCATCGGCTTCAGGCGCAGGTATCGTCACGAATAACCACAGCGACGTCTGGCTCGCTTTTATTCACAAACGTGCGGTGCGTCTGGTAGTGGGCGACAGGCCTGCATTTGACGCCAACATACAGAAAATCACGCAACTGCCTGATGGACGCCTTGCTGTCGGCCTGAGCTATCAACTGCATTCTGCTGAATGCGAGCGAGCCGCTGTCTCGATTGCCTATGGCTCCAGCGCACAGCTGCAAAAAAATCTGCAGCGTTACCAGCACAGAAAAAACACCATGGCTATGTTTCTGATGCTTTTACGAAAAGCGCTGCGAATGGGCTGTGGGCATCTTCTTTTCCTGTTCAGGCATGCGCACCGATCACGGTCCGGCTACGTACCCACACCACGTTTACTTTGGGAGAAAAAAAATGAACCGCCTTCACTTTACCTTCCGGGCGATGCTGACACTGTCAGTCATGATGCCCCTGCTGAACGTGTCACAAGCCTTCGCTGAATCTGTCGTTTTTTCAGGAATAGAGGGATCGTCATCGAATCGTCACAGCTATCTGGGTTTCATCATGCCACTTTCGAACAACAATCTCGGGGATGGCTGGTACAAGAAATTAGTCGTGAGCTCGACGGCGTACGGTTATCAAAATGACGAGCGGGGACCACAGATCTCGATCGACGGCCGCTCGAATGGACTGGATGTCGGCCTCGGTCATACGTGGCGCTCGCGCAGCGCCATCGCCGATTTATCCGCCACAGCGGGTTACCGCGATGTGAAACTCTCGCCCTACGCGCCGATCACTGACAAAGCCGGTAATCTGCTGACATTTAATCCGCAGCTGATGCTGTGGAGCGAACTCAGCGGCGGTATCGACACCGATCTGTTGGTTAACTATGCTACGGGTACTGCCAGCAGTTTTGTACGCGCACGCATCGGCACGCACCCGACGCAGAGCTATCGTGTCGGCATTGAGCGCAAATGGCTGAATGGGCGAAATTACACGGTCGGGAAAACTGGCCTTTTTATCGCTTTCAAGGTCAGTCAATCAGTCCACTTGGAACTTAACGCAGGCCGGGAAGATCCGGAGGGGAAAAGTTCAGTAACTTATGCAGGCATCGCGATATCAACGTCTTTCTGAGACCCATGCGGGCACCAGCTCTCCCTGCGCATTGAAACCAATGCGTTTTTCAATGAAGCCCAGACCAAAGAGTGCAAGTATCTGATCGTAGTAAGCGCTTTGGATACTAAAAAATGCTTTGGGTTGGCTTGCTCGCAACTGCAGATGCAAACGCTCGGCGAGTGCCGTCTCTCGCCGGGCAATCAAATAAGGCAACAGGGCGGCAGTAAATCCCGCCGGTGTTTTTCCCCGCGTCACACCGGTGACGGTATGAATGGTTTCCAGTTCTGACTGCGATGCCTGCAACACGCGGCGCATACCCTCCATTGAACCTAACAGCGCTGCACGCAAGGGATCCGACGAATCCATCATACCCACCCACAAATACATGCGAATGGCATCGTAGGATCCAATCGGGCCTGTGTCGACATCCGGTATCCAACCCAGCTCGGCGTCATAAACAACCCAGTCCGGCACCACACCCGATGGACTGGCTTTGCTTAACAGGGCCGGCAGTTTCGCTGCCATCGCTTGCCAGGGGCCAGCCGGATCGGCCTGAGCAAAGACACGCAGCTGCTGAGGTACGAGGTAACTGGGATTGAGGCGCCAGCGGGATGGGCCCAACACAAAGCCTTGGCGGCCCGGCAATATCGACGGCCCGAAACCGGTCAGTTCTACTTGCTGGCTCGTTTGAATTTGCCGCAACAGCGATAAACCCAAAGCGGTGTAATCCGGCACCTGCCACAAACGACCCGCTTGTATCAATGTGTAGGCAAGCCAGAAATCGGCGTCGGCGGCCGGATTATCATCGAGCACGCGCCATTGCGACATCGAATCAAGACCCCAGAGCCAGGCCGGTTGATGGGTGTGCAGGTCGCCACGGGCAAGGTTATTGGCGGTCCATGACAACAAGACCTCGAATTGCCGGCGATCATTGGCTACCAGCGCGAAAAAAAGCGCATAGGCCTGCCCTTCCGAGGTGGTCCGGTCGCCGGCTCGACGCTCAATGACCCGCCCATCGCTTTGGATGGTCTGCCGGCGAAAAGTGTCCCACAATGGCCAGTTCACTGGCGTTTGAGCCGCCAGTACGGAGGACCACAGAGACAATGCCAGCAAAAAACCTGATCGGCTTCGCGGCCAGAGAGACGAGAGAGGCGACATGACGTCTGTTCAAGCCCTTGTTGAGTGACAACCGGATTCTCCCAGACATTGCCCGGAGAGACCATGCCCGCATCGTGGGAGAAGTGGGATCGAAGAGCGCGTATGTTCATCACGGTCGGGATAGCTCCCTGCTATAATTTTGGGCATTCCCAGTCTGGTCACCTGTCGGCAACTTGCGCCGAGAACGTGTTTCGCTTTCCGGCTCCGGCGCTGTTGCTGCCCCTGTATCTGCATCTGTTTCTGTTACCCATCCTGAATGCAAAAGAAATTATTCATTAAAACCTTCGGTTGTCAGATGAACGAGTATGACTCTGACAAAATGGCCGATGTGCTGAACGTCTCTGAAGGGCTGATCCGAACCGATACGCCCGATGATGCCGACATCATCTTGTTCAACACCTGTTCCGTGCGCGAAAAGGCGCAGGAAAAAGTTTTTTCCGATCTGGGCCGGGTGCGCGAGCTCAAGCAAAAAAATCCTGATCTGGTGATTGGCGTCGGTGGCTGCGTTGCCTCTCAGGAGGGCGCCGCCATCATCAAGCGGGCGCCGTATGTCGATGTCGTCTTTGGTCCGCAGACTTTGCATCGTCTGCCAGACCTGCTGCGCGAGCGTCGTGCGAGCGGTCGCTCGCAAGTCGACATCAGCTTTCCTGAAATTGAAAAATTCGATCATCTGCCGCCACCCCGTGTTGATGGCGCAAGTGCCTTCATTTCTATCATGGAAGGCTGCAGCAAATATTGCAGTTATTGCGTTGTTCCTTACACACGCGGCGAAGAAGTCTCGCGGCGCTTTGACGATGTGCTGACTGAAGTTGCGCAACTGGCAGATCAGGGTGTGCGTGAAATCACACTGCTCGGACAAAACGTCAATGCCTACCGTGGTGTGATGGCCGATGGCGAAATCGCCGATTTTGCGCTGCTGATCGAGTACATCGCTGAATTCGACGGTATACAACGTATACGCTATGTGACCAGCCATCCGAAAGAATTCACGCAGCGGCTGATCGATGTGTATGCGCGCGTGCCCAAACTGGTCAATCATCTTTATCTGCCCGCCCAGCATGGCTCGGACAAGATACTGGCTGCGATGAAGCGCGGATACACGGTGCTGGAGTACAAATCCATCATTCGCCGTTTGCGCGAGGTACGGCCTGACATCATCGTTTCCTCAGATTTCATCGTCGGATTTCCTGGCGAAACCGATGCTGATTTCGAGGCCTTAATGAAGCTGATTGATGATGTCGGTTACGACAACAGTTACTCATTCATCTTCAGCCCGCGACCCGGCACACCGGCCGCTAATCTGCCGGATGACACACCGCATGAAGTCAAACTCGACCGTCTGCAGCGTCTGCAGAAAGTCATCGCCGACAACACACGCCGCTATTCCGAAGCGATGGTCGGTTCGGTGCAGCGCGTACTGGTGGAAGGTCCTTCCAAGCGTGATGCCGGGGAGATGCAGGGACGCTCGGAAAACAATCGGGTTGTCAATTTCAACGGCGGGCCACATGGCGCGCGCCTGACAGGACAATTCGTCGACATCAACATTACAGCCAGCCATCCGTATTCGTTACGCGGCGAGCTGGTCATTCGACAGTAAACGACGCCATTGAAAAATTCTTCTGAAGCTACGCGGCATTTCTCGTCTCATCCGATCGACAATAACCGGCTGGCTAATTTATGCGGCCCGGTCGATGAAAATCTGCGTCAGATTGCGGCAGCGCTAGATGTGACGATTTTCCGGCGCGGGGAAAAATTCATTGCCGATGGTGTCAACGCCGAGCGCGCGGTCGCCTTGCTGGAAAAATTTTATGCCCTGGCCGACAAAGCGATATCGGTGGAAGATATTCAACTGGCGCTAGTGGAACAGCGGGCATCGCACGGACTGAGCACAGAAAAGCCGGCGATCCTGAGTAAAAAAGATCCGGAAGAAATCCCGGACAGTCCGGTGCTGAAAACACGGCGCAGCGATCTGCGTGGCAGGACACCGCATCAGGGACAGTATCTGAAAGCGATCCTTGAGCATGACGTCACCTTCGGCGTCGGCCCGGCGGGCACCGGCAAAACCTATCTGGCCGTTGCCTGCGCTGTCGATGCACTCGAGCGTGATGCAGTTCGCCGCATTGTGCTCACACGCCCGGCGGTCGAGGCAGGTGAACGGCTGGGATTTCTGCCCGGCGATCTGGCACAGAAAGTCGACCCTTATCTACGGCCGTTGTATGACGCGCTGTATGACCTGCTGGGTTTTGACCGGACCCAAAAAATGTTCGAAAAGCAGGCGATCGAAATTGCGCCACTGGCTTATATGCGCGGGCGCACGCTGAATCACGCGTTCATTATTCTCGATGAAGCCCAGAACACCACACCGGAACAAATGAAAATGTTCCTCACGCGCATAGGCTTTGGCAGCAAAGCGGTGGTGACCGGCGATGTGACGCAAATCGATTTGCAGCGCGGCCAGAAAAGCGGGCTGGTGGATGCGATCAATGTCTTGTCTTCGGTGCGCGGAATTGCGTTTACCCGATTTACCAGCGCGGATGTCGTGCGGCACCCGCTGGTG
>JACCDX011179529.1_pt1 | contig 12565 bp, 10 predicted proteins | sample 7449681 | NCBI WGS metagenome assembly JACCDX01 (sample SAMN15323450, study PRJNA562643) | freshwater metagenome | isolation source: river surface water | place: USA:Blue River Watershed | collected 2017-08-18
GCCCGGATGGACGCGCGACGGCACCAGGTAGTCGCGGGCGCCCTCGGGGGTGCTCTTGGTCAGCATCGGCGTCTCGATGTCGATGAAGCCGTTGGCGTCGAGGAACTTGCGCACCTCCATGCTGACCTTGTAGCGCAGCATGAGGTTGTTCTGCATGTACGGACGACGCAGGTCCAGTACGCGGTGGACCAGGCGGGTGGTCTCGGACAGGTTCTCGTCGTCGAGCTGGAAGGGCGGCGTGACGGACGCATTGAGCACCGTCAACTCGTGGGCCAACACCTCGATCTTGCCGCTCTTGAGGTTGTCATTGGTGGTGCCTTCCGGGCGGGCGCGCACCACGCCGGTGACCTGCACGCAGAACTCGTTGCGCAGGCCCTCGGCGGTCTTGAAGGTCTCGGCGCGATCGGGGTCGCACACCACCTGCACATAGCCCTCGCGGTCACGCAGGTCGACGAAGATCACGCCCCCGTGGTCGCGACGGCGGTTGACCCACCCGCAAAGGGTCACGGTCTGGCCCATCAGGGCCTCGGTCACGAGGCCGCAGTAGGTGGTACGCATTTTCTGGCTGGACATGGGAGCTTCCTGCGCCGCAGGCGGCGCATTGAGTGAATTACTTGATCGCAGGCGGGGTGGCGGCGCCATTGGGCGCCGGGGGCGCGACGACGCCCATGGAGATGACGTAGCGCAGCGCCTCGTCGACGGTCATGCGCAGCTCGATGCAGTCGGACTTGCGCAGCATGACGAAGTAGCCGCCCGTGGGGTTGGGCGTGGTGGGCACGTAGACGCTGAGGTAGTCGCCCGGCAGGTGGTTGGGGACGTCGCCGCCGGGGGCGCCGGTGACGAAGCCGATGGTCCAGACGCCCGGCCGCGGCCACTCGATCAGGACCGCGGTGCGGAAGGCGTTGCCGCTCTCGGAGAACAGCGTGTCCGAGACCTGCTTGACGCCGGAGTAGATGGAGCGCACCACAGGGATGCGGTGCAGGATGCCGTCGCCCCAGGCGAGCAGGCGTCGGCCGATGAAGTTGCTGGCGATGGCTCCCACCACCAGCAGGATGGCCAGGGCCAGCAGCACGCCAAGGCCCGGGATGTGGACCCCGAGGATCCGGTCAGGCTGCCAGTCGGTGGGCAGAATGAGCAGGGTCTGATCCAGGATGCCGAGGATCCACTGCAGCACCCACACGGTGATGACCAGGGGCAGCACCACCAGCAGGCCGGCGAAGAACCATTTGCGCAGGGCGGACATCGGCAGGAGACCCCAGTTTCAGTGGCAGGCGCAGGAACCGCCGCAACCACCCGCGGAGGCCGCGGGCGCGTCGGACTTGGCAGCTGTCTCTGCCGGCTTGTCCGCCTTGGCGGCATCGGTGGACGTCGCGGCGGTGCCCGAAGAGGCGCCGCTGGAGCCGCCGCGGAAGTCAGTCACGTACCAGCCCGAGCCTTTGAGCTGGAAGCCGGCCGCGGTCAGCTGCTTGCCGAAGGCCTCGGCGCCACAGGCCGGGCAGGTGGTGAGGGGGGCGTCGGAGATCTTTTGCAGGACGTCCTTGGCATGGCCACAGGAGCCGCATTTGTAGGCGTAGATGGGCATGGCAGGGGGGTGAAGTGCAAAGCCTTCAATTATAGGCGGGGGCCGCCGTTGCAAGATCCCGCCGCCCTGCCCCGGCGGCCCCGCCGGCGCGCGGCCGCCCGGTCACGACGGACTCAGGTGCCGGCGAGCCGGTGGTGGGAGGCGTGGGCGTTGCGTATCGCCTGCGGCCCCAGCGAACCCACCAGCATGCCCACGAAGGCGGCCAGCAGGCCGGCCAGCTGCGCGGGGAAGGCCTCGCCGGCAGGGGTGGCCAGGAACATCAGCCAGGTCACCAGCCCCAGGACGATGGCGAAGATGGCGCCCTGGGTGGTGGCGCGCTTCCAGTAAAGGCCGAAGACCAGCGGGATGAAGGCGCCCACCAGGGTCACCTGGTAGGCCCCGGACACCATCTCGTAGATCGAGGTGCCCTGCATGTAGATCGCGTAGGCCAGCACGAACAGGCTGAACACCAGCACCGTGATCCGCATGGTGCGCAGCTGCTGCCGGTCGCTGGAATGCGGGCGGAACTGGCGCCAGATGTTCTCCGAGAAGGTCACGCTGGGCGCCAGCAGCGTCGCCGAGGCGGTGGACTTGATGGCCGAGAGCAGCGCGCCGAAGAACAGCACCTGCATCGCGAAGGGCATGTACTCGAGCACCAGGGTGGGCATGACCTTCTGCGGATCGTCCTTGAGCAGCTCGGCGGCCTTGTCGGGCATCACGATCAGGGCGCTGGCCACGATGAACATGGGCACGAAGGCGAACAGGATGTAGAGCGTGCCGCCAATGACCGCGCCCTTGCGGGCTGCGTCCTCGCTGTTGGCGGACATCACCCGCTGGAACACGTCCTGCTGCGGGATGGAGCCGAGCATGATGGTCACGGCGGCCGCCAGGAAGAAGGCGATGTCGGTGAAGGTCGGCTCGGGCCAGAACTTGAACAGCTCGCGGCTGGTGGCCAGGTCGATCACCTTGTCGGCGCCGCCGGCCATGTTGCCGGCGAAGACCGCGATCGCGGCCAGGCCCACCACCAGGATGATCATCTGGATGAAATCGGTGATCGCCACCGACCACATGCCGCCGAACAGGGTGTAGGCCAGGATGGAGACCACGCCGATCACCATGCCCAGGGGGATGCTGATGGCGCCGCCCGAGAGCACGTTGAACACCAGGCCCAGGGCCGTGACCTGGGCCGAGACCCAACCCAGGTAGCTGACCATGATGATCAGCGAGCACACCACTTCCACGGTGCGGCCGTAGCGCTCGCGGTAGTAGTCGCTGATCGTCAGCAGCGTCATCCGATAGAGCTTGCCGGCGAAGAACAGTCCCACCAGGATCAGGCAAGTGCCGGCGCCGAAGGGGTCCTCGACCACGCCGCCGAGGCCCGATTCGATGAACTTGGCCGGGATGCCCAGCACCGTCTCGGAGCCGAACCAGGTGGCGAAGGTGGTGGTGACCACCATGATCAGGGGCAGGTGGCGGCCGGCGATGGCGAAGTCGGCGGTGTTCTTGACCCGCTTGGCCGCGTAGAGGCCGATGGCGATCGTGACCAGCAGGTAGGCAATGACCAGCGTCAACAGCATGGGGGCTCCGTCGGCAGGCTCTGCGGCCTCAGTTGGAAATGGCCGCGATTATGGTTCAGCCGGGCTCAGGGAAGAAAGACCCTCACCATGGCCTGCATAACCAGCACGCCAAGGGAAAACCCGAGGCCGACATAGACCACGGCCTGCAGCAATCGGTTGGTGCGGCGCTGCTCGGCGAGCAGCTCCTGCAGCTCGCGCCGGGTGATGCCCTGGGGCCGCTGCAGGTAGTCGGCCAGCAGACGCGGCAGGTCGGGCAGGAGCTTGGCATAGCGCGGGGCCTGGGCCTTGAGTTCGTTCCAGAACTTCTTCGGGCCCACCTGCTCCAGCATCCAGCGCTCCAGGAAGGGGCGCGCGGTGCTCCAGAGGTCCAGGTCGGGGTCGAGCTGGCGGCCCAGGCCCTCGATGTTCAGCAGGGTCTTCTGAAGCAGCACCAGCTGCGGCTGGATCTCGACGTTGAAGCGGCGCGAGGTCTGGAACAGGCGCATCAGCACCATGCCCAGCGAGATCTCCTTGAGCGGCCGGTCGAAGTAGGGCTCGCAGACCGAGCGGATCGCCGCCTCGAGCTCGTCGACACGGGTCTGCTGCGGCACCCAGCCCGACTCGATGTGAAGCTCGGCCACCCGCTTGTAGTCGCGGCGGAAGAAGGCGGTGAAGTTCTGCGCCAGGTAGTCCTTGTCGGTCTCGGTGAGCGTGCCCACGATGCCGAAGTCCAGCGAGATGTAGCGACCGAAGGTGCCCGGCGCCAGGCTCACCTGGATGTTGCCGGGGTGCATGTCGGCGTGGAAGAAGCCGTCGCGGAACACCTGAGTGAAGAAGATGGTCACGCCATCCCGGGCCAGGGCCTTGAGGTCGACGCCGGCCTCGCGCAGGCGGTCGACATGGCTGATCGGAACGCCCACCATGCGCTCCATGACCAGCACCTCGGGGTGGCAGAAGTCCCAGAACATCTCGGGCACCAGCACCAGCCCCAGGCCGTCCATGTTGCGCCGCAGCTGGGCGGCGTTGGCCGCCTCGCGCACCAGGTCGAGCTCGTCGTGCAGGTACTTGTCGAACTCCGCCACCACCTCGCGCGGCTTGAGGCGCCGGCCGTCGGCCGACAGGCGCTCGACCCACCCTGCCATGGTGCGCATCAGGGCGAGGTCCTTCTCGATCACCGGCAGCATGCCCGGGCGCAGGACCTTGACGGCGACGTCGCGCAGCTGCCCGTCGCGGGTGCGCAGGGTGGCGAAGTGCACCTGCGCGATCGAGGCGCTGGCCACCGGTACCTGCTCGAAGGTGGCGAAGACCTCGGACACCGGCCGGCCGAAGGCGCGCTCGATGGTGGCCACCGCCACCTCGGTCGGGAAGGGCGGCACCCGGTCCTGCAGCAGCGCGAGCTCCTCGGCGATGTCGGGCGGCAGCAGGTCGCGCCGGGTCGACAGCACCTGGCCGAACTTCACGAAGATCGGACCGAGCTGCTCCAGGGCCTGACGCAGGCGCTGCCCGCGCGGTGCGTCGAGCCGGCGCCCCAGCGACAGGGTGCGCGTGACCGCGCGCAGGATGGGGTGCTCAAAACCGCTCAGGACCACCTGGTCCAGGCCGTAGCGGACCACGATCCAGAGGATGAAGATCCCCCGCAGCCAGCGCCTCATGACGCGCCACCCGGCGCGTGGGCGGCCGGACCCGCCGCGGCACGCCCCGCGTCGAAGCGCAGGGCGAAGGCCTTGATCGCAGACGCCGCCTGCCGCAGGCCGCTGGCCAGGGCATGGGCCGGGGCATCGCCCAGCAGGCGGGAGAGGTCCTCCTCCAGGTCCCAGCGCAGGTGGTCGGCCAGCCAGTTCACTTCGGCGGCCAGCTGAACGTCGCCGGCGATGCGCACCTCGGGCTTGCCGCCACGCAGCGCGGCGCGGGCCAGCTCGAGCGGCGAGTCCTGGGTCAGGGCCAGGGTGAGGTCGGCGCGGGCGCCGGCAGGCGCCTGGTCCAGCAGACCCGCGGGCGTCACCGCCAGGCGCAGGCCCAGGTCCCGCCAGGTGATCTCGAGCACCCGCCCTTTCTGCCGTTGGAGACGGGCCATGGCCTCGGGCTCCCGGCCCAGCACGTGATTGAGCAACAGCACCAGGCGGTGCCGCAGTTCACGCGAGGCGGGCTCGAGGAAAGGGTCGACGACCGGCTTGACCGCCGGCAGCACCCGGCCGGCGACGGCGTCGAGGAGGTCGAAGGGGAATGGGGATTGGGCCATCCCCCGATTATTCCCGCAGCCGGAAGACCCCCCGGCGGCGGGGCTGGGCACGGCAGGCGCTGGCGCCGCCGCACCGCGGACCTTCACTGGAGGGCTTGGACGCCCGCCACCAGCCAGCCGGCGCTGCCGTCCTTGGGCTTGGTCATGTTCCAGACCTCGCGGAAGGGGCTGGGGCCCGCCGAGGGCTCCTCGCGGATCAGGCCGGAGAACTCGACGCTGGCCATGTAGGCATCTCCCAGGTCCTCGATGCCCAGGAGGCTGCCCTCGAGCATGACCACCTCGGTCTTGTTCGGGCCCGCGCCGCGGTGCGACTCGCGGTCGGCCAGCTGGGTGCGGATCTCGTGGACCATCTCGTCGGTCATCATCGAGCGCAGGGTCGAGATATCGGAGCGGTCCCAGGCGTCCTGCAGGGTGACGAAGTTGCGCTTGGCGGCTTCGACGAAGCCCTGCACGTCGAAGCCCGCAGGGATGCTCCAGTTGCCGCCCGCCAGGCCGGAGCCGATACGGACGCCGCCGGTGGGCGAGGCCGTCGCCGTGCCGGCGTCGAAGTGGGTGTGCTGGCTCTCCCAGGGCCGGGCCGAGGCGTCGTTACCGACCTTGGCGGGGTTGTAGGCCGGTGCGTCGGCCGGTGCATTGCCTGCGCCGGCGCCCTGCAGGGCGTAGGGCGAGCGGGCCGGGGCGCTGCCGCCGCGGCGGGCGCGCAGGATGGCGCCGACGGCCACCATGATCACCAGGGCCAGCAGCGCGAACAGGAGGAACTGCCCGAACTCGGCGCCCAGGCCGAGGGAATGCGCCAGCCAGGCCAGGCCCAGGCCGGCGGCGACGCCGCCCAGGATGCCACCCCAGCGAGAGCCGGTGGCGGGCTGCGGCGCGGCACCGGCAGGCGCCGGGCGCTGCGCGGCGGCAGCAGCCGGCTGCGGTGCGGTAGTGGGCGCGGCGCCAGGGGTGCCGGGTTGCGCCGATGGCGTGGCGGTGTTGTTCGCCGGGGCCTGAGGCGCGCGCGCGGCATCGCGCTGGGTCACGTTGTTGGACTGCCGGCCGATCGAGCTGCCGCCACCCAGGCGGCGAGCGGCTTCGGCGTCGACAGTGGCCATCAGCAGGCCACAGGCAAGCAAAGCGGTCCAGAACTTCATATGTGCGTTTCCTTCAAGTCACGAGGCCGGGTCCGGCCGTCCACGGACGCCCCCCAGGGGCGCCTCCATGGATTCCATCAGCATTTGACGCCCACGTGGAGCGCAACCACGCCGGCAGTGAGGTTGTGGTAGTCCACATGGCCGAATCCGGCGCCCTGCATCAGGGCCTTGAGGCTGTCCTGGTCGGGGTGCATGCGGATGGATTCGGCCAGGTAGCGGTAGCTCTCGGCGTCGCCGGCCACCAGCTGCCCGAGGCGGGGCAGGATGTTGAAGGAGTACCAGTCGTAGGGCTTTTGCAACGGTCCGGCCACCCGGGAGAACTCCAGCACCAGCAGCTTGCCCCCTGGGCGCAGCACCCGGCACATCTCGCGCAGGGCCAGGTCCTTGTGCGTCATGTTGCGCAGGCCGAAGGCCACGCACACACGGTCGAAGCTGGCGTCGGGAAAGGGCAGCTTCTCGGCGTCGCAGACGAGAGTGGGCAGCATCAGGCCCTGGTCGGCGAGCCGGTCGCGCCCGGTGCGCAGCATGGTCTCGTTGATGTCGGTGTGCACCACCCGTCCGGTGGGGCCGACGCGGCGTGCGAAGGCGCGGGCCATGTCGCCGGTGCCGCCGGCGATGTCCAGCACCTGCTGGCCGGGCCGCAGGTCGGCGACCTGCACGGTGTAGGCCTTCCAGGCGCGGTGCAGCCCCATCGACATGAGGTCGTTCATCACGTCGTAGCGCGCGGCGACCGAGTCGAACACGCCCCGCACCCGGCGGGCCTTGTCCTTCTCGTCGACCTGCTGGAAACCGAAGTGGGTGCTGCTCATGGCGCGATTGTAGGTGGCGCCCCTCTGTCCTCGGGCGTCGTCTGGCTCAATGCCCGCAGGAGGGCCCGGACGGGCCGGGCATCGGGTCGTCGCGCCCGCGTCCGGCCTCGGCCAGGCGCCGCTCGTACTCGGCCCACAGGCGCTCCTGCTGCGAGCCCAGGTGATAGAGGTAATCCCAGGAGAAGATGCCGCTGTCGTGGCCGTCCGAGAAACGGGGCTGCACCGCGTAGTGGCCCACCGGCTCGAGGGCCTCGAGCGTGACCTCGCGCTTGCCGGACTGCAGCACCTCCTGGCCCGGGCCATGCCCCTGGACCTCGGCCGAGGGCGAGTACACGCGCATCAGCTCGAAGGGGATGCGAAACGTCACGCCGTCGGCGAACGCGATCTCGAGCACGCGGGACTGGCTGTGCGCCGTGATGGAGACGGGCGTGGGGGTGTGAGCTTGGAGTCCGGCCATGGCAAGGGGGGTGCTGCGGCCCCCGGCCGGGCCGGTCGCCTCAGAAACTCAGGGTGGTCGACAGATAGAACCGGTCATCCCCGAGCTGCGGTGCCGAGGGCAGCACGTCCACGGGGATCCGGCTGCCCCGAATGATACGGCCGTAATCCATCGCAACCGACCAGCGGCCACGCTGGAAGCGCACCCCGGCGCCGGCGCTGGCCAGCCCATCCCCGCCGGGCCGGATGCCACCGGCCGGGGGCCGGTTGGCGATGCCGCCCGCGTCCAGGAAGGCCGCCAGGCGCAGCCCATCGCGCGCGGGCGAGGTCCACTCCAGCGACGCGAACCATCCGCTGTCGCCCGACAGCGGCCGCTCGTGGCGCGTACCCCGCACCGTGCCCACGCCGCCCAGGCCGAACTGGTCGCCGGCGATCATCGCCCGGCTCCCCCACTGCAGCTGCAGGCGGGCGCCGAGGTCCCCGCCGCCGACGGGGCGTGCGTGGGCGGCGGTGAGCCGCAAGGCGTACCACTCCACGCCGGTGATCCGCGGGTCCTCGGTCTGGTACGCGGCCAGGTCGTTGCCCGGGCCCGCGCCGGTGTTGCGGGCCAGCTCCAGGCCCCACTGGCTGCGGCCACCGGACCCGTCGTCGGCATCGGGCTCGCGCAGCCGGCCGTTGTAGGCCAGGAGCACGGGCCGGCTGCGGCGATGGACCTGCCAGGGCAGGGGCTCGCCATCGATGCGGGTCGCCTCGAACAGCCGGTCCTGCATGCCGACGCCCAGCTCGTGGCGGGCGGCGCCGCCCGTGGCCAGGTAGGTGGTGCCCCACAGCGCGGCGACCTCGCCGGCGCCGGTGCTGGTGAAGCTGCCGAAACTGCCCACCACGTCGGCGCGGATGTAGGTAGCGGCGAGTTGCCAGCCCAGGGGGTAGAGAGGAAGCCGCGCCGACAGCCCCAGCTGCCGGACATCGTCGGGCCGCTCCAGCGAGGTGGTCCAGGCCGCCTGCACGCCGAGGTCGCGCTCCAGCAGGTTGGCGTGGCGGGCGGCCAGGGTGAATCGGTCGCGGCCGGTCGCTGGCGTGCCATGGTTGCTGGCTGTCGCGACCAGGTCCCAGGGACGCTGCTCGGCAGTGCGCACCCTGGCCTCCACCTGCTGCCGGGCGTCCGCGCCCTCGCCGTCCTGCACCGGGGCCAGCACGACCCGGACATGGCGCACCGGGCTGTCGTTGGCCAGCGCGCTCTGCGCCGCGAGCCGGTGCAGGTTGGGCGTGCCGCCTTCGACCAGGCCCGGCAGGCTGTTGCGGACCTGCGCCTCGCTGGCGAGCGTGTTGCCTTCGACCCGCACCCGTGCGATGCGCTGCGGCACCAGCTCGAGGACCACGGTGCTGCCCAGGGTCTGCTCCGGGAGCGTCACCCGGTACAGCCCCAGGCCCTCGGCGCGCAGCGCGCCCTCGAGCGCGGCGGAGGCCGACCGCAGCCGCTCCAGCGTGAGCCCTCGCCCGGTGTACGGGGCCAGCACCTGGGTCACGCGCGCGGGCGGCAGCGGCACGCTGCCACGCAACTCGTAGGCGTGCACGTCGAAGTGGAGGGCGTCGGCTGGCTGGGGCGCAGAAGGCTCGGCGTCCGGCCTCGCGGCGGCCCCCTTGGCAGCCGGCTCGACGGCGGGCGCGACCGGGTGCGCGCCGCCTTCCTGTGCGCAGGCGCCGGCGCACGCCATCACCAGCCACACCCCGGCCAGGCCACCAGCGCCAGCCCGCCACCCACCGCCCTGAACCCGCGCCCGCGAGGGGGCGCTCCGCATGGCCTGCATCTCCATCTGCTTCCCCTCCGTCATCGCCTGCACATCTTGTTCGGGCCCGTGAACAGCTCCGACATCCCCCTCACCCGCTCCACCGTCCGCCCGTCGCTCCAGGCGCCCTCGCCGTTGCCCAGGTCCCGGAAGTCGCCGCCAACGCTCACGCGCACGAAGCCGAAGGCCACCCGCACGAGCAGCCCCTCCGGCTCGTCCGGCAGCAGCACCTGGCTGAACAGGGTGTCCGGAAACTCGATCCCGTCGGGCCGCGGCACGTCGAGGCGCAAGCCCTCCGGCAGGGGGCGCACCTCGCCACGGGCGACCTGGGCGCACTGGTCCAGGGGCACCGGCTCGGGCCGCTCCTGGCCGGGCGGCAGCAGCTCGATCTCGCCGCGCCAGGTGCACACCCGCAGCAGGTCCTCCGCCGCGGCGCCTTCCCCGCCCTCGGCGCAGGCGCCCACGCAAGCCAGGTCGAAGCCGGTGCCGCGCACCCCCAGCGTCGCTGTGGGCGTGGTCATCGAGAAGTTGCGCGGATTGGCGCTGGCGATCATCCCGGTCAGGGTCCGCAGGGCGCCCCGCACCACCGCCAGACCCATGCGGCCCTCCTGGGGCGCGCGGGCGTCGAAGCGGAAGTCATCGATCCGCAGCTCGGACGAGGCGGCCAGCGTCACCCGCGAGTTGTCACGGAAGCCCAGGACCACCATCGCGCCCGCGGCGGTCAGGAGGCGGTCGCCGGGGTAGAGGCTGCTGCCCACCAGCAAGCGCCGGCGCCGGTCCGCCGCGTCGACCGACTCGGCCTGGCCCTGGACCTGGATCACCCGGGCACTTGCGGCGATGGGCTCGTCCCGGTCTGCCGACGCACGGTCGCCGTCGCGGTCTCGGCGCGACGGGGCACAGCGGCCCGGCGCATCACACAGGACGGCGGTCAGGTCGGTGCCGCGGATCCCGACCACCGCCACCGGCGTCTGGATGCGGGCCGCGTCCGGTGAGGCGCGGGTGATGGCGCCGGTAACCGCGCGCAGGCCGCCGCGCAGCAGGTCCAGGGTCATCGCGGAGTCGCTGCCGCCTTCCTGGAAGCGCCAGGCGCGCACCACCATCCGGCTGTCGGCCCGCAGGCTCAGCCGGGTGCCGTCGTGCAGCCGCAGCACGGCGCTGCTGGCCGGGGCGACGTCGATCTGGTCCCCCTCGCGCACGGGCGCCCCCTGGGCCAGCGTCCGCGGGGGCTCGCCCGGAAACCGGGCCACGGCCACGCCCCGCACCGCCTCCACCAGGCCGGCCGCCGGCTGCGCCCAGGCCGTGCCGCCCAGCAGCGCGAGGCCGGCCAGGCACGCGCCCATCAGCCACCTGGCCGCGGGCCAGTCGCTCGTCGCCATCCCCACCTCCTGGCCCCACACCGGGGGCTAAAGCTCATCAGTAAGAGCTTTATACACGGATGGTTCAGGAATTAGCCAGTATTAATTACTTTCCAGGGATTCAGACCAGCACGCGCTCGATGCCGCCCTGGTTGGCGGCCTGCACGTATTTGGGCATCCAGTCGGGGCCCAGCAGGCGCTGGGCCATCTCGACCACGATGTAGTCGGCCTCGAGCAGGCCGTTCTGCAGGTCGTTGCCGTAGCGGCTCAGGCCCTGCAGGCAGCTGGGGCAGCTGGTGAGGATCTTGACCGGCCCCTCGGCAGGCGCTGACCCGGCGGCGCGCAGGGTCGCTTCATCCTTGCGCAGCTGCTCCTCCTTGCGGAAGCGGATCTGGGTCGAGATGTCGGGCCGGCTCACGCCCAGCGTGCCCGACTCGCCGCAGCAGCGGTCGGACTTGATCACCTGCTCGCCCACCAGGGCCTTGACGGTCTTCATCGGGTCCTGGAGCTTCATCGGCGAGTGGCAGGGGTCGTGGTACAGATAGCCTGCCCCCGCGGTGCCCGAGGCGTCGAGCTTGTAGCCCTTCTCCATCAGGAACTCGTGGATGTCGACGATGCGGCAACCGGGGAAGATCTTCTCGAACTCATACCCCTGCAGCTGGTCGTAGCAGGTGCCGCAGGAGACCACCACGGTCTTGATGTCCAGGTAGTTCAGCGTGTTGGCCACGCGGTGGAACAGCACCCGGTTGTCGGTGATGATCTTCTCGGCCTTGTCGAACTGGCCCGAGCCGCGCTGCGGGTAGCCGCAGCACAGGTAGCCCGGGGGCAGCACGGTCTGCACGCCCGCGTCCCACAGCATGGCCTGGGTCGCCAGGCCCACCTGCGAGAACAGCCGCTCGGAGCCGCAGCCGGGGAAATAGAACACCGCTTCCGACTCGGCTGTCGTGGCCTGCGGGTTGCGGATGATCGGGACGTAGTCCTTGTCCTCGATGTCCAGCAACGCGCGCGCGGTCTTCTTGGGCAGGCCACCCGGCAGCTTCTTGTTCACGAAGTGGATCACCTGCTCCTTGACCGGAGCGGTGCCATGCGTGGACGGCGGGGCCACGGTCTGCTTGCGGCCGAGGCCGCGAAGCAGGTCGGCGGCAAAGCGCTGGGCCTTGAAGCCGACGTCGACCATGGCGGTGCGGGCCAGCTTGATGGTCTCCGGGTTGGTCGCGTTCAGCATGAACATGGCCGCGGCCTGCCCGGGGCGGAAGCTCTTCTTCCCCATCTTGCGCAGGAGGTTGCGCATGTTCATCGACACGTCGCCGAAGTCGATCTTCACCGGGCAGGGCGAGGCGCACTTGTGGCAGACCGTGCAGTGGTCGGCCACGTCCTCGAACTCGGCCCAGTGCTTGATCGACACGCCGCGGCGCGTCTGCTCCTCGTAGAGGAAGGCCTCGACCAGCAGCGAGGTGGCCAGGATCTTGTTGCGCGGGCTGTAGAGCAGGTTGGCGCGCGGCACATGGGTGGCGCACACCGGCTTGCACTTGCCGCAGCGCAGGCAGTCCTTGACGCTGTCGGCGATGGCGCCGATGTCCGACTGCTGCATGATCAGCGACTCATGCCCCATCAGCCCGAAGCTGGGGGTGTAGGCGTTGGTCAAATCGGCATGCAGCGCCTGCGCGTGGGCCGCAGCCTGCGCATCGCC
>JACCDX010006460.1_pt1 | contig 12563 bp, 14 predicted proteins | sample 7449681 | NCBI WGS metagenome assembly JACCDX01 (sample SAMN15323450, study PRJNA562643) | freshwater metagenome | isolation source: river surface water | place: USA:Blue River Watershed | collected 2017-08-18
GTGAGCGTCGTGTCTCGGGTGATGAAATCCGTCGAACTGCTGCCGGTATCTGTGGCAATCGATGTGGTCGATGCGGCGGTGATCGACGAATTCGCCAGAACGCCGCTATAAGCGGGATCGCTGATCACCGCGGTCTCGATCGTTCCGGTGCTGGCTTCCAGGACCCAGTCCCCGCCCGCCGACTCGCTGCCCGTCAAATCCGTCGAGGCCGCCACATCCGCACCGGTGACTGCCGCAAGCTGCTCGATGAACTGCTGGCCTTCTGCTCCGGCTGCAACGTCGCAGCCGTAAATCAGGATGTCGCCGTCCTCAGTCAGCATGCCGCCGATGGCAGCCAGTTCGGCCTGGTAGTCGGCAAGGTTGTCGCTGGTGAGTACTGTCGAACCCAAAGTGATTTCCCCGGCTCCGCCGTGTGAAACCACATCAATGCTGGCGATGTCTGCAACGATGTCGATCGCCTCGACCAGCCCCGCATTCGCTGCCAGGAAGTCGTGAATCTGCTGCACACCGTCTGTCGCGGCATCGAGCACCACGATGGTGGCGTTGGCCGGCATGTCGGCAATCAGCTGCTGGTAGTTGGCAACGCCGGGATCAACGAAGACCACGCGCGGCGTGAAAACTCCATTCAGGCCGCTGCTCGCGGATACCACATTGATATCGGCAGCGAAAATGGAATTGGAGGTCAGGTAATCCTGAATCGCCTGGTAACCGCCGGTTACTTTAACCACGGTGTAGATCGACGAATCGTAAAGATTTGCAATGGCGTCGAAATCATTCAAATTGCTGTCGATGAAGACGGTGCGATCTGCAGTCACGTGTACCCCCTATTTATATTTATTTCGCAGGATGACAACTCGGGAAAAGTGCCTCGCATGCAGTCATCTGCTTCGGGATGCGCAGTGATGGTCTTTCGCGCTGCTGCCTTTGATCCCCCGACCGGCAACAGGCTTAGTGCGCGCCCCAAACATATGTTGCATTTATCGAAACTATAAGCATCGGGTGTCGGCCTGTCTTGTGAAAAAGTTACCGTTTTTGTTAGTAGACCCGGAAAATTATTTCGGTATAATCCTAGTACTTAAGTACTACTTATAACCGGTAGCTGATTACCAGGCTCGCGGGGTACTGTCGAAATGAAAGGCGCGTGACAGCGCGATGGCGGGCGGCGCAAACGTGCGGCTGCCTGCTCACAGATTCAGCATCCATCTGAAAATTCGACCGGAAAAGCACAGGGACCAACATCGATGTCCGACGAAAAATCTGTACGGGTGTGGCTGGTCTGCGATTTCCCCCTTGTGGCAATGGGGTGGAAGACGCTCATTGCCCAATCCAAAGGAAAGCTTCAGCTATGCGGGTCGATCAGCAGCGTTGACGACATCGCGGCGCTGCGAGAGGCCGAACCTGCTGATGTGATCCTGTATGACATCGATGGAAACAACCCCATCTCCGGCATACAAGCCATGTCGTCAACCTTCGACATTCCTGTGCTGGTCGTCAGCGGCTCGAAGGATCTTGAAAAAACCGATTCGGTGATCTTCGCGGGAGCCAGCGGACTGGTGGACAAGCGCGAGCCGACGGAATTGCTCCTGAAGGCGATTGACAAGGTCACGGCCGGAGAGCTCTGGATCGACCGTTCTGCGACGGTTCGCATCCTGATGTCCGTCGCCCGCAAAAAGCAAACCCGGAGCGTTGAACACGACAAGATCGCTTCACTGACGCGAAAGGAGCGGCTGACGATCGAGGAGGTCACGCGCGATTTCAAGGCGACCAGCAAGGCAATTGCTGCCCGCATGAACGTCAGCGAGCACACGTTGCGCAATCACCTGGCGTCGATCTATTCGAAACTGGGCCTGAGCAAGCGCGTCGAGCTTTATGCTTATGCCCGCGATAACGGTCTCGCCCCCCAGTAAACGCTGCCCCGTTTCGGCTTGCCCGGCGACGAATGTCGCCGCCTGCGGAGCACCGCTCTCTCAAAGCCGGTGCTGAAGCGCGCCACTCCCCTGCACGGCCCGAAGCGGGAATTGCCCGGTGCCGCCCTCCTCTTCGGCAATAACGTTCCAAATAATCGAATTATTAATTGGCCACCCCGACCGTGATCTGCTAACGTAGTAATAGATCACTTTCTTTCGGGCCCGCCATGAATGGACGTCCCAAACACCTCCCGGCTGATGAAAGGCGGGCAGCCACCATCGAGGCGGTCATCCATCTGGCGGCGGAACAGAATCCCAGTGACATCACGACCACCGCCATTGCGCAGCGGATGGGCCTGACGCAGGGAGCGCTGTTCCGGCACTTCCCCTCCAAGGACGCCATTGTCGAGGCGGTGATGACCTGCGTGGCAGAGCGCCTTCTTGCTCGCGCCGACATGGCGGCGCAGGACATCGACTCTCCCCTTGCCGCGCTGGAAGCCGTCTTTATCGCCCATATCGACTTCGTATCCCGAAATCCGGGCGTGCCGCGCATGCTCTTCGGCGAATTGCAGCGGCCAGACGACACGCTGACCAAGAAAACGGTTCAGGAATTGATACGCCGCTACGGCGAACGCATACGCACGTTGCTCGAAAAAGGCAAGGCGACCGGCGAGCTGGATGGCAAGCTTGATATCGCGGCGGCTTCGGTGTCGTTCATAGGCGCGATCCAGGGATTGGTGATGCAGTCGCTCATCGCGGGTGATGCTGATCGCATCCGCCGCGATGCACCAGGTGTTTTTGCAATCTATCGCCGCGGCATCGGGAGTGCCTCATGAAATTTCCGCGTATACAGGGCCGCACCTGGGCGCTGGTCGCCGCCGTCGTTCCGCTACTGGCGCTGTTCATCTATGTCACGTTGCGTTCCGGACCGCTGGCGCCCATCGCAGTGACCGTCAGCACGGTGGAGGCACGATCCATCACCCCGGCGCTCGCCGGGATAGGTACGGTGCAGGCTCGCTTCACCTACAAGATCGGGCCCACCGTGGCAGGCCGCGTCAAGCGGCTGGATGTGCATGTGGGAGATGCGGTCAAGGCGGGACAGGTGCTGGGCGAGATGGACGCAGTGGATCTCGACGATCGCATCAGCGCCCAGCAGGCAGCGATCAAGAGTGCCGAAGCAGCGCAGCAACAGGCGGCCGCCAAAGAAGCCTTTGCGCAAAGCCAGGCGGGACGCTACGAGCAGCTGCTGTCGGCACGCGCCACCAGTGAAGAGTCGGTTGTCACCAAACGGCAAGAACTGGCAGTGGCGAGAGCAACGGTGGCCGCCGCGCGCGCGGATGCGGCGCGCCTGCATGCAGAGCTGCAGGCGCTGCGAGCCCAGCGAGGAAACCTGCGGCTGGTGACTCCGGTAGCCGGGCTGGTGGCGTCGCGCGCCGCCGACCCCGGCACGACGGTGGTGGCGGGACAGGCGGTCGTCGAGGTGATCGACACCGCAAGCCTGTGGGTCGATACGCGCTTCGACCAGATAGGCGCCGAGGGACTGGCCGCCGGGCTGCCTGCGCAGATCACCCTTCGCTCGCGGCGCTCCCAGCGCGTGGCAGGCCATGTATTGCGCATTGAGCCTCGCGCCGATGCAGTGACGGAGGAAACCCTCGCCAAGATCGTTTTCAACACGCCGCCGGCACCGCTTCCGCCACTGGGCGAACTGGCGGAAGTGACTGTGCATCTGGCCGAACTGCCTGCTGCGCCGACCATCTCCAATGCGGCGCTTCGGACTGTCGACGGTCGACGCGGCGTATGGAAGCTGGTGGATGGCCGTCTGGCATTCGCTCCGATCGTGCCGGGCCGCTCCAGTCTTGACGGGCTGGTCCAGGTCACCGAAGGCTTGCGCGCAGGCGAGCAGATCGTGGTGTACAGCGAGAAGGCACTCGGCAGGAAGAGCCGGATCCATGTGGTCGAACGTCTGCCGGGAGTCGCGCCATGATCAGCCTGGCCGGGCGTGACATTCTCCATTCGTGGGGAAAGTTCATCTTCACGGGCATCGGACTGGGCCTGCTGATTGGCGTCACCCTGACCATGGCCGGTGTGTATCGCGGCATGGTGGACGACGGCAAGGTCCTGCTGGACAACAGTGGCGCCCATTTGTGGGTGGTGCAAAAAGACACTCTCGGCCCGTATGCGGAGTCTTCCAGCATTCCGGATGACCTGTGGCGCAGCATCCTCACGCTGCCGGGCGTTGCCGAAGCGGCCAATGTGACCTACCTGACCATGCAGGTCGGACAGGGCGAAAGGGATGTGCGCGCCATGGTCGTGGGCATTGCAGCCGGCGAGCCGGGAACGTCGGGCTGGCCGCCGCAACTGGTCGCGGGCCGCCAGATCACGCGCAGCCATTACGAGGCCGTCGCGGATATCGCCACAGGGTTTCGACTGGGAGATGAGGTGAGAATCCGCCGCAATCACTACACGGTCGTTGGCCTGGCGCGTCGCATGGTGTCGTCCAGTGGCGACCCGATGGTCTTCATCCCGCTCAAGGATGCGCAGGAGGCGCAGTTCCTGAAAGATAACGACGCCATCCTGATGCAGCGGCGTCGTCTCGAGGCCAATCCCGCCTTCAACCGCCCCGGCGTGCCTGGCCTGCTCGATGCCGTGACCGCTTCGCAAACCAGCAACAACTCGGTGAACGCAGTGCTGGTGCGCATCCGGCCCGAATACTCACCGGAAGAGGTCGCCGAGCCTATCCGCCGCTGGAAGCGGCTCACGGTCTATGACCGCAAGCAGATGGAAGGCATTTTGGTGGGCAAGCTTATCGCCACGTCGGCAAAGCAGATTGCGATGTTCCTGGTGATCCTGGCCGCTGTCAGCGCCGCCATCGTGGCGTTCATCATTTACACCCTGACGATGGACAAGATTCGCGAGATCGCCGTGCTCAAGCTCATCGGTACGCGCAATCGCACGATCGCGGGCATGATCCTGCAGCAGGCACTGGTGCTCGGGGTCATCGGCTTTGTCGTCGGCAAGATCACGGCGACCTTTGCTGCCCCGTTGTTTCCCAAGTACGTGTTGCTGGTACCGATTGATTCGATCCTGTGGCTCATCGCGGTCATGCTGATTTGCGTGCTGGCCAGCGTCGTCGCCATTCGCATGGCGCTCAAGGTCGATCCGGCGGAAGCGATTGGGGGTTGAGCATGGCGACCAAGGGCATTCACATCGAAGGCTTGAGCAAGCGCTATGGCAAGGGCGACACCGCCGTCTTTGCGTTGAAAAATGTGAACATGGATGTCGCGCCCGGTGAGGTGGTGGGACTGATCGGTCCCTCGGGCTCGGGGAAAAGCACCTTGCTCAAATGTCTGGGCGCGGTGATCGATCCCACCGCAGGGCGAATGGTCCTCGGCGATCAGGTGATTTTTGACAATGAGTGGAAAGTGCGTGACCTCCGCGCTTTGCGCCGCGACAAAATCGGCTTCGTGTTTCAAGTGCCCTACCTGATCCCGTTTCTCGACGTGACCGATAACGTGGCGCTGTTGCCGATGCTCGCAGGCGTCCCCAATGACGAGGCGCGCAAACGCGCGCTGGCGCTGCTGACTGCACTGGACGTACAGCACCGCGCGCAGGCGATGCCATCGCAGCTTTCCGGCGGCGAACAGCAGCGTGTGGCCATTGCCCGCGGGCTGGTCAATCGCCCGCCGGTGATCCTTGCCGACGAGCCAACCGCGCCGCTGGATTCGGTGCGCGCAATGGCCGTCATCCGCATCCTTAACGACATGGCCCTACGACTTGAAACCGCCATCATTGTCGTCACGCACGACGAAAAAATCATCCCGACGTTCAAGCGCATTTATCACATCCGCGAGGGCGTCACCCACGAAGAAGCGGGTGAAGGGCGCAGCTTCGAATGACTGCGCCAATCGCAGCCCGTTTTGCTGACCACAAGGAGATCACGAATGAAATGCATCAACAATCCGCGCCGGGTAATGGCTGCCGCGCTGTTCACGGCGATCACCCTTTCAGCCCTCCCTGTCGGCGCACAGACGGCCGACCCTGCAAAGCCCATGGCGTTCCGTAGCGCGATGGACAAGCTGGGGCGGGACATGCAAGCCGTCACAGGCGCGATTTCCAGAGAAGACTGGGCGCTGGTGGCCGAGCTGGTGCCGAAGATTGCGCATCACGATGAGCCGCCTGCCGAGGAGCTGAAGGCCATCCACGGCTGGCTCGGATCCCATGGCGGGAAATTCCACCGGCTTGATGAACAGACGCACAAAGCTGCCGTCGCCATGGGTAACGCGGCAAAGCGCGGCAATGGCAAGGCGGTCATTTCGGCGTTTGAGAAAGTGCAGCAAAGCTGCCTCGCGTGCCACCAGAGCTTCCGCAAGTCGTTCGTCGAGCATTTCTATGCAAAACGCTGACCCGCTTTGCTGTGTCGGCATCTGACATGCCGCATTAAAGCGAACGCCCGACGAGGTCGATGATCTGGTCGGGCGCTCTTCATTTTTGCGGGAGCTGGCTCCCCGCGAAGCCATCCGCTTTCATGCGAATTTCGCCTTGCCTTCAAGCGCCGCCGGCGACATGACTACGATGCCGAACGCGTCCGGAAACGGCGCGCGAAGAACGGCGCCAGCAGCGTAACGCCCAGCACGAGCGGCCACAGGTTGCCATCAGCGAATGAATAGGCGGCCAGTATCTCGTCCAGAGGTTTGTGCTGGATGAAGGCGCCGAAACTGAACTCGAAGGCCAGCGTGGCGGCAAGCCACAGCGCGCCGGTCGCCAGCGCCTGCCGGTCATTCGCCGTTCCGACCCAGCGGATCGACAATAGTGCCAGGATCAGCACGACCGAAGACAACAACAAGCCGCTGATGACCAGGCCGGCGGTCAGGCCAAGCGACGGGATGAGCAGCAACTCCCTCACCGCGCCATTGACGAATGCGCAGGCAAGAATCAGCCACCAGATCATCAGTGCGCGGGACAGGATTCGGCTCATGGGAGACGCATGCGGGGAGTTTTATGTTCGGGCGATGATACCAAGCGCTGCAGGTTTCACGCCGCACGCCCGGAAATGACAAATGGCGCCCAAGGCGCCATTTGAAGTTACATGATGCGCGGGATCACTCCCACTCGATCATCATTAATAGATAACTTCCCTTATACATCAACATCTTATTTCAATACACTCACATGATTCCATTAAAAGTACCATGCGACGCCAAGAGAAGTTGAGCCAGCCACCACCGGATCACGTTCAACCTTCAGCCTTGCGCCGCTTCTCCCGTTCGGCGTCGGCCAAGTCGCAGGGCCACTTGGCTAACTCGTCATCGGTGAGGCTCGCCAGGATTTGGGGCAGGTTCATGGTCCGGTGCGGAGGGGTCGGCAGGTCGCTGGACAGCGCGCCGTCGGTTATGAAACCCAGCTCGGTTTGGTCGTCCTGGTACAGCTTGGTCATGCTTTATCCTCTGTGTTCCACCAAGTTCGAACGGCCTCGCCAATTAGGCATGCGCAGCTGCGTTGTCCTCGGCTACGTGGACTGACACCTTCGTCACGTTGTAGAGCATCACACCTCCACCAACCGCCTGAGCAGGATTGAAAAGTGCAAGATTGATGCCGTCACTAACAGAACTGCGATAAACAACGCCGTCGAAGCCGCTCTTTTTTATGAATTCACAAAGGTACTGGCTCGGAATATAGTCGATCGCCGCACCTGCTGGCTGAACCGGTCTGGTCAACTCATTACCTAGGCGCTCAAGAAAAGGCAAGTCGGCACGCAGCTGCCCAATCTCACTTGCATCCGTCAAGATAAACGGTGATACAAGCTTTCGCGGATTGCGCAAGTCCACGGCCTGGATTTCAGGAATCGTGAAATCAGCGACACAAGCAGATTCGCCGGTGTGGGGCCTTATCTCAGCTACGGCAGTCTCAGGGAGCGACCCGAGATAAAGATACGGGATACCCGCTGGATTGGCCCTTCCATGCGAAGAACGTCGCTTAGGCGGCGCCCCCATTTGAGCAATTGGAAAAGCCTCTTCGTCAATACGAATTCGCGCACGATACCATCGCTGAGGTAAATCCTTGGCGATTAGCATCTCGAGCAACCGACGAAGACGTTCCTCGTCTATAGCAACATTGAGGAACCAGCGATTCCCATACATCATCTCGTCCCGTAGCTTGTCCCATTGCGCGAGGCCTTCACTTATGTAACTGGCCGATGGAACAAAACCACGCCTAACGATCTGACCGTCATCAAGAATCTCGCCGAGAAGCTCCTTCGCATGGGCTATGTCCATGCGCTGATGACTGAAAAGCAGCCAATCGTCCTTCATCCATTCGACCAGCGACCTCCCTTCATCGCTAGGCTCATAAACATTGACCAAAAGCTCGAAATAATTGGCAAGTCTGCTTGGCTCGACAAGCTGGGTATCAGTGGTCCCGCAGAAATCGCATGTCCCATGACCAGGATCGAGCGAAGGAAAAAGCTGGTCGCGCAGGGCGCGATCATCGAAACACTCCGGGCAACAAAAACGCTTTGCCATAGGAATCAGCTCAGGTAAGCGGCAAGCGTCTCAATATGATGCTTCATCGAGAGTTTTTTAACGTATCCAAGGCCGGGAAAGTGCCCCTTAGCGTGAAGACTACGAAATTCCTGGATCGCGCTAGTTTCAAGAATATGTGAAGCACCGCTATCCAATTTCTCGATCAGCTTAGCCAAGGCCTGTGCGAACTTTCCAGCGGGATCGGTCGGCGTATCATTCGTTGTAGAGACGAAGTGATAGATATGCATTACTTCGTCTGCATTTGGATCTATGAAGGTCAGGTGGATTGCAACAGCATAGGCAGGGCCACCACCATCGGAATATGCATCGCCAACCGTCAAGAAATCGCCGAAGCCATTCATTCCAAGATCGCTCTGAAAAGTCAGATGAAGCTCGGAGAACTCTTCGACTGGAATCTTGGAAAATTCAGAGTTTTTACGCCTTTTAAAGCCGTCGCGAATTAGGATGCGTGTGCTTCCTTCGAAATGCTTGCGGTAGAGCGTATTGGCGTGATCCTCTATGAATACGTTTGTGAGACCGGGCATCCCTTCCCCAAATTCCACCGCCAACGCTTTGGGTGCCGTGAAACCCGCGTGAATTAGAACAGGTTGATGATCAACATGTTGGCCATAGCAAGTCATTACCGCATCGACGGTCATGTCCGTACGCAGAAGAATGCCAGCGGAAATATTATCGAAGTCCCTGAAATCTTCTTGCAGAAGATCCGTAATACCGACCCCATCCTCTTGATGGTCTCCGTGATAAGGATTCACAATGACGATTGCGCGACCACCAGCATCGCATACCGCCGTCAAAGTCCTCTTGAGTCCACCGAGTGACTCTCGCACTGGCTCAATGACAGGTATGAACTCCTTTTCAGCTAGTAACTTCGCCATCTCGCGGATTGTGATGAGCTCGAACTGTTTTCCGCGGAAATAGGGATAGTACATACGGCGATCAATTCCAGGTCATGGCCACGCGCAGCGGGGTTGCTGTAGCGTCAATCAGTCTCGAATGCTCAGAACGGTGTACGGGCATCGACAGCGCCGCTGCCTGCAAAGACTTCGGCAAACGATCCACCAAGTCACTAAGCGGTGCAAGATTGCGTGTTTGTTTGAGCGTTCGCACCATCTCGACATGTAAAACGACGGGATCAATTTTAGCGAATAGATCACGCATTGCGGCATGCTTTTGCGTGTTGGGGACTTCCGGCACCTCTATAGCCATCGCTTGCAACACAGCTATGCTTTCGGCCATTCGCAACGACTCAAACACTGCTACGGGGCAGATCCGCGACGGACAATTCTCAGCTTCACGTACTGGTGTAATTCTGTATCGCTTAGAGAGACATAGCACTCCAACATCTTTCGGAATTGTCTCCAAAACGCTCTGAATATGCCTTTCGCTTGCAATCACATTAACTGCCGCAAAGACCCGCTTGTAATTCTCGACTTGATTAACAAGTCTCACAAGCGAATCTCGCTCAGACTTAATCTCGTATACCGTCGCCGTTCCATTCAAGATAACAAGATCAGCCTTGCAACTCCCGATACGAAACTCGTTGAGCATCGAGGCGGTGCGAAGTGAATGTTTCCCCATCAATACTTTTTGAGTGATCGCTGCTCGATAGATATACTCATCGCGATGCCCCACAATCTTCAAGATATCGAACGCAGAGTCGAAGATGTCTCCAACGGTCGGACTTTGATCAAGATGCTCAATCAAATCGGTCTGTCCGAGGAGGCGACGAAACAAGCCAGACTGGCCTTTCTTCGCCATTTCTCTGAAAACAGCCGCAGAGAACAGCCGAGTCAAAGCAGAAAGCTGTGCTGAGCTGTGAGCCTTCATTCCCTCACCTCAACCATAAAATAATTCTCGTGGGCATTCTTCGCTCTCATAGCCTTGGAGCGATGACGCCCACATGCTTGTACAAGGTTGTTCGAGACACGCCGTAACGGCGAGCAACGTCTGCCACATGGATACCAGGATCGCGCAACAACATCTTAATTTCGCGCACCTGCTGCTCGTCCAATTTTGGCCTCCGACCGCCGGCCCGCCCTCTAGCACGCGCAGCAGCTAAGCCTGCCTGTGTGCGCTCCCGGATCAAGCCGCGCTCGAACTCGGCCAGTGCCGCGAACACATGGAAAACCAACTTGCCCGCTGCGCTTCCCGTCTCGATCTTCTCTGTCAGACTTTCGAAGCCAATGCCGCGCTGCTCCAGCTCAGTCACGATCTGCACCAGGTCGGGCAAACTACGCCCGAGGCGATCGAGCCGCCACACGACGAGGGTATCCCCGGCCCGTAGCGCCTTACGGCATTGCTCCAGCTCCGGCCTGGTCGTGTTCTTGCCGCTGGCCGCTTCCTCGTAGATCACGCCGCATCCGCCCTGCGTGAGCGCGTCGCGCTGCAGGTCTAGGTGCTGGTCGTCCGTCGAGACACGGGCGTATCCTATGCGTTGATTCATGGACAATATCGGAACATAGAAAACTTAACGGGTATCTTAACGCAATTCAGACCCGTGGACGACGGAAAAAGTTAAGCTGCACAGACAGTCCAGAAAACCACCGTTTGGTGAACTGAGGTAGGCTGGAAAGAGTGGAGTCCAACGGATTGTGTAATTTATGGTCTGGAGGATGAGGATGGAACGACTACCGAAGGAGTTGTACTCGCCGGAGTTTCGGGCGGAAGTGGTCAAACTGGTCGAGCAGACGGGGATGTCTATCGATCGTGCGGCGAAGCAGTTATCGATACCGAAAAGCAGCCTGAGCAACTGGGTACGTGCTGCGAAGAACGGGCAATTGGCAGCGGTAGGTCAGGGGCAGCGGGTTGCGAGCGAAGAAGAAATTGAACTGGCAAGGTTGCGCAGGGAACTGGCCGAGGTCAAACAGGAGCGTGACCTGTTAAAAAAATTTGCGGCGTATTTCGCGAAGGAGTCGCGGTGAGATACGACCGGATTGATGCCATGCGACCCGAGTATCCTGTGGCGATGTTGTGCCGTCTGCTCAACGTTTCTGAAGCCGGGTATTACGCCTGGCGCCGCCGGCCGCCGTCACTGCGAGCGCAGGAGAATACGCGCTTGTCGATTGAAATCCAGCTGGCCCATGAACGGACGAGGCAGACTTATGGGCCAGAACGGTTGCAAGCGGAATTGGCTGATTACGGTGTTCATGCGGGCGTTGATCGTATCAAATGGATTCGCCGCCAACTGGGGCTGCGCTGTCGGCTGAAGCGGAAATTCAAGGTAACCACGGATTCACGGCATAACCTGCCAACAGCCTCTAACCTGCTCGACCGGTAATTTGCGGTATCGGCACCTAACCGCGTGTGGGTCACCGATATAACCTGCGTGGCTACTGACGAAGGATGGCTTTACCTGGCGGGAATCAAGGACTTGCTCAACGGCGAACTGGTCGGTTACGCCCTTGGCGAACGGATGACGCAGAACCTGGTAATGCAAGCACTCTTCCGGGCGGTTGCCGCCAGGTGCCCAGAAAGAGGGCTCGTTCATCATACTGACCGCGGCAGCCAATATTGCGCCCAGACTTACCAGCGATTGCTGCGCCAGTTCGGCATGCAGGTTTCCATGAGCCGTAAAGGCAATTGCTGGGATAACGCGCCGATGGAGAGTTGTTGGGGATCACTGAAAAACGAGCTGATTCACCATCATCGCTTCGCGACACGTCGCGACGCTAAACAGACGATCGCCGATTACATCGAAATCTTCTACAACCGGATTCGCAAGCAGGCTCGTCTTCGCTATCTATCGCCTGCTGCGTTCATGCAGCAACATTATGAAAAACAGATAGCCGCTTGAGTCGTTGGACTCTACCATTTACAACCGATCTCATGGCATAGAAGCGCTTAATGCCATCCATCGTGCCATGAAAAAACGGTGCTTGGCGATGCCAAAGATTGCCAGTCAGTGCCGAACGAGATCATAAAAAAGCCCGCAGTGACGCGGGCTTAGGTGTGTTTCGGTACCACTCGGTGCCAGCCAGTGCCAGATGCCGAATCACTCCCACTCGATCGTCGCCGGCGGCTTGCCCGAGATGTCGTACACCACGCGGTTGATGCCGCGCACTTCATTGATGATGCGGTTCGACACACGGCCCAGCAGTTCATGCGGCAGGTGCGCCCA
>JACCDX010217933.1_pt1 | contig 12562 bp, 9 predicted proteins | sample 7449681 | NCBI WGS metagenome assembly JACCDX01 (sample SAMN15323450, study PRJNA562643) | freshwater metagenome | isolation source: river surface water | place: USA:Blue River Watershed | collected 2017-08-18
AAGGAATTGGTGAAATTGGAGCAGCATTTATAGGACCTTTTAAACAAGGACCTGCATTTGTTCCTACTATTGTTAGAACGCAATCAGAGTTTGAAGAAATCTTCGGAACTCCTGATGGAACTTATTATACTGAACACGCAGTACAAAACTATTTAAGAGAAGCTGGAACTGCTACCATCGTAAGAGTTGGTGGTATTGGTGGTTACACCCAAGCTGCACCTTTAGGTATTTTTGCTTCCGGTTCATCTAACCAAAGTTTAGGTACTAAACTAATTGGAGTATTATATTCAACGCAAGTTGGAGACGAAGGTGTTGGATTTGCATCATCAACGATTGTTAGTAACGATGCGGTTGATGGTTCATTCGTAATCAACACATTGGCTGCAGGTGTAAACGTATCAGCATCAATTTTACCAACAGCTACTAATGATTTAGCAGATGTATTTGGTGAATCTCCATTTGGTTCAAAAGCCGCTTATGCATATACTTACTTTGAAAATATTGCAGGTTTATACACTGGTTCTCTTTTAAATAATATTGTAGTATCTACTGACCCATTACCTTCTCAAGTTTATGGTGATATTAAAACTGCAAGAACTCCTTATGTTAAATCTCAATTGATTAGTGGTGAAAGATATGACCTTTTCCGTTTTGTAACTTTAGGACATGGTACTGTATATAATACTAAATTTAAGGTTGGTATTTCTAACGTAAAAGCAGCTGGTGAAGATGGTTCAACTGATTATTCTACATTTACTGTAACAGTTCGTTCATTCGGTGATACTGATAAGAGAAAGAGTGTTATTGAAACATTCAATAATGTAAACTTAGACCCTGCTTCTCCTAACTATATTGCTAAGAGAATTGGTGATAGATGGAATGAGATTGCACCTGATGGAAAAATAACTGAAAATGGTGATTATACAAACAGGTCAAAATTTGTAAGAGTTGAGATGGCTCAAAATAGTGTTGGAAATCCAATTTCTGCAGCACCATTTGGACATGGGGCATATACAAACCCAATTACTGCAACTAACGATTCAGAAGCACAACAAATACCAGCGGTAGTATATCAAACTGGTTCATTAAATAATACATCATCATCTCCAATTAATTTTAGTGGATTTGATTTTGAAACGATTGGTATAGCGGATGATAATAGACAATATTTAAAACCAATTCCTGAAAGTGCACAAATTGGAGCAAACCAAGTATTTGCGTTTGATTCTAATGGTGGATTAAGTGTTGGAGCTTTGACGGGTTCTGCATCTACCGATATGGTTAAAAGACAATTCGTTCTTGCATTCCAAGAAGGATTCGATGGTTTAAACCCAACTGTAAAGGCAAATTTAGGTATAGATATAGAAGCTGCAAACACACAAGGATTCAATTGTGCAAATGCAGGAACTACTGGTACACAAGCATATACTAAAGCAATCAACGCAATATCAAATGCAGATGAATATGATATCAATTTAGTTGTAACTCCTGGTATCATTCGTTCTTTACACCCAACTATTACTAATAGAGTAATTGATATGGTTGAAGATAGACAAGATTGTTTCTATATTGCTGATTTTGTAGAAGTGGATGCATCTATAACTGAAGTAACTGAAAAAGCAAACGAAGTAGATTCAAACTATGTAGCAACTTACTACCCTTGGCTTAAGACGGTAGATGCTAACACAAATAAATTAATATCAGTTCCACCATCAGTATTGATGCCTGCTGTATTCGCTTCAAACGATAGATTAGCAGCAGAATGGTTCGCACCTGCTGGTTTGAATAGAGGTGGTATTATCGGAGCGGTTAGTGTATTGAATAGATTAACACACTCTGAAAGAGATACTTTATATGAGAACAAAGTAAACCCAATTGCGGCATTCCCTGGACAAGGTATTGTAGCATTCGGACAGAAGACATTGCAAGATAGAGCATCTGCATTAGATAGAATCAACGTAAGAAGATTACTTATCACTGTTAAGAAGTTCATTGCATCTACTTCTCGTTTCTTAGTGTTCGAACAAAACACAGCAACAACTAGAGCAAGATTCTTAAATACTGTAAACCCTTACTTAGAAGCAATTCAACAAAGACAAGGACTTTACGCATTTAGAGTTGTAATGGATGAATCTAACAATACACCTGATGTAATTGATAGAAATATTATGGCTGGACAAATTTTCTTACAACCTGCTAAGACAGCGGAATTCATCGTAGTGGATTTCAACATCTTACCAACTGGAGCAAGTTTTAACGCATAATATAAAAAACAACAAAGTAGATATTTATTAATATAATAAAAAGGATAATAAAATGGCAGAAATACTAGAGTTTGACAAGATGTTCTATACGAACTTCGAACCTAAGATGAAAAATAGATATGTGATGGAAATCGATGGAATTCCTTCATATATGGTTAAAGCGGCAGCTAGACCTTCAATTAACTTTGAACCAATTGTGTTAGACCACATCAACATTAAGAGAAAGTTGCAAGGTAAGGGTGAGTGGCAGGATATAACTGTAACATTGTATGACCCAATTGTTCCATCTGGAGCACAAGCGGTAATGGAGTGGGTACGTTTAGGACACGAATCAATCACTGGTAGACGTGGATATGCAGATTTCTATAAAAAAGATATAGATTTCTATATGTTAGGACCTGTTGGAGATAAGATTGAGCAGTGGAAACTAAAAGGAGCATTTATTGTAAGTGCAAACTTCGGTGATGTTTCATTTGATTCAAACGAACCTGCAACTATCGAATTATCTTTGGCTTACGATTACGCAATCTTAGAATTCTAAAAATATTCCTTACGGAAGCTACCGAAGGACAACCCTCATCAGAAATGGTGGGGGTTTTTTATTTTTAAAAATTTTAATTTAATGTATTTATATATACAAACTAAAAAAGTATAAAGTTATGGCAGAAGTTAATATTGCACAACAAAATCCAACACCTAGACAGGTAGAATCACCAAAGTTCGATTTTCCAACCGAAACAATTGAGTTACCGTCAAAAGGGTTGGTGTATCCAGAAGGACACCCATTGAGGAAAGGTACTTGTGAGATAAAGTATATGACAGCAAGAGAAGAAGATATCCTTGCAAATCAAAACCTTATTAAAAAGGGAATTGTATTGGATAAACTATTCGAATCGGTTGTAGTAGAACCTGGATTAAACCCAAATGATATTCTTATTGGCGATAAAAACGCTATTTTAATGGCAACTCGTATTTTAGGATATGGAGCCGATTATCAAGTGGAAATTACTGACCCATTCTCATTGGAAAAACAAGATGTTATTATTGATTTAGGAAAAGTTCAAACAAAAGATGTTGATGAAGATGTATTAAATTCAAAAAATAGATATACATTTAAATTACCATCTAATGGAACTGAAATTGTTTTTAAATTGCTTACACATGGTGATGAGCAAGAAATTACAAAAGAAATACAAGCATTAGAAAAATTAAATAAAAATGCTGGTACTTCATTCGATGTAACTACTAGATTAAAATATATGATTGTTTCGGTAGATGGTAACGAAGATAGAGGTTTTGTAAATAGATGGGTAGTTAATTCTTTCTTAGCAAAGGATACCAAAGCATTTAGAGCCTATGTTAAGGAATTATCACCAGATTTAAACATGAAATTTGAGTTTACATCCGAAATAACTGGTGAGATGGAGGCGCTAGATATCCCATTTGGGATTAACTTTTTTTACCCTTCCAACTGATTATAAAATTCAACTTCATTCTCAAATTTGGGAAATGGTTCAATTTAGTAATGGATTTACTTGGTCAGAGGTATATCACATGCCAACGTATCTTCGTAAATTCTATTTTAACAAACTAATAGAACTTAAGAAAAAAGAAGTAGAAGAACATAAAAAGGCTCAATCAAAAATGAAAACACCTAAAGTGAGGATGCGTTAATATCCTCACTTTTTTATTTGTCAATATTTATTGAATATAAACACTCTAATTATGGAAAATAATAAAAAACAAGTTAAAGAAGGTATATTTGATGCAGCCGATAGATTTGTAACTAAATTTTTTGATGGGTTATCATCCGGTGCTGCCGATACTATTATCAGAAAAGCTGAACAGGCTAAATTACCACCACATGCAATCAAATTAATGAAGGATATTGAAGATAGAGGCGAGGAATTGAGAAGAATAACAAAAGAATTATCTAAGTAAATTATTAAATGGCACTAACTCCAGAACAAAGAGCAGCTAGAGATGCAGCTAGAGAAGCGGAAGCCGCCTTGCCTATTTTAGAAAGAATTCAAAAATATAGAAATAGAATTCTTGAGTTGCAAGAAAAGGAAGGGGAATTAACTGCTGCTGAATCTGATGAATTGTATAAGCAAGAAATACTTCTTGCTAAAAATGTTGCTATTCAAGAAAAAAGAGCAAAAAAGGCGTTGGGTACTTATCAACGTGAACTTGATATTGCCAATGTATATGCATCTCAAGCATCGGATTTAGCATCAATTTCAAAAGTATATAAAGGACTGACAGATGTTCAGCAACAAAGTTTAAAAACCGTACAATCATCATTATCAACTGTACAAGGTTCATTGTTAGCCGATGAGAATAAAAAAGCATTATTAGATAGTACTTTAACTGGTATAACAGAATTACAAGGACTACAACAAAAAATGGCAGAAACTGGTCCGGAAGATGTGGAAACTCAAAATTCTATCTCGACTGCGTATGCTGCGCAAATGAATAGATTAAAAGAAGCAATTGCGATAAAATTATCAATTGGAGAAATTTCACAAGCAGAAGCTGATGCATTGATGGCATCATTAGACACGCAAAAAGATAGTTTAACAGTTGCTCAAAAATACGGTACAATTAGTGCGGAAACCAAAGAAATAATAGAGGGACAGATTCAGGCCTACGAGGGTATAAAAAAATCAATAAGAGGTGTAATTGGTACTGCAAAACTATTATTTAGTGGATGGCAAGGATTTGCAAGAGTCACACTTATGGCTGCAGGACAAGCTATTGACAAATTAGGAAAAACAACTAGAGAATTTGGAGGATTTTTAGGAGGAGCTACCGTATCTGCAACCGTATTGGGAACTGTATTTGAAGATGCAAACGATGTTGCTAAAGGATTGGCAGAAGAATTGGGCGGAGTAGATAAGGCTACGTTTGGAGCTCAATTAAATACTAATCTTATGGCCATTAATATGGGTATAAGTGGTGCTGAAGCTGCAAAATTAACAGGAGCATTTGCAAGAATGAACGGTGGAAGTGTTGAAACTGCACAAAATCTTGCGGCCGGAACTAAAGAAATGGCAAAAACTGCCGGAGTAGTACCCGCTAAAGTTATGGCAGATTTAGCAGGTTCTGCCGAAGAATTTGCGTTATACGGTAAGGATGGTGGAAAGAATTTAGCACAAGCGGCAGTTCAAGCGGCTAAGATGGGAGTTAGTTTAAAAACTATGACCGGAGTTGCGGATAATTTACTTGATTTTGAAAATTCAATCAATAGTGAATTGGAATTAGGTGCTATGCTTGGTAAAAATATTAACTTAGATAGAGCAAGGGCATTGGCGTATGAGGGAGATATAGCAGGTGCAACTCAAGAAACATTGAATGCATTGGGTGGTGTCGAAGCGTTTAATCAAATGGATTATTTCCAAAAGAAGAAAACTGCGGAGTTGATGGGGGTTAGTGTTGAGGAATTACAAAAAATGGTAACGGCTCAAGAGGAAGCAGCAACAATTGGTGGACAGATAAATGGGGCATTTAACACAGCATCCGAAGCATTAACAGCAATAACAACTGGGCCATTAGGTAATTTTGTAACTGGATTAAGTGGGGCTATTGGTACAACAAAAGAAATAGCTGGTAATTTTCAAGAGGCTGGTGGATTTTTAAAAGATATGGGTGGGAAAGTTAAAGCTTTTTTTGGAGGGGCTAAACCCGAAGTACCATCGTTACCTGGCAAACCAGAAATACCTGGTAAACCGGCATTACCAACCACACCCGCCACAGCAGCGACACCATCTCCGGCAGCACCAGGTGGAGACCCTGCAGGGAAAGCAGATAAGTTTGGTAAAATAAAGATAGGAGATGTTCTTAAAGCAGCAGTTGCATTATTAATACTAGCTGCAGCACTTTTTGTATTCGCAAAAGCTGCAAATGCGTTTGGTGATGATATAAATTGGCCTAATGTGTTTATAGGCATTGGTGCATTGGCATTATTGGGATTGGTAGCAGCTGGATTGGCAGCGATAGGAGGACCATTAATAGCAGGTGCGGCTGCATTGTTAATAGCATCGGTTGCATTTTTAGTATTTGGTATAGCAGCACAACAAGTGGCAATAGGTATTGGCATGTTTGGTGATGCATTGAATAAAGTTGATGTTGGGCAGATGGCAATGTTTGGACTGGCATTAATACCATTGGGGGCAGGTATGGCGTTTTTTGGAGCGTTAGCACCATTAATTATAGTAGGAGCTGTTGCTATGGCTGCATTAGGAGTTTCACTATTAATATTAGGAGCTGGTTTACTAATGGTAGGCAATGGTATTTCCGCATTAACAACCGGAATGCCGTTAATGGTAGAGCAACTGTCCGCGTTATCTACAATAAATTTCTTACCAATATTAGGTTTAGCTGGAGCTTTAACCGTATTATCAATAGCATTAGCAGCAGTTGCTGTTACTGGAATGATGGCGTTACCTGCATTACTTGCTTTAGGTTTAATAGCAGGTGGAGCAGCGGCACTTATGGGTGGAGGTGAAGAAGGTGGTGATAGAACCGGTGAACTGATTGATGAAATAAAAGGATTGAGAGCAGATTTAATAGCTGGTAAAATAGCGGTAAATATAGATGGCCAAAAGGTTACTTCTAATGTAGGTAAAGTTGTATCTAGAATTAGTTCAAATTCATACGCTAAAGTATAACGATGGGAAAAAGTATTGAAGAATTATTTAAAACAAAACAATTAGTAGATGGTAATACCGCTGCTGAAAAATACGCAATTCGTAATAGCAAAGATATTGAATTACGCTCATCTACTGGTGCTATGAATTTGCCATTCAAAGGAGCACAAATAGTAAGAAGAAATTTATCATCAAGAACAAGAGAAACAAGACTTGAGCAAGAAGTAACCGGTTTAAGAATTATATCCAAATTAGCAGGACCTATTATATATGGTACTGATATTTTTAAATTAAGTACACAAAAAACCGAAATGGTTTCAGCAATGAAAGATTCGGTAAATCCAAATAATGCGGCAGATAGTGGTGTACTTGGAAACGCATTTCAAAGAGGAAAAGAAAAGGGATTAGAACTCTTAAACAAAATAGGTGTACAATTACCAACAAAATTAATACCAACTCGTATATTCTTAAATCAGGAATTTAAAGCAGGTAAAGAGCCAGATACTATGGCTACACTTGCTAAAATAAAAGGAGATGGTGCTGGTAATTTGGCTGGAAAGTTTTTAGCTCAAAATGCAAAGGGAACTCCTAAACAAATAGGTAACCAAGTATTAGGTGGTGGTATTAATTTACTAAAAGGTGAGGTTAAGAAAAAATTATTCGGAGCTCCAAAGCAAGGTGCACAAAACCTTGCGAAAAAAGGTGAAAGTGATGTTCAATACGATAGTACTGCAAGATATTCGGATACCGTTAATCCAATTGATGAAGATTATTTCAAAAGAAATGACCTTTCATCAATATTAGTAGCACAGGAGACAAAACAGAATGCTGACCCTGCTGTTCAAAAAAGAGTAGATGAGTTAGTTCCTAAAGGAAAATCTGTAAACACATCAAAAAATCCATTTGCTAAGTTAGGCGAAAAAATAGGTGATATTAAAAGAGAAGGTGAACAAAAATTATCACAAGCCAAAAAAGTAGGACAACAGGAATTATCAGCTGGTAAAAAGGTTGGAGATACTAAAGATGGTGCTTCACCAACCGGAGGAGATTCAATAATCAGATATTCCGATACAGTAGATGAAACACAGGATGATGTAAAATTAAGAAATGACCTTTCTACTATACTTGTATCGAAAAAAGAAAAAGAAACACAAACTCCTGATAGAAAAAGACAAATTGATGCCGTAAAAGGAAATGTAGGAGCTTTAAATGTAAAACAAAATCCATTTGCAAAATCAGCTGATAAAGTTAAATCTGCCGATGCGGATACAAAAGGTGGATTACAATCTGGTAGAAAGTTAGGACAAAAATCAATATCAGATGGTACTAAAAAAATAGGAGATTTATCAGACGCTACGTCAGGTGAAGTTATTACATATTCATCAACGGTGGATGAAACACAGGATGATGTAAAATTAAGAAATGATTTATCAACAAAATTAGAAGCATTAGTACAAGCAAGTAGTGCGGTTTCTACTGCAGGTGGAACTATTTCTGGTTTATCTAGAACCGATGTACAAAAAAATATGTACTCATCTTTAAAAAATAGTAAAACGGGTAAAGAAGGGGTAACGTTAAAAACAAGGCATGGTATAGAAAGTTCGCAAAAATTGGATTTTTTAAATGAAAAAACAACATATACGTCAGAGGGTCCTTTAAAAATAAAAGGTGGTACAACGTTAGATGACCACGATTTCATAGTACTTAAATTTAAATCAGTAGCTACGGGTGAAGCTGCAAATTTTAGAGCAACTGTAACCGGCATATCAGAAACTGTATCGCCATCATGGGATACTGCGAAATTTATAGGCTCACCATTTAATTATTATACATACTCAAGTATAGAAAGAAGTGTAAGTTTTAATTTTAAAATGTATTCAACAACACCTACACAACATGTGGCATGTTGGCAACGATTAAACTTTTTAACCGGATTGGCATACCCTCAAGGATATTCGGGTCCGTATGCAATTCCTCCATTTGTATATTTTACATTGGGTAGTTTATATAGAGGTAAAACCGCTTATATTGAATCACTATCATATACTATGGATGATAACGCCGGTTGGGAAATTGGTTCTATTGATACACCGGAAAAAGTTAGTGTTAATGGTAAGCAAGTTTCGATGAAAGATTATAAATTACCAATAGTTATAGATGTATCAATTACTTTGAAATTAGTAGAATCAAAAGGTACAACTGATGGTAAGAAATTTTATGGGTTTAGTAGATTGGATGCGGCTAAATCAACGCAACCAATACCAGGTGAACCAACATCAACTAATGCACAAAGACAAGGGGATGCTAACATATCAGCAAATTCGACCAAAGTTGAATCAACCGAAACCCTTAAACAAACTAATTTAAAAACCTTAAACAATAAAGAAGCTAATAAAGAAACGGATGGTAATACAGCGGCAATCTCTAGCTTTATAAAATTTGATGGACAAGATGGATTTGGCGGATTTGGCGGTGGAAATTTTGCCTAATTTTAAACATATAAACTATGAGTAGATATTATAATAATCCTATTAAAAAAACGTTTGATGGTAGAGAGGTATATAGAACACGAATATATCCGAATATTCCATTGAAAGATACTGATGTATATGTAATGACCGAAACCGGTGATAGATTGGATACGTTAGCGTTTCAATATTATGAGGATTCATCTCTATGGTGGATAATTGCTGCAGCAAATAATATACATGATGCACCGATGGGATTGCAAGATGGTACTATACTAAGAATACCATTAAATTATATTCAAATAAACAGTAATTTTATACAATAATTTATGTCAAGTTTTCCTAATTTATCAAATTTCGCAAAATATGTAAGAGACACCTTAGATAGCCGAGTAGGTAAACCTCAAAACGTATCGCAATTAAATGCATGGGTTAGAGTATCATCTGGTGTTGGTGCTGGTCTTTCACTGTTATCTAATCCTAATTTTGGATTATTTAAGGCAGCCGGTGTGGGTTCTATATATGGTGATGGACAAACGAGTGGTACTTTGGGGACTAGTTGGGGTGGAGCACCTGTTTATGCGGAAGCCAATGATTCTGGATTTAGACCTAAACCAAATATTACATCTATTGAAATTGATGAGGGGGCGGGTACGTTAAGTAGAAAAGCATCGTTTACTATAACATGTTATACTAAAGGACAACTTGATACTTTATGTGAATATTTTTTAGAACCTGGTTATTCTATTTTTTTAGAATGGGGATGGAATGTACCCGAATCTTTAAATTCATATAGTACTACATTGAGTAGTGGTACGGTAGCAAATTATCAAACTTTTGAAAACGTAAATAAAGCAAGAGCAAGTTCAAACGGTACTTACGATAATTATTTAGGTTTTATAACCGGTGGTGGTATTGCATCAAGTGGTGATACTTATGAAATAACTGTAAAATGTACCGGATATACTGAATTGCCTGCGTATTTTATGGGAGCTGATAATTCCGAAGAATCGGCAAATAGTAGTAAAAAAATAACAGAAAAAGAATATAGTACTGCTCAGATAGCGTTTGAAACGAATATGGGTAAAAAAAGATTTATGATGGCATTTAATAGGTTGCCATCGAATAGAAGAACTACACGTGTATCTTCATTAATAAATAATCCATTAATAGCAAACCCATCCAATTTTATAAATGTTGATGAAACTGTAAAAGCAGCTGTTAATGAAGTTGTGTCTGGTACTACTGTTGCAGGTGTATCTATAAACGATGAAGAAGTTACCATAGATGGTGTAGATGTAGAATTCCCTTCCGGAACTCATATTATAAAAGATGAAGCTTTCATACGATTTGGTACATTGATGGAAATAATTAATCAAATTGGAGCGGAAGGATTTATGATAGGGGGGAATGTTGTAAAAACTACAATAAATACAAAAAATACAGTTTGTACAGCATTTAAAAAAATGTTTAGTACTGATAAATCGAAGTTATTTATACCAAATTCAACTGCACCTAAATTTAGTTTAGCTAAAGCAGCGAATAGTGAAACTGATAATGGTGCAAGTGATACTGAAATAAACGATTGTTCGATAGTAAATGTAAACGATTCGGCTAATAAAATTATGTTTCCAGCTGCTGGGGAAATAGCAAATGGTGTTGCCGGTGGTAAAGCGATTGTTAGTCCTAAACTAGATGGTACATATGAGGGATTGACGAAAAAAAATGGAGAATGGGGGTTTTTAGATGACCTTTATGTTAATTTAGATTTTGCAAAAGGTATATTAGAAACTAAAAACTTTTCTGTAAGAAACGCATTATATCAAATATTAAATGGAATGTCATCTGCGGCGGGAGGATTATGGGATTTCCAAATAATGTCAGGTGCAAATGATACCGAATTAAGAGTTGTTGATTTAAACCTAACACCAACTGGGGTAATACCTCCATATAATTTTGTTTTAGCTGGACATCAATCTATTTTTATAGATGCATCGTTAGATATGGATATTAGTGGTGCAAAAATGAATCAAATAATTGGTAATAGATTAGGACAGACCATTAATGGGAGTCAAAAAGATGTTAAAGGAAAGAAAATAGGATTATTTACCAACAAAACTGACCAGATTTTAAAAGAAGTAAAAAAACGAGAAGCACCTCCAGAACCCGCAAATGATAAATTGCCGGAAGGACCTACCGATGATGAAAGAGATGAAGCAAAACGAAAAAATTTACAATTGTTTTTAGATAAAGTTGGTATTATGCCAAGACCTGATAAAGATGCGTATTATCCTTTTTCGGCAAATTTATTAGCAGGAGTAGTTTTTATATCGTTCAATGACCAGGCTCTTTTTGAATTTTTTAAAAATCAAAATGATACAACTAACGTACAAAACGAACCAAATGGTGTAGGCCCTATTATGCCAATTAAATTTACATTTACAATACATGGGGTAAGTGGTATTAAGAGAGGCGATAAGTTCAAAGTAACTGGGTTACCTAGAAACTATGAAGAAACTGGATTTTTCCAAGTAACATCAGTTAAACATACTATAACTGATATGATATGGAAAACCGATATAGAAGGAAGTTTTAGACAAACAAGATAATATGTTAGATATAAATCGATACAAAAAAATAAATACTCCTGATGCAATTTACAATAGTGTAAGAATACAAACCCATGTAGCAAATCCGTCTGAAATTGATTATAAAAGAGGGTATGTAACGAGGTATTTTATACAAAAAGCAAATGATACTGAATCCGCTATATACGAAGTAGATTATATAGGGTTTACTAAATTTATAGATAATCCATTTTATACACATGTAAATTTAAATTGGAGAATAATCGGTACAGACGAACAAATAAGGGATTCTAATTTTAAAGCAATACGTTTATTGACTTCAAGAATACCAAAACTTCAATTGTATCTTCCAAACTTATTGCAATTTAAACAAGTAAAAACCTTGGAAGTTTAATTATTTTTTCGTATATTTGTATTTATTAATATGGGGGTGACTCGGAATTGATTGCAATGAGAGTTGTAGTACCACACGTAGACAGAAGTGCTAGATGTCTTTAAATCTGTACAAAACAATAACTGACGTAGAATTATCTACTTGGAACTTCGAAGATGCTATGGCATTTGTAGGAGCTTACGATTACGCTGTAGCAGCC
>JACCDX010993144.1_pt1 | contig 12562 bp, 1 predicted proteins | sample 7449681 | NCBI WGS metagenome assembly JACCDX01 (sample SAMN15323450, study PRJNA562643) | freshwater metagenome | isolation source: river surface water | place: USA:Blue River Watershed | collected 2017-08-18
CCCGCCACCACGCCGGTCGAACTCCCGGGTAGCGGCTCCACCACGCCGATCTCTCAGCTGCCGGCGTCCATGCAGTTGCCGGCAGGAACCGACGTCAGCAAGCCCGGCGCGGTCGTTCGCGTGAGCAGCGCGACCTCCTCGGCGGTCGAGGGCGCCAACACGGCCGGCCTCGCCATCGACGGCAGCATGACCACACGCTGGGCCAGCGCGAAGGACGATGCCGCCTGGATCCAGTTCGACTTCGGCACCAAGACGGCACTGGGCTACGTGAGCCTGTCCTGGGAAAACGCCTACGGCAAGGAATACGCCATCGAGGGTTCGGACGACGGCACCACCTGGTACCAGATCCGCTACGTGACGGGCGGCAAGGGCGGCACGGAAGAGTTCTTCAACCTCAACGCCTTCGTCCGCTATGTGCGCGTGCAAGGCGTCGCACGGGCCACGCAGTACGGCTACTCGCTGTTCGAGGTGAACTTCAAGTCGCCCGGCAGTGACAACACGCTGCCGACCATCACGACGACGGCGCAGCAGTTCCCGGCCGACGGCTCGGCGCTGGCGCCCGCGCCGGCCGTTCAGGCACCGCTGGAGACGGTGCAGTTCACGCTGCCCGACGGCACGCTGGTCACCCGTTTCGGCATGGTGGGTCGCTCGCGCCACGCCCGTGAGCGCGGCGAGGACTGGAACGAGATCGGCTTTGGCGTCAACGACACGGTGGACGCGGCCGGCAACCCGAAGGACAAGGGGCCAGGCGCCTACCTGAACTTCGTCGCGAACTACTTCAAGAACCGCACCTGGGGTGTGGAGTTCATCGACAACAGCCGTGTGGCGGGCGTCACGAAGCCGACCATCATCGTCAACCAGTACTACCAGCAGGCGCAGCGTGGCGGTGGTCACTCGTTCTTCCGCCGCTACGACACGCCGGGCGTCACCGGCTATGGCTGGATGTCGCCGGGTGACCTGCTGGACGACACCACCTACACCGACGGTTTCAAGGACGTGGCGTCCTGCCCCGTCATCAAGAAGCCACCACAGGACGCCCTGCTGAGCCCGAACAGCGGCTACGCCGGCGTCAAGGGCGCCAACGACGGCTGCAGCGTCGTGCTGGACACCGTGCCGGGTCACTCCGACCTGTCGGCCAACGCCGATGGCGTGATGGTGCCCAACGGCAAGACCATCGCGTCGCGGGCGCTGAAGGTCGGCGATGCGATCGAGTTCACCGGCTCCTTCTTCTCGACGCGCGCGGCGATGGACGCCGTCGGCGACAGCGGCGCGATTCGCTACTACACCAACGAGGTCACCTACGTGGTCGGCTCCGGCCTGCGTCCCTGGTACGGCGTGCAGCCGCGCCTGATGAACGCGCCGCTGCCCGAGGAAACACTGCAAGGCGGTACGGGTTCGGTGTCGTATGACTACGCCGACAACGGCGCCTTCATGTTCCAGCAGCCGAACAACCAGATCGGCATGCAGAACATGCAGCGCTTCGTCGAAGGGCGCCGCCTCATCCACACCGACATGTGGACCGGCGAACACAACGAGTCGGGCAACGACCGCAACGACGCCGCCGTCGGCCTGCAAGGCCCGCGCTTCAACAAGTCCAGCTGCTTTGCCTGCCACATCGGCAACGGCCGCAGCCTGGCGCCGACCGCGATCAACCAGCGCCTGGACACGATGGGCGTGCGCGCTGCGGCGCTGAACGCCGACGGCAAGCAGGTGCCTCACCCCACCTACGGCGTGGCCGTGCAGATGAACGCACGCTCGCTGAGCACCGGCGCGCTGCAGGACTGGGGCACCGGCGTTCGCGTGGCGGGCTTCGATGTGCGCAGCGTCAAGCTCGACGACGGCACCGTCGTCGAGCTCAGCAAGCCGCGAGTCGCCTTCGACGGCCCGACGCCTGCGGCCTACTCGCTGCGCTCCGCGCAGCCGATGATCGGCATGGGCCTGCTGGAAGCCGTGCCCGACGCCGACATCCTGGCGCGTGCCCGCACCACGCCCGATGCCGACGGCGTGGTGGGCATCGCGAACTTCGCCTACGACCCGGAAACCGGCGTCGTGCGCCTGGGCCGCTACGGCTGGAAGGCCTCCAAGGTGAGCCTGCGCCACCAGGCCGCCGGCGCGGCGCTGCAGGACATGTCGGTCACCTCGCCCGTCTTCCCGAACCGTGACTGCCTGTCGGGCAAGTGCACGCCGTCCAAGGTCGAGAAGGGCCTGACCGAAGACGACCTGACGCTGATCAGCCGCTACCTGGCGCTGCTGGGCGTGCCGGCGCAGCGCAGCCAGGTGAGCGGCTTCCCGAAGGGCGTCTCGCCGCTGCCGGACCTGGACGTGAACCCGACGCAGGTGGCGTCTGGTGCGCGCCTGTTCGAAGCCAGCCGCTGCACCACCTGCCACGTGGCGTCGATGAAGACCGGCAACGGCTCCGAGTTCGCCGAGTTGCGCAACCAGCTCATCAAGCCCTACACCAACCTGCTGCTGCACGACATGGGCGCCGACATGGCAGACGGCTTCGTCGAAGGCCGGGCGACTGGCACGATGTGGCGCACGTCGGCCCTGTGGGGCATCGGCTACACGGAGCGTGTCGCTGGCGCGGCTGGCAAGGTGGGCTATCTGCACGACGGCCGGGCCCGCACGCTGACCGAAGCCATCATGTGGCACGGTGGCGAAGGCGCCAGCAGCCGCGCACGCTTTGCGGCGCTGTCCAAGGCCGACCGCGAGGCCCTGCTGGCCTTCCTGAAGTCGCTGTAAGCGCCATGACCGCCGACATCGATCGACTGGCCCGCCGCAAGCTGCTGGCCGGCGCCCTCTCCTCCCTCGCCACCGTGAGCCTCACGGCCTGCGGTGGCGGCGGCAGCGACGCGCCGTCGCCCTCCCCGAGCCCCGCGCCCAGCCCCGCGGCACCCACACCGGCACCCACACCGGCACCTACGCCGGCACCTACGCCGGCACCTACGCCGGCGACCAAGAGCGCCAAGCGTGGCATCGCCTACGACCTGGCCACGGCGGAGGACCTGCAGGTCCTGTCACCCGGCGTGACCTGGTGGTACGGCTGGGGCCAGAAGCCGAAGTCCACCGTCCCGACCGACTACCGCAGCCGGTATGCGATGGATTTCGTGCCCATGCTGTGGCGCGAGTTCACGGCGTCGGACATCGAGGCCTTCCTGGCTGCCAATCCGAGCATCCAGTACCTGCTGCTGCTGAACGAGCCCAACCTCGTGGACCAGGCCAACCTGACGCCACAGGCCGCGGCCCAGCTGTGGCCGCAGTACGAGGCGGTTGCCAAGAAGACGGGCGTGAAGCTCGTCGGGCCGGCGATCACGTGGGGCACGATGTCGGGCTATGCCGACCCGGTGGTCTGGATGGACGCGTTCTATGCCGCCTATGCCGCCGCCAACGCCGGCAAGGCGCCGCAGATCGACTACCTGGCCTTCCATTGGTACGACTACGGCCTCAAGGACCAGCTCGACCGGCTGACCAAGTACGGCAAGCCGTTCTGGGTGACGGAGATGGCCAACTGGCACAACGGCGACGGCAGCGCCCAGATCGACACGGTGGCCAAGCAGAAGGCCCAGATGGCCGAGATGGTGGCGCTGTGCGAGAGCCGCGCCGATGTGTTCCGCTACGCGTGGTTCACGGGCCGCTGGAGCAACGACACCCACTACACCAGCCTGCTCGCCGCGAATGGCCAGCTGACCGAGCTCGGCAGCTACTACCTGAGCCTGCCCTTCTGAGGCGCCTGCCCCGTGGTGGCGGCGGCCACCACGAGGTTTCAACCACCCGCCCCCATGACGACGTGCAGCGTCGACGTCTGCACCCAGTTGCCGGACTGGTCCTGCAACACGGCGTAATCCGTCAGTGCGTTGCCGTAGCCATCGGTGCCCGTCGACAGCTGCTGCAGCTGCGTGTCGGCCGCCACGGTGAGCACGTCGCCGCTGTCGAGCTTGAGCGTCAGCGCGTGGCTGGCATCGGTGATGCTGGTGATGCCCAGCGATGACAGGTTGATGTTGCCCGCGCCGCCGTTGCGCACGTCCAGCGCCTCGATGTTGCTGGCCACGCTGATCAAGGACGCGATGTCGAAGTTCGCACCGCTGGTCGTGAACTTGAGCAGGTCCACGCCCGTGCCGCCGTCGGCCGCCGCGAGGTTGGACGGCGATGTGGCCACCAGCGTGTCGTTGCCGTCGCCGCCCAGCAGCGTGTCAGCGCCGCCGGCACCGATGAGGGTGTCGTTGCCGGCGCCACCGGACAAGGTGTTGGCGGCCGTGTTGCCGGTGATCTGGTTGTCGTCGCCATTGCCCGTGCCGTCGATCGCGGCATTGCCGGTCAGCGTCAGGTTCTCGACATTGGCCGACAGCGTGTGCGTCACCGACGACTGGACGGTGTCGGTGCCGCCGCCCGCCGCCTCGACGACGCTGTCGCCGGCGTTGTCCACGACATAGCTGTCGTCGCCCGCGCCGCCGGTCATGGTGTCGGCCCCGGCGCCGCCGTTGAGGACGTTGTTGCCGGCGTTGCCGGTGAGCTGGTTGTCCAGGCCGTTGCCGGTGGCATCGATGTTTGCCGTGCCGGTGAGCACCAGGTGCTCGACGTTCGCGACCAGCGTGTAGCTGACCGAGGACTGCACGATGTCCGTTCCCGCGCCGGCAGATTCGGCGATGGTGTCGCCGCTGTTGTCGACGATGTAAGTGTCGTTGCCCGCGCCGCCGGCCATCGCGTCGGCGCCGGCGCCGCCGTCCAGCACGTTGTCGCCGCTGTTGCCCGTCAGCTGGTTGTTCAGGCCATTGCCGGTGGCGTTGATGTTGGCCGCGCCGGTGAGCACCAGGTACTCGACGTTGGCAGCCAGCGCGAAGCTGATGGACGACTGCACCGTGTCCGTGCCGGCGCTGGCCGCTTCGGTGACGACATCGCCGCTGTTGTCGACGACATAGGTGTCGTTGCCCGCGCCGCCCGCCATCGTGTCGGCGCCCGCCGCGCCGTCCAGCACGTTGTCGCCGCCGTTGCCGGTGAGCACGTTGTCCTGCGCATTGCCGGTGCCATTGAGGTTGGCGGTGCCGGTCAGCGTCAGGTTCTCGACGTTGACGGCCAGCGTGTAGCTCACCGAGGCCGACACGGTGTCGGTGCCCTCACCGGCGTTCTCCGTGACGACGTCGCCGGCGTTGTCGACGACATAGCTGTCGTTGCCCTGCCCGCCGACCAGCGTGTCGGCACCGGCGCCGCCGTCCAGCGTGTCGTTGCCGCCCAGGCCGGTGAGCGTGTTGGCCGCGCTGTTGCCGATGAGCACGTTGTCCAGCGCATTGCCGGTGCCGTTGATGGCGGCGGCCCCGGTCAGCGTCAGGTTCTCGAGGTTCACGCCCAGCGTCCAGCTGACGCTGGACTGCACCACGTCGACGCCCTCACCCGCGTTCTCCGTGACGGTGTCGGTGGTCGCGTCGACGACATAGGTGTCGTTGCCCCCTCCGCCCGCCATCACATCGTTGCCGGCGCCGCCGTCGAGCAGGTCATCGCCGTTGCCACCGGTCATCGTGTCGTTGCCGTTGCCGCCGAACAGCGAACCGCCCGTGCTGGCCGTCGTGAAGACCGTCGGCGCCGCTGTCTTGTAGGGGTTGCTCGCGGCGAGCTGGCCGACGGTCCCCCATTTCCACGCCAGGTAGCCATCCAGCGTCTGCTGGTCGGCCGTCGTGAGGGCCAGGCTGGTGACGACGATTTCGCTGTAGTCGGTGCTGGACATCCACTGGCTGCCCCAGGCGTTGCCGATCGTCAGCGTGCCGTTGAAGTTCAGCGCCTGGTTCACGGTGGACACGACATGCGGGGCCTCGGCCAGCGTCGTGTAGACGTTGGCGCGCGTCGTCCAGGTCTGCAGCGTGCCGTCCACGGTCCAGGCCGTCTTGAGGTTGGTGTTGCCCGAGCCGACCACATCGGTGTTGTTGTCGCCGTTGCCGGCGATGAGCAGCCAGGGGTTGCCGGTGGCGCCCGTGGCCATCGGCATGTAGAAGCTGTCGCCCGAGCGCTGCACCCAGTAGATGCTGCCGCCGGAGGCGATGGTCGGCAGGCTCAGGCTCAGGCGGTCGTCCAGCCCGTCGAGGCGCACGGTCGGCAGGTTGTTCATGCCGTCCAGCACCAGCTGCGGCTCTTGGGCACCGCTGCTGGCCGTGGCGTCGTGGCCGCCGACGCTCTTGTCGCGCCACAGGTAGACGCGACCGCTCGCCGTCAGCCCGGTCTCGCTGCGCCCTTCCTGCACGCCGTCGCCGTCGATGTCGGCCGCGTCCAGCCAGAGTGCGAGGTTGCTGCCGAACTGCGCCGGCGTCCAGGCGGTGACGTTGCCCAGCCGGAGCACATCGTCGCCGTCGCCGCCCTGCAGCGTGCTGCCGCCGTCGGCGGTCAGGTTGTCGTTGCCCAGCCCGCCGATCAGCTGGTCGGCGCCACCGCCACCGATCAGCGTGTCGTTGCCGTCGCCGCCATCCAGCGTGTTGGCGGCGCTGTTGCCCGTCAGCACGTTGGCGGCCGCATTGCCGGTCGCGTTGACAGCGGCGCTGCCCGTCAGCGTCACGTTCTCGATGTTGGGCAGGCTGGCCAGCGTGTACGTGGCGCTGGACTGCACGGTGTCCGTGCCCTCGCCGGCGTTCTCGGTCAGCGTGTCGGCACTGTTGGTGACGACGTAGGTGTCGTTGCCGGTGCCGCCGATCAAGGTATCCACGCCCGCGCCGCCGGTCAGCGTGTCGTTGCCGGCGTCGCCGTTGAGCGTGTCACCCACCGTGTCGTTGACGGCGGCATCGCCGTAGCTGAACACCGAGGACGGCACGGCCACCAGGGTGCTGGAGCTGGGCGTCGTCCAGAGCAGCTGGGTGTAAGCGCCGCCGGTGCCCTCGTTGGACTGCATCAGCAGCGTGTGCTGGCCGGCGCTGAGCGTCAGCGACAGCGCGGTGACCTGGCCGGCCGCGTAGGTGGTGTTGGCGAGCAACTGGCCGTCGATGTAGAGCGAGGCGGCGTCGTCCGCCTTGATGGCGAAGGTGTAGACGCCAGCGGTGGTGATGTTGAGGTAGCCCGTCCAGCGCGCCGAGAAGTTGTCGACACCGACCACGCCGGTGGCGGGCGAGCCGCTGCCCCAGTTGAAGTTGATGTCGGCGTCCTGGCGCGTCAGCACCGGCGCACCCAGCCAGGTCTGGTTGTTCCAGTACTCGGCGCGCAAGCCGCTCTGCTGCAGGCCCGACAGGAAGCTGGGCCGCGCAGCAGAGATCAGCAGGTCATCGCCGTTGCCGCCGCTGAGGTTGTCGGCACCGCCGCCGCCGTACAGCGTGTCGTTGCCGTCCATGCCCGACAGCGTGTCGGCCCCGGTGTTGCCGACCAGCAGGTTGGCGAGCGCATTGCCGGTGCCGGTGTGGCTGCCGGTGTCCGTGAAGCTGAGGCGTTCGAGCGTGGCGCCCAGCGTGTAGCTCGCCAGCGTGGTCTCGACGCTGTCGAGGCCGGTGGTGTCGGTGATCACGTCACCGGCGTTGTCGACGACATAGCTGTCGTCACCGGCCGCACCCGTCAGCGTGTCGGCCCCGGCGCCGCCGTCCAGGCGCTCGTTGGCCTGGGTGCCGGTCAGTGTGTTGGCCAGGCCGTTGCCGAAGAGATTCAGGTTGTTCTGGTTGTTGGCCGTCAGGTTCTCGACGTTGTTGGGCAGCCGGAAATCGACGCTGGCCAGGATCAGGTCGGTGCCCTCGCTGGCGTTCTCCACGATGGACGTGAACGGCAGGGTGATGACGTAGGTGTCGTTGCCGGCGCCGCCGCTCAGCGACACCGCGTTGGGCGTGCCGAGGTTGTTGGGGCCGGTGATGACGTTGTCCAGCGCGTTGCCGATGACGTTGATGTTGTAGGACGAGGAAATGTCGATGTTCTCGACGTTCGCGGCCAGCGTGTAGGTCAGCACCGTCGCGTTGTTCGTCGTGCGCTGCAGGTAGACCGTGTCGGTGCCCGCGCCGGCCGCTTCCACGACGTTGAGGTTGAGGTTGAAGTTGCCGAGGCTGTCGGCCTGCTGGTAGTAGAGGTCGTCCCCGGCGCCGCCGGCCATCGTTGTCGTGATGCCGGCGTAGACGCTCGCGTACAGCGCATTGGCCGCGGCGTTGCCGGTGATGGTGCCGGCCGTGCGACCGATGTAGTAGATGTTCTCGACGTTGGTGGCCAGCGTGTAGCTGACGCTGGCGTAGACGGCGTCCGTGCCCTCGCTGGCGTTCTCGACGATGACGTCGCCCGCGTTGTCGACGAAGTAGACGTCGTTGCCCGCGCCGCCGGTCATGGTGTCGGCGCCCGTGCCACCGTCGATGCGGTTGGCGCCGCTGTTGCCCAGGATGCTGTTGGCCAGCGCGTTGCCGGCGCCGTTGATGGCGGCGGTGCCGGTCAGCGTGAGGTTCTCGATGTTGGCGCTCAGCGTGAAGCTGACCGACGACAGCACGCGGTCGGTGCCGGCGTTGGCGTCTTCGACGACCGTGTCGCCGGTGTCGTCGACGGTGTAGGTGTCGTTGCCCGCGCCGCCGACCATCCAGTCGGCGCCGGCCTTGCCGTCCAGCGTGTCGTTGCCCGCGCCGCCGAACAGCGCGTCGACGCGCGCCGCGCCGTTGAGCGCGTCGTCACCGTCGCCGCCGAACACGACCGCGTCCACCTTGCCCGTGCCGCGCGCGGAGGCGGCCGTGTAGGTGGCCGTCAGCGTTTCGCCGGCGCTGGTGCCGAAGGTCAGCTTGGCGGCCGTCCACGTCGTGTCCAGCGCCACCGTGCCGAGCGCGCCACCCGTCAGGTCCACGGCAGTGCCGACACCCCATTTGGCGGCGAGGTAGTTTTCGATGACCCGCTGCTCGCCGGGCGACAGCACATGGTCGAAAACCAGCAGCTCCGACACCGAGCCCTTGCTCAGATCGCTCGCGCCCTGGTAGCCGGACAGCTGGATCTTGCCCAGCCACAGGTCCGTCGTGCTGCCGGTGGCGGCCAGCGCCACGCCGTTCTTGTAGAGCGTGCCGGAGCCGACCTGGTCGTTTGCGGTGTAGAGCAGCGGCGTGTTGGCCTGCACCGTGCCGTTGGTCTGCGACACCCAGTTCTGGCCGTAGAGCTGGTCCTGATAGCCGCCATGCCAGCCGACCAGCGAGTTGTCGGTGGACGAGGACACGAGCCGGCCGTTCTGTGTGCCGGTCATCTGGCCGACGACGAACAGCGAATAGTTCTGCCCCACCCACAGGCTGCTGTTGAGGTAGTCGCCGCCGTCGAAGCTGACGGTGGCCATGCCGTTCAGCCCCGTGAGCTGCAGCTGCGGCGACGCGCTGGCCGTGGCCTGCGTGAAGTTGTTGCCGCTGCCGCTCTTGTCGACCCAGGTGCTGAGGTTGCCGTTGCCGTTGATCAGCCCGCCCTCGGCCAGCCCCGACGAAGTGCCGTTGCCGTCCAGGTCGGTGGCGTCCAGCCACGTGATCTTGCCGCCGATGGTGGCGAAGGTCGGGTCCGCGCTCATGCCCCACAGCGTGCGCAGGTCCGACAGGCTGGGCAGCACGAGGCCGTTCACGTCGATGGCCAGGTTGATACCGCCGGCCGCGATGGCGGTCAGCAGCTTGCCGGTGTTGCCGTTGGACAGCAGCACGTCGGGCGCCGCGTTGATGGTCGTGACGTTGTTGTAGTCGGCGCTGTTGAGCAGCAGCTGGTCGCTGCCGTCCAGCAGCACCTCCAGCTTGCCGCCGCCGTCGCTGCCGACGAAGCCGCTCGTGTTCACGCTGCCGGCCGTGACGGTGACGGTCTCGACGGTGCCGCCGAAGAAGTCCAGCACCTCGACGCCGGTGACCTTGGCGGTCAGCTGGTTGACGTTGGTGACGCCCAGGCCGTCGAGCTTCACGCTGTCGATGCCGCTGCCGCCATCGATGGACGCGAAGCTCAGGTCGCTGACGACGATGGTGTCGGCGCCGCCACCGGCGCTGATGGTGTCGGCACCGCCGCCGCCGGTGATGAGGTTGTTGCCGGCATTGCCGATCAGCACGTTGGCGCCGCTGTTGCCGGTGGCGTTGACGTTGGCGCTGCCGGTCAGCGTGAGGTTCTCGAAGTTGGCGGCCAGCACCCAGCTCACGCTGGCGTTGACCGTGTCGGTGCCGCCGCCGGCCAGTTCGTAGAGCTGGTCGCCGACGTTGTCGACGACATAGCTGTCGTTGCCCGCGCCGCCCGTCATCACGTCGGCGCCGGTGCCACCGTCCAGCACGTTGGCGCCGCTGTTGCCCAGCAGCGTGTTGCCCAGGGCGTTGCCGGTGCCGTTGATGTCGGCGCTGCCGGTCAGCACCAGCGTCTCGACGTTGGCCGTCAGCGTGTAGCTGGCGCCGGTCTGCACGGTGTCGGTGCCCTCGCCGGCGAACTCCACGACGAGGTCGCCCGCGTTGTCGATGAGGTAGGTGTCGTCGCCCAGGCCGCCGGTGAGCTGGTCGGCGCCCGCGCCGCCGTCCAGCACGTTGTTGCCGTCATTGCCGGTGATGAGGTTGACGAGGCCGTTGCCGGTGCCGTCGATGGCGTCGGCGCCCGTCAGCGCCAGGTTCTCCAGGTTGGCGCCCAGCACCCAGCTGACCGAGCTGCGCACGGTATCCGTGCCTTCGCCGCTGTTCTCGGTGACCGTGTCACCGGCGCTGTCGACCACGTAGGTGTCGTCGCCCGCGCCGCCCACGAGGCGGTCGTCGCCGGCGCCGCCGTCCAGCACGTTGGCGCCGGCGTTGCCGGTGATCTGGTTGTTCAGGTCGTTGCCGGTGCCATCGAGATCGGCCGTGCCGCCGAGCACGAGGTTCTCGACGTTGTCGGCCAGCGTGTGGCTGACGGTGGCCGTGACGGTGTCGGTGCCGCCACCGGCGGACTCGACGACCGTGTCGCCCACGTTGTCGACGACATAGCTGTCGTTGCCCGCACCGCCCACCAACCGGTCGGCGCCGGCGCCGCCGTCCAGCACGTTGGCGCCGCTGTTGCCGGTGATGACGTTGTCCAGCGCGTTGCCGCTGCCGTTGAGGTTGGCCGAGCCGGTCAGCGTCAGGTTCTCCAGCTCGTTGCCGAGCGTGTAGCTGATCGACGCCTGCACCGTGTCGCTGCCCTCGCCGGGGTTCTCGGTGACGACGTCGCCGACGTTGTCGACGACGTAGGTGTCGTTGCCCGAGCCGCCAGCCATCGTGTCGGCACCCAGGCCGCCATCGAGCACGTTGTTGCCGGTGTTGCCGGTCAGCGTGTTGGCCAGGTCGTTGCCGGTGCCGTTGATGTTGTTGCTGCCGGTGAGCAGCAGGTTCTCGAGGTTGGCGCCCAGCGTCCAGCTCACCGAGGCCTGCACCGTGTCGTTGCCCTCGGCCGCGTTCTCGGTGATGACATCGGCGGCGTTGTCGACGACGTAGGTGTCGTCGCCCGCGCCACCGGTGAGCTGGTCGGCACCGGCGCCGCCGTCCAGCACGTTGGCGCCGCTGTTGCCGGTGATGGCATTGGCCAGCGCGTTGCCGCTGCCGTTCAGGTCGTTCGTGCCGGTGAGGATCAGGTTCTCGACGTTGTTGCCCAGCGTGAAGCTGACGCTGCTGCGCACGAGGTCCACGCCCTCACCGGCGGCTTCGATGACGACGTCGCCGGCGTTGTCGACGAGGTAGGTGTCGCTGCCGGCGCCGCCGCTCATGGTGTCGGCGCCGGCACCGCCATCGATGACGTTGTTGTTGCCGTTGCCGGTGATCTGGTTGGCGACGGCGTTGCCGGTGGCGTCGATGCGGTCCACTCCCGTCAGCACCAGGTTCTCGAGGTTGGCGCCCAGCGTGTAGCTGATGGCGGAGCGCACGGTGTCGGTGCCTTCGCCGGCGTTCTCGGTGACGACATCGCCGATGTCGTCGACGACGTAGGTGTCGTTGCCGGCACCACCGATGAGGCGGTCGGCGCCCAGGCCGCCGTCCAGCACGTTGGCGCCGCTGTTGCCGGTGATGGTGTTGTCCAGCTCGTTGCCGGCGCCGTCGACGCTCGCCGTGCCGGTGAGCACGAGGTTCTCGATGTTGGCGCCCAGCACGAAGCTGGCCCCCGCGCGCACGGTGTCGATGCCTTCGCCGGGGTTCTCGATGACCTGGTCGCCCGAGTCGTCGACGACGTAGGTGTCGTCGCCCGCGCCGCCGGCCATGGTGTCTGCGCCCGCGCCGCCGTCGATGAGGTTGTTGCCGGCGTTGCCGGTGATCTGGTTGGCCAGCTCGTTGCCGGTACCGTTCAGGTTGGCCGTGCCGGTGAGGACGAGGTTCTCGACATTGGCCTCCAGCACGCGGCTGACGGACGAGATCTCGGTGTCGGTGCCGGCCGCGAAGTCCTCCACGACGACGTCGCCGCTGCTGTCGACGGTGTAGGTGTCGTCACCGCCGCCGCCGGCCATGGTGTCGGCGCCGGCGCCACCGTCGATGACGTTGGCCGCCGCGTTGCCGGTGATCTGGTTGTTGCCGGCATTGCCCGTGCCGCTGATGTTGCCCGTGCCGGTGAGAACCAGGTTCTCCAGCGTGGCGCCGAGCGTGTAGCTGATGGAGGAGCGCACGGTGTCCGTGCCCTCGCCGCTGGCCTCGATGACCTGGTCACCGGCGTTGTCGACGCC